>VFSW01003722.1_pt1 | contig 22845 bp, 26 predicted proteins | sample 5358111 | NCBI WGS metagenome assembly VFSW01 (sample SAMN11554181, study PRJNA540505) | mine drainage metagenome | isolation source: sediment from site ElyBrook_90M | place: USA: Ely Copper Mine, Vershire, VT | collected 2017
GCCGCCGCCGCCCACGAGTGCGCAAGATCATTGACCTGCTCGACGGACTTTTGCGTCGCATCACGGGACACCTGCGGGATGCGCCAAGGAGGGTGAGCGTCGGTTTCGACTCTGGTAGCCGGGGTCGGATATGCGCCGACGGGCCATACAACCCAAGCGATCAGGATAAGAGTCACCCATGGTATACGCACGGTGGCGTTCCGGTTTTCCATTTTTCCGCAGCGCGAGTGTGTCGTGTGGTGTCGAGGGGGGAAAGTTAACCCCAACGGATCGGCGAGTTTCGGTCTGCCATCGCACAGACGGGTCAAAACGGCCGATGGCCAGGCCCAGTCATTTGGCCAACAACCTGTGCGCTACCGTACGGAAAGTGCGGGGCAATTCAGCAACTCTTTCGAGCGTCGGGCCGTCGCCGTCCCTGGTACGGTCGGTGCGCCGGGTCTCGGGATTGCCCGAACATGGTCATCGTCGATGGGATATCTCCTATGTCAAATACCGCCGTCCGCCTTGGCTGGGCTACTCTTGCGCTCGCATCGCTCGGCTCGACGATCGACGGCTGCCGCAATGGAGAGTCGACCGAAACGACGCCCAACTACGCTCGACTCGAGGATTCGCGCGGGTACTCGGCGCAAGGGCCCAGGTTTGCCGCGGATGGGCCAGCCGAGGGTATGGAAATCCCGGAATTCGAACCGATGCCCAGGGATTTGCGCCCGTCGGGCCAACTGCTTGCCACCGCGTGCGACGGCTCGGCTGACCTCGAGCGCTGCATCGAGACCAATATGTCCGCTCGCCGCAGCGTCTTTACGGAGGCGCGTTCGGGCGGTGTCTCCGACCGGTGCAATTATCCGTCGGTCTATTCCGTAGACGAGTCAGGTAACTTATGGCAGTCGCTCGGCGGCAAACACGAGCCACGGCCACCACGCTAGGCGCTGCGCCCGTGCCGTCGGCAGGGTCACGCTGGTGCGCAACCGCACAGACGTCAAAATCGCCTCGCCCTATAAATCCGACTATGTGCCATAGGGAGGCAATCCAATGATCAGCCGCGACTCAGTGCCACCCCGGGGTCCCGTCGGTCCGTCGAGAGCGCCGCTACGGATCGTGGCAAGTACCGACAAGATAAGCCCGGCTTCCGCCGCCAAACGCTGCGAGCATTTGTTCACGATACTGAAAGCGCGCTTGCGGACGAGCATGGGACAGGATCCCCAGTCCCGCACCGACCTCGGCGACCCGTCCGTGGCCAGCACGTCGCGGGAGCAACTCGGCGAACTCGCGGTGCTAATCGATGAGATTCGCGCCCTGCTGCCGACGGACGCATACACCTTTCGCGGATGGGACGGCGAACGGCAGCTGCTGCACCGTATCCTGGGGCGTGCGCTCCAGGAACTGGCGACCAGTCAGCTCAATGAGAAGCACGCGCGTCATCTGGCAACCCACGACGTGCTGACGGCGCTGCCGAATCGCAGTCATTTTCAGGAGCGATTGAATGGCTATCTGCAGCCGCACAATGGTGCGCCGCGATACGTTGCGGTTCTGTACATCGATCTGGACGACTTCAAGTCGCTCAATGACACCCATGGTCATCGCGCCGGGGATGAGTTTCTGCGGATCGCGGCTGCGCGCATGGCGCATACGGTACGTGCCCGCGATATGGTCTGTCGAATGGGTGGCGACGAGTTCGCCTGTTTTTTGACCGACATGCCGGATCGCCGGCATGTCGGCGGCATCGCCGCGAAGATTTTCGACGCGGTGTCCGCGCCGCTACGACTCGGCGAGATTGTGATAACGACCCGGCCGAGCATCGGCATCGCAGTGGCGCCAACGGACGGTACGACGGTAGATACCTTGCTGCATAATGCGGATACCGCCATGTATCACGCCAAGCGGCATGGAGGCCCATACACCTTCTTCGTCGATATTAACTGAGGCCGATAGCAACCTAGGCCGGCGCCCTGCTCGGGCGTGCCGCTATCGGAAGCAGTCGCCGATGTCGCAGCCGAAGATGATGTCGATTCCGAGCATCACGGCAATCATGCAAACGAGGTAAATGAGGGCTTCCCACTTGCGGTTCGCGCGCGGACCCGCATGAGCCAATAGGCAACAGCCGACCCCGACTGCCAGCAGGGTGGCGAATGTGAACCACCAGTGCCATGGCGAATAGTCGTCGCGCAAGAGGATGGCGGAGGTGGAAAACGTCAGCGCCGGATGCAATGTCATCGCGGCGAACGTCACCGGCACGCCAAACCACGCGAGCGAATAGAACACCGCAGATCGATAATGACGCGCCTTAGACTCGCCCTGGCTTGCATGATCGTTGATCATGGGGTGCGGCGCCTTCACGTCGGGTGAATCCGCGAACGGAGTGGGTTTGCGCATCATGTCTTATTTCCGACCATGTTGATTCCCTGCGTAAAATGGCCGTTCGAGCGCCGCGATGCTTTGCGGCGCGGCGAGACAGTATCAGGCAAGCGTCGCCTCCGTAGGTGCGCTCGCGCACATGTGGCCAAATGGTTACGGAATCGTCACGCGGCGGGAAGAATCGTGACCATCTGCAGTGTTCTTGGGCCCACCGCAACATCATCGGTCGCCTCATCGATGACCACATAAAAGCTGCGCGGCTCGCGGCTCGCGCCGTCGACGAAAATGGGAATCAGCAGGCTGACGCTGTTCCTTCCCTCCGGAATGATCTCCACTTGCGGTTGAACCGCGACGAAATCCCGCCCCGGCTGCGCCGTGCCGGATTCCGTCCACCACCTAAAGGGGGCTGGGGATCGCAGGCTACGGCTGCGGTGCACGATGATCCGCGCCACCCCGTCCGCCGGCGTCACCTCGAGCACGTCGGAACTCAACTCGATTCTTGTGCGTAGCGGGGTGGCGGCGCGAGCCGTCGCCGCGACAGCGGGCACCGCGGCCCCAGCCGCGGTACGGTGTGCATCCGGAACGCCCGCACGCACCGGTGGCGCGATGGGCAACGCCGTCCCCGATTCGGGCGCGACCAACCTCAAAGCGGCGTCCGGGTGCGTCGGCGCCCCGGTCGGCGCAGCCTTTCCGGGCAATGATTTGTCGTTGGGCGCGGACCGTGCGGAAGATCCATCGGAGATTTGCCGTCCTCCGTCGGGGGGTGGAGCGACACTCCAGATTCGTGACACGAACGCCAGGGCCGGTGCGATGTTGGTCTCAATCGCCGTCAAGGACCAGGGGAACGACGCGTGGTCGGCGAGGATCCACCAAGCAGCCGCCATGACCAAAGCTGCCCCGAATGCTGCCGCCCATCTGCCTGGTAGGAGGCTCGTGCTTCGCGGTGCGAGCAGGGCCGCCGGCATCGGTAAGCGAGCCGTGGAATCGCCGAATCCGCACTGATCCAACCATGCCTGCAGGTCGCCGGGCCGCCGCTTGCGATCGAAGCGAAGTCCGGCGCTCAGGGCGTCCCAGTGCTGACCCGAGAGTCCGCGAGGTCGCTTGGGCTTCAACCCCAGGGTGCGTCCCGCAAGGGCGGTTCTATTCTGAAATGGATGCGTTCCGGACAGAAGCTCGACGGCGATACACGCCAACGCGTACACGTCATCGCTCGGATCTACGGGTCCCCCTTCGAGCACCTGGCAGCTCGCATAGGTCGGCGTCGCGACCGCGACCGGCGCTGGCCTCTCAGGATCCGTGAGGTTCACGCAACGATGCAGTCGATGTGAGGCGCCGAAGTCCAATACCCGCACCTCGCCGTCGTCGGTGATGAAGATATTCTCCGGATTGAGATCTCCATGCACCACGCCGCGAAAATGCGCGTACGCGACCGCGGCGCCGACTTTCCGCAGGATCGTGAGCGCGTGGGGGCGTTGCAGGAGACCCGCTGCGATGATCCCGCTCAGGGATGTACCGCTCAGGTGGTCCATGGTGAAGAAGGCGATGTCTCCGTCGGAATCGAACTCGTGAACGCGCACGATGTTCGGATGCGAAAGCAACTGCAGATGCCGGAACTCTCGCCGCAGTTCTGCGAGCAAGCGCGGCCGGTGAATGACCGCGCCATGCAGGACTTTCAGAGCGACACGTTGGTCACCGCGCTCGTCGTCGAGGCGCTCCAGATCGATCGCCTCGAATACGGTCCCCATACCGCCCTGGCCCAGCACGGCCTGCACGCGGTAGCGCCCCGCGAGCACGTCGCCCACGGCCAACAGTCGCTCCTGGGAAGTCCGCGCTGCAGCCATGTCGATCGGAGCCGCCGTTGCGCACGCCTCCATGCTGCCGGGATCGATTCGGCCCTCGCCCAGGAGCAGATTCTGCAGGCTCGCCTTCACCGAATGGAAGGTGGCCCCGGAGATTCTGCCGCGGCGATAGAATTGATCGACCAGCGCCAGGAGCTCCCAGCCGGTTTCCGGGGCTCTGCGGGCCAGGCTGCTGGCGCCTCGCTCGAACGCCTCCTGATCGTAGGTGCCGCTCGACAGAGCATCGAGCAAGTCCACCGCCTCCCGCGAGTTCTCTCCGTGGGACGACGGCGTAATGATTGGCTGTGTCGACAACGTCGTACCCTCTGTACCTTTTATCGAATACGCTGCCGCGAACTCTGTGCGCTAGCCAACATGCGGGCGGACTCCGCATGGCTTTTCACGCCAGGCGTGGTTTGTCGTACCATCGAGCGGCGAGATTGCACCGCGGGAACTCGGAGGCCAAATGCACATCCACGGCGGATTTTTCTTCGGGATGATCGGATTGCTCCTCGGCGTCGGGCCTGTTGCATCGAACATGGCGAATGCGAGCGCGGCGGATGTGACGATTTCGATCAACCCGGCACACCAACGGCCGATCTCGCGCTATATCTACGGGGCCAATTTTGCGGGGCGATCGGTCTACCCGGCCGGTGTATTTACGCTCGACCGCGCGGGCGGCAATCGCTGGACGGCATACGACTGGACGTCCAACGCGTCGAACGCGGGCAAGGACTATCTCTATGAGAATGACGCCTATCTGAGCGCGAGTCACGTGCCGGCGGCGGCGGTGACCGATCTGATCGTAGCGGACGAGAAGATGCAGATGGCCAGTGTGATCACCGTGCAGATGCAGGGACTGGTCGCAGGCGACGAGAGGGGCCCGGTTAGCGTGCAGAGTCCACCCGACAAGGCGCGGTTCAAGCATGTCGTCTTCCAGAAGCGCAGCGTCTCATCGTCGCCGTTTGACGCCACCCCATCGGGCGACGGGGATCCGGTGTTCATGGACGAGATGCTTTGGGCCATAGACCATCGGTTACCGGGCCGGGGGATTTTCTCGCCTGACCCGTCCGGGCAGCCTGTTTTTGTGCAATTGGACAACGAGCCGGAGCTTTGGAACTCGACTCATCTGGAGGTCCAGGGTTCGGCGCCCATTCGCGTCGATGCGTTCATCGCCAAAACAATCGCTCTCGCCGGTGCCGTCAAGGATGTGTTCCCGGGCCTCGTCGTGCTGGGTCCGGGAAACTACGGCTTCGCCGGCCTGTATTCGTGGGACAGCCAGATCACGGGAGTGACTGCGGATTCGAATAACTGGTTCGTCGATGCATATCTGGCGGCGCTCGCTCGCGCCTCAGCGGCCGCCGGCCATCGACTCGTGGATGTATACGACTTTCATTGGTATCCGGAGGCCACCGATGGCGCCGGCAATCGTGTCGTTACTCTGACCGCACCGCAGTTGAACGAAGCGCAGGTGCAAGCGATCGTGCAGAGTCCACGCAGTCTGTGGGATCCCGGTTACACCGAGAAGTCCTGGGTCACGCGCGTCCTCGGGCAGCCGATCGCGCTGCTACATAGACTGCAGTCGCGCATCGACGCGCATGCACCCGGCATGAGCCTCTCGATCACGGAATACAACAACGGCGGTGGGCAACACATCGCCGGCACGCTGGCGCAGGCGGACAATTTGGGAATCTTCGCGGATGCCGGACTGTTTGCCGCCAACCTATGGCTATTGAGCGATCGCGAGCCGTACATACTGGCGGGATTTCGTGCCTATCGAAACTTCGATGGAGCGCATCATGACTTCGGCGATGTATCCTTGGAGTCGACCTCGACCGATCCGAGCAAGGTGGTGGTGCATGTCGCCACTGACAGTCATCGGCCGGGAAGAGTGGTGATGGTCGCGATCAACCGATCCGCCAACGCGCAAAGCGTCGCCATCAGGGGTCAGCAACTATCCGGCAAGGCACACGTCTTCCAGATGACCGCAGAGAGCGCCAGGTCTCAAAAACTTATTGAGCCGTCGTTCGTCAAGGAATTCCCGGTTTCCGCAACCGAGATGACCATCGCGCTTGCCCCCTTGAGCGTCACGACGATCGACGTGTATTGACGGTGGCAGCGCGTCGCCGCAAGTGGGTCACCGAACAGACGGAAACGGTGAGGTGGACTCATAGTGAGCTATGACGAAATTCGCCCAGCCCGCGCAACTCGGCACGGAATTCGACGTATTTCTGCACGCTGCCGTCGGCGAGGAACAAAACGGAACCACATTGACGGTGCTGTCCGCGTTGGCGCGGCTGGATATCGATCCTTGGCGGCATGCGGCATATTTGCGGCAGTTGCCGGCCGATAACGCGATTCGCGAACTGACCTGCCTGATAGAGGCGCTGCCGCCGAAATTCGTCGTGCAACCCGTTGCGGACGCCGCCGCCCGCCGGTTGGTGGCACTGCTGGCGGTAACGGGAATTCCAAACAGACCTCGGGGCTCCGCGCCACCCGATGCGCGGGAAACGAACGCCCGCCGATCGCGGATCATTCGGATTCTCGTGGGCTATCTGTTCGTCGTCTTGCTGAGTGAATGGCTGACGGTGGGCATGGGCGTGCCGGTGTCCACGCCCGGCACGTCTTCAGCAGCACGCGGCGCCAGTGTCTCGCAACCGCGGTAATAGCCTGGTTAGAGCCTTGCGCCGATCATCAGTCTTTTCACCCTACGCAGCGCTCGATACGGAAACGCCAGGATGCGAGGAACGGGTGCACGCAAGAACGCGACTTTGCGCACATACCGCTCGACCGTCCATTCGGCGCTCGATCCGGCCGGGAAGAAGATCGTATCTCCGGCATTGACCGTCTGTGAATGTCCCGTGCGATCCTTCACTATGACCGATCCTTCGATCACGTAGACCGTTTCGTCGATGGTGTAATGCCAATTGAACCGCCCGGCGGTGCAATCCCAGATATGGGTGCTGGAACTGCCGTCCGCACTGCGGGAAAGGAGCCTGCTGCGGGTGATGGGGTGACCGGCAATGATCCACTCCTTGCGGATCGGAGAGTCATCCAGGTCGCCCTGCGATGTTCCGAATCGGATCGAGTTGCTGATCACGTTATTAGTGCTGTTGTTTATCGCGTTAGCGCTGCTGTTTATCACGTTGGCCCCACCTCGCTTGCGGATCGTGCGATGCACTTAAAAGCTACCCTCGATGCGCCCGAGTGTATGTACGATGCCGCACACGGAGTCGCACGACCGCAGCGCACGATCGATCCAGGGTGTGCGGACGTACCGACGACCCATCGATGCGAGCTCTACAGTCGAGTCCGTCGGTCGGCATCCTGTCATCGCTTTTGCGCCACGAGACGCGTCACGGCGCGGTTGACCTGGAGAACTGTAGCGTGTCCAATGAGAAAATCCGGTTCGGCACATCGAACGGCGACCTCGATCCGGACCCGATCCGTGCCGGCTGGATTCTTGCGGGAAATCCGGTCACCCGCAGTAAATTCATCGGTAGAGGTGCCGATGGCGCTGCGATCACCCACGTTTGGGAGTGCACGGCGGGGCGATTTCGCTGGGAATATCCGTTCGATGAGACGATCTACTTGATCGAGGGCTCCGTAACCGTCAAGGATCAAAGCGGCATCTGCCGCACCGTAAATGCCGGAGACACGATCTTCTTCCCGGCCGGATCCAGCGCCGAATGGTGTGTGGCGCGGTATGTCCGCAAGATCGCACTGTCGCGCACCCCGCTACCGAAGTCGTCGCTCATGCCGCGTCGCGTGGTTCTCATGCTGAAAAGGCTGGTGGCGGTGGCGTCGTCCGGCGTCCGCAAGGGGTCGGTGCGGGATTGACCGGTCCGTAGCCGCGACACCGGGGACGGTCAGGTCGAGTGATCCCAACCCATTCTGACCATGCTGGCGACGCAATCGGGGGGTAGGTAGGCGCTCCATTCCAGGACGTTCCGGGCCGCATGCGCCGGATCCGGGGCTCTGTATGGGGTACGCCTGCGTCGCCTTGCCTCCGCAGGAAGCTGGACGAACGTGGACATCGATCGGCGTTCATTATGGTTCGTCAACATCGATGTCCCCTCGCAGTGTCCCATGCGAACCCTAATGAATGCGCGTCGCCTGGTCTGTCTTGTACCGCACGATGGGGCTCGGCAATGTCGGCGGGTGGCTGTCATCGTCAGTTTCAGTATCGGAGCGCACAGACTCCACGAAAGCGCAAATGTCACTCTGTTGTCCTCTACCCCTGCCCTCACGACGGAGCGACATGATGATCATCCCCCTGGCTCGATACCGCAGATCCACGCGGCGATTCGCACTCGGCCTCACCGCGCCGCTGTTCGCGACGGCTTGCGTCGCGACGCCACCGGCTCCGGTCGCCGCGATCACCGCCGCTCACGTCGCGATCGCGAGCGCGGAACATGATGAAGCGGGGCGTTACGCACCGGATACCCTCGCCGAGGCGCGCACCAAGCTCGATGAAGCGACCACCGCGGTTACCGCGAAGAAAATGCTGCTCGCGGACCGATTGGCGAATGAGTCGAGCGCGGAAGCGGAGCTCGCCTCCGCGCGTACGGCGCTGACCAAGGCGCAGGCGGTCAATGCCGAAATGCAAAGAAGCAATGGGACCTTGCTCGAAGAACTGCAGCGTAACGCGGGAGCGACACCATGAACAGGAATATGACTCTTGCTCTGGCCATCAGTGCACTGCTCGCGAGCGGCTGCGCCGTGGCGCCCGACCGGCCGGTGGGAGCGGCGGAGGCTCGCGCCAAATTGACTAGGCTGCAATCGGATCCCGCTCTGGCCGGCCTCGCCCCAGCGTCCCTCAAGGTTGCGTAGGTGGCGGTTCGAACCGCCGAGCTGCCCCAGGCAGATCCGGAGCTCGGTCGGTACAGGGTGTATCTCGCCGACCGCAAGGTCGACCTCGCCATGGCTCAGGCGCAAACCCGGCTTTTGGAGGATCAACGCGCGATGCTCGAGGCACAGCGAGAAAGGGACCGCCTGGACGCGCGCACGCGTGAAGCGGACGTCGCACACGCCGAAAGCGCGATAGACAGATCGGTGGCGCAGCAAGCCCGAGGCGACGCCGCAGCCGCGAACGTTGCGGCCGCCGTGTCCGCGCAACAGACGGTGGCAATGCAGGATCAGATCGACAAGCTGAACGCGAAGCAGACCGACCGAGGCCTGGTGTTGACGCTCGGCGACGTTCTCTTCGGTAGCGGTCGTTCCGAAATGAACGCCGGTGCTATCGCGCCTTTGAACAAGCTGGTCGTCTTTTTGAACCGCTATCCTGATCGGACGGTGTCCATCGAGGGATATACCGATAGCTTGGGCGGCACCGCATATAACCAGAACTTGTCGGAGCGGCGCGCGGGGGCGGTTCGCGCCTATCTGCACGGCCAAGGCATCGACTCAGTGCGCCTCTCCGCAACGGGCATGGGTGATAGCGACCCGATCGCGAACAACGACACTGCAGCGGGGCGTCAACAGAATCGTCGGGTCGAGATCGTGGTCAGCAACGCATCGGTTGTTTCGCAATGACGACGGGCATCCGGGTGGCGCGGAGTGTCCGTCTATCAAAGACCCAGGATCATCACCTTTCCGGTAGTGACCTCGGTCGGCCAGAGGATGGACGTAAAGCCGGTCGCCACCGCCACCTTTTGAATTCCCTGTACGGTGTAGGTGATGACTCCGCCGCCGATCGCGCCGCCAATCTTCCGGCCAAAGAGGCGTTCTCCGCTGGCGGCATCGAGCGCGTAGAAATTGCCGCCCATGTCGCCGAAGAACACGACGCCTCCGCCGGTCGGGGTAATACCGCCTAGAATCGGGTAATTCGACTTCAGCCGCCATTTCCATGCGCCGCTGTCGGCATCGACCGCGTAGAGCCATCCCGCCCAGTGTCCGAACGGGTCGGGTTTTCCGTAGGTATCGTACGGACTGTAGGTTGCCATTCCGGACCACGGCTTGCCGGCTGCCACCTTGCGAATTTGCTGATCCTTCTCCAGCGTCACCGTGGCGCACCAGTCGACCTCGCCGATCAGGACGAGATTGGTTTGAGGGTCGTAGGCCGGACCATTCCATTCCGCTCCGCCCACTGTGCCCGGGCAGAAATGCACCGGGTTGCCGACCGAGAATGCCGCGTCCGCGTTTTCGACGCGGGTCACAGGCGTGCGGTACAGCAGCAGGTTGCCGACAATATCGAAGCCGTACAGATGACCGTCCTTGGGTGCAACCGACAGCAGCTTTTTGCCGCCTCGGGTCACGATCAACGCAGGCGGGTTGGAGACATCCCAGTCGTGCCAGTCCTTCGGTACCAGCTTGAAATGTCTTTTATAGGCACCGGTCCGGGCATCGAGCACGACGACCGAACCGGAATACAGATTCTCGCCCTCGCGCAAACCGATCGCGAAGTCGGGCGCGGGGTTGCCGCCGGGAACATACAGCTCGCCTGTGCCGGGGTCCAGCGTGTAGGAAGTCCAGGTTGCGCCACCCGTTATGGGCGTGTCCGCTGCGTTTTCCCAAGACGACGTGTCTAGCGGCGTCGCACCTTGCGGGCCGCGGGTAAGATCGCCCTTGGTCTTGGGCACCAGATAAAATTCCCAGACGATCCTGCCGGTCTTCGCTTCGAGCGCGTACATGCGCCCCTTCACGCCCCTGTTGTCTCCGCCGGCGTTGCCGATGAAAACCAATCCCGCCCAGGCGATGGGTGCGGCCGGCGTCGATTCGCCAAGCGCCGCGTTGGCGATCGATACTTCCCAGATTCTCCTGCCGGTTTTGAAATCGTACGCCAATACGCGCCCGTCTTCGGTGCCGCGAAACAGCAATCCGTCCATATAGGCGGTGCCGCGATTGACCGCCAAAGTGCTGGCTGGAATGTAGTCCTCGTGCGTCCGCCAGTTCTCCCGGCAGGTTGCGGGATCCAGCGAGAAGATATCGTGTTCCGTGGTGCCGATCAGGGCGCCGTCCACGACGATCAAGCCGGGTTCGAACGCCGTGTACTGGCGGGTGTCGTAGGCGCACAGCACCTTGAGCCCGGCGACGTTCGCCGTGTTGAGCTGGCCGAGCGATGAGTAGCGCTCCGATGTGAGCGTCTTGTTGTAGCCTGCCCAATCGTCGGTGGTCGCCGTCGGACCGGTCGCGACAGCCGCTGGGCTGCCCGGAACTACCGCGTCCGCCGCGGGCACCGCCTGTTCCGTCGTCGTCGTGCCGGATGGCGCTGTCAGCGTTCGTACGAAATTGACCGCCATCCCGGCGAGCGGTACCGCTTTATCCCAGTACGAGGAAGGCGTGCCCGTTGCCCCCGCGCACGCCACGAGCAGCGCGCTGCCGATGATCCCGACCATGTGCTTCAGTGGCATTCGCTCGATCCTCCGTTCCGGGGTGGGCGGTGTGCCCGTTCAGCCGGTGGCCGCACCGGTTGTTCTGCGGATCCGCGAGCGGAACACAGGTATGCGATGCGGTCTGTCTCATACCGTACCCAGGCAGGCGTCACTCGTCGGCGATTACGGTCATCTCATGTTGGTAAGCTACGATGCTCTCGACAAACCCTGGCATCATCACCATCTTTGAAGACGCATATTCCGCGACTTCGATAGGAGACTTTCATGATCGCGTCGACCGAACGGGCCATACTCGCCGGTGGCTGCTTCTGGGGCATGCAGGACCTGATTCGCAGGCTGCCGGGCGTTATTGCCACGCGGGTGGGCTACACCGGCGGCGATGTTCCCGGCGCCACGTACCGCAACCACGGCACGCATGCGGAGGCGATAGAGATTCTTTTCGATCCCCGGCTCATCAGCTACCGCACCTTGCTGGAGTTCTTCTTTCAAATCCACGATCCCAGCACGCCCGATCGTCAGGGAAACGATCGCGGCACGAGCTATCGGTCGGCCATCTTCTACACAAACGAGGCACAACGACTGGTGGCAGAGGACACGGTCGCCGATGTGGATGCCTCCGGTCTGTGGCCGGGGAAAGCGGTGACCGAACTGGCACCGGCCGGCGAGTTCTGGGAGGCCGAACCCGAACACCAGGACTATCTGGAGCGTTACCCGGACGGATACACCTGCCACTTCATCCGGCCCGGGTGGAAGCTGGCGAAGCGCAAGTCGCCCTGACGATGCGACCTCCACGCCTCGCCGAATATCGGCGGATGATCGCGAGATCGACGGGTCATCTACCCGTGACGTCTCCGAAAGTCGCCCAGCCATGCCGACAATGCGGTGGCCGCCTCGACCGTGACCGCGTTGTAAAGAGAAATGCGCAGTCCACCGATGGAGCGATGACCCTCGAGACCGGTGAAACCCTCGCTCCGCGCGGCATCGAGGAATCGCACCTCGGTGGCCTTATCCGGTAGGCGAAACGCGGCGTTCATCGTCGAGCGACACGACTGCGCGCCGTGGACGCGATAAAAACCAGGATCGGCATCGAGCGCCGCGTAAATCAGCTCGGCCTTGGTGCGGTTAATGGCAGCCATCGCCGCCATCCCGCCGATCTCGTCACGTAACCACCGGGTCACCAGCATCAGGACATAGATGGCGAACACCGGGGGTGTGTTGTAGACGGAACGCGCCCGGATGTGCGTGCGATAATCGAGCGGCGTGGGCGGCGATGCCGTTGCGCGCCGCACGAATTCCTCGTGCAAAATGACCACGGTAACCCCGGCCGGTCCGAGGTTTTTTTGCGCATGCGCATAGATCATGGCGTAGCGATCGACGACGACAGGTGCGGCGGCGATATTCGACGACATGTCGCACACCAGGGGCACTTCGCGTAAGCCCGGTACATCGTGGAATTCGATTCCCTCGACCGTTTCGTTGGACACGTAGTGCAGATAAGCGGCGTTCGGCGACACAGGCAACTCGCCGGCACAAGGCAACCGCCGGTATTGATCGGCCTGCCCGTCCCAAACCACTCGGGTATCGCCCTCGAGCCTGGCTTCCACCGGCGCCTTGGCGCTCCAGTAGCCCGAGACGATGTACTCGGCGGTTCGCTTGCCTCCGCGCAGAAAATTCATCGGCAGCATGGCGAATTGCAAGCTGCCGCCTCCTTGCATGAAAAGAACGTGATGATGGGTGGGTATTCCCAGCAGCTCCCGGAGATTGCGCTCCGTCTCGTCGACGACGGCGCGAAACCAGTCCGAGCGGTGGCTCATCCCCAGTACCGATATGCCGGTCTCGGGCAGCGCGACGACCGCTTCACTTGCCTGGCGCAATACCGACTCGGGTAGCGCACCCGGGCCGCCGGAGAAGTTCATTTCGTTGGTCATCCGGGCCCTGGAGGAGAGATCCGGGCATGATCGGCGCGCCGGATCAGCATCCGGGTGGCGGCTTCCAGCACATCGCTGACTGCGCGTCGGCGGTAGTCCCACCGCGGATCAGGAGGCGGCGGAACCGCGATCATGGTCGCATTGGCCTCGAACAGCAGCAGCGAACCGTTCGGTGCGAGCGCGAAATCGATCCCGCAGTAGTCGAGGTCGAGCGTCGCACGGATCTGTGCGAGCGCCGCCATCGTGCGCGAGCCGAGCGTGGCGGGCATGTTCTCCAGAAAGCGCCGCTCCTCGTCGCGATACGCGGCGCTGTGCGCCATCGCGGAACTCGCGTAATGCACTTTCCAGTCGGCGGATATCGCCAGATGCAACGGGTAGGCGACATCGTCGATGAACATCACCCGGTATTTACGCCACATGCCGTCCGCACCGCGTGCATCCAAATATTGGATGACGAGCAATTCGTCGCCGGCCAAGGAGGCGATCGCTTGCGGCAGTGCATCCCGGTTCTCGACTTGCACGAACTTCTCGCCATTATGAAAGCCGGGCCTTCGCAGCAATACGGGAAACAACAGATCGCCGGCCGTAGGCACCGCTCCGGGGGGCAGCAGCTGCATCTTCGGCGCGATGACGCCCTCAAGGGCGGCGAGCCTGCGCGCGTTTTCGGCGCGTCGGGTGAGCCGCACGCGTGCGGGTGCGTTGATCACGGGCACCGTGCTTCGAGCCGCGATTTCCTCGGCGTGTGCCAGAGCGGCATCGCAGAGATCGGCATCGCTGATCGCGTTCACGACAAGCGCGTGCGGTGGAACCGGGGTGTCGGGTTGGTGGAATTCGGCAAAAATCGCGGTTATTGCGAACAGTCGATCGTTCAGCCATAGCTGGGTGGGAATATTGCCGCCGCGGGCCGAAACCAGCAGCAGCAATGGTACTGCGGTGCCGGTGCCCCGATAGGGTTTGCTGACGACAGCGTGACCTGAGTACCCCTTTTTCCAGTGTGTATCCGCGTCCACGTGGCCGAGACTGCCGAGCACCCGAGCCATGCCCTGATGGGCCTCGTGCATTTCGGGGTCGATGGCCAGCGCCGCCTCGTAGTGAAGTCTGGCCGCGGACAGATCCCGCCCCTCGAACAGCAGATTGGCGAGGTTGACGCGCGCAATCGCCTTATCGGGATGACATTGCACGGCCCGGAGGTAGGCGGTTCGCGCCGCGGAACGATATCCGCCGGAAAGGGCGAGGGTTCCCAGTTCGTTGAGTGCCGAAAAATTCGCAGGGTCGCGGCGCAGAACATCAAGATACGCCTGCTTTGCCGCCTCGTCGTCCCCCCTGGCGGCCAATGCGCGGGCGCGCGCCAGTGCCGCCGCGATGTGGAAGTCGGTGCTCATGACCGACCATACTACCGTCGATGCGTGAATATCGTCCGCCGACCTAATGTTAAGGACTGTCAAGTCGGTTCGCCTCGAGGCGAGCAATCACCGGCGAGTAGCCGCAGGGGCGGCCAACTCAAGTCTCGAGTCCAGCCGACACGCCGGCTTCGCTCGCGTTTGCATTCGTGTTCGAATACATTGATCGCACGTCGTTTCCGAGCATCGGAGGGTTTTTTTTTAAATGAGCATGCCGAAGGCCGCAATCCTGATGACCCTCGCCGTTGCAACTTCCGCCATGGCGGCACCGCAACCGGCCCCGGTGTCCCGTGTTGCCCAAGCGACCAAGTCGATGCGCCACATCGACGGGTACTTTCCGCTCGACTGGGACGCGAAGAGCGGCAAGCTCTACCTCGAGATCGGCCGCTGGAACAGCGACTTTCTCTATCTGGATCAACTGCCGTACGGCATTGGGTTGAGCGACATCGGCCTGATAGGTCTGGACCGCGGTCAGCTGGGGCGGAGCCGAGTGGTGCGATTCGAGCGCCAAGGTCCGAAGGTGTTGCTGGTTGCTCTGAATCTGCGATTCCGCTCCTCCGCCGCGGAGCCCGATGAACGGCTCGCCGTCACGCAGTCGTTTCCGCAAAGCGTGCTGTGGGGTTTCAAGATCGAGGCCGAGGACGGCGACGGCGAGCAAGCGCGAGTACTGGTGGATGCCACCGCGTTTTTCCTGCGCGATGCACAGGGAGTGACCGAGAGGCTGGCGGAGGGTCGGCAAGGCACATATCGCCTCGACGAGTCGCGCAGCGCCATCGTGCTCGAGGATACGAAGAATTTTCCGAAGAACACCGAGGTCGAGACGTTGCTGACCCTCGCGGCGGAGGGCACGCCGCGCGGTTCCCAGCTCGCCGACGTGACTCCCGATCCGCGCGCGGTTACGGTGCGTGAGCGCCACTCGTTCGTCGAACTGCCAGGACCCGGCTATACCCCGCGCGCCTTCGATCCGCGCGCCGGATTTTTCGAGGCCCGCTGGCGCGACTACTCCGCGTCCCTGGACGCTCCGATGGAGCAGCGATTCATCGTCCGCCATCGGTTGCAGAAGAAGGACCCCGCGGCGACGATTGGCGAGCCGGTGCAGCCGATTATCTACTACGTGGACCGAGGGGCACCGGAGCCGATCCGAACGGCGCTGCTCGAGGGTGCCCGCTGGTGGAGCCGAGCCTTCGAGGCCGCCGGCTTCCGTGATTCTTTCCGCGTCGAGGTGCTGCCCGAGGGCGCCGATCCGATGGACATCCGTTACAACACCATCCAATGGGTGCATCGTTCCTCGCGCGGCTGGAGTTATGGTGCGAGCATCGTCGATCCGCGCACCGGCGAGATCATCAAGGGGCAGGTGACGCTGGGGTCGCTGCGTGCGCGGCAGGACTATCTGATCGCCGAAGCGCTGCTCTCACCCTACGCACAGGGCAGACCGGTGTCGCCCCAGATGCGTGAGATGGTGCTGGCGCGCATTCGACAGCTGGCCGCTCACGAGGTGGGGCATACGCTCGGCCTGCAGCACAACTTCGCCGCGAGCGCCATGGGGCCGGGCACTTCCGTCATGGACTACCCACATCCCTTCGTCACCCTCGACGCGCAGGGCCGTCCCGACCTGAGCCACGCCTATACGGTCGGCATCGGGGCCTGGGATGAGACGGCCATCGCCTACGGTTATTCCCAATTCCCGTCCGGCACGCGCGAGCCGACCGCACTGTCGAAAATCCTGTCCGACTCGCAGGCGAAGGGACTTTACTTCATCACGGATGAGGATTCGCGTCCGCTCGGTAGCGCCCACCCATACGCGCATCTGTGGGACAACGGCAGCGACCCCGCACGCGAGCTTGCGCGTGTGCTGCAAATCCGCAGCGCGGCTCTGGCCCGCTTCGGCGAGAATGCGATTGCCCCGGAGGCACCTTTCGCCACGCTCGAAGACACTCTGGTGCCGCTGTTCCTGCTGCACCGCTATCAGACCGAGGCGGCCGCCAAGATGATCGGTGGACTCGACTATCGCTATGCGCTGCGCGGGGACGGCGAGATGGTCACGCAAATCGTGTCCGGCGCAGATCAACGGAGGGCGCTCGATGCAGTGCTCTCCACGCTTGACGCGAAGGCGCTGACCTTGCCGGAGCCGCTGCTGCGCCTCCTTCCGCCGCGCCCCCCTGGTTTTGCGCGCACGCGCGAATCCTTCCCGGTGCAAACCGGGCTCACCTTCGATCCGGTCGCCGCGGCCGAGTCATCCGCCGACATGACGCTCGCCCTGTTGCTCAACCCCGAGCGGGCGGCGCGGCTCGAGGAGTACCACGCGCGCGATGCGTCCAATCCAAGCCTACGGGATGTGCTGAAGGCACTGCTCGCGAAGACCTGGGAGGCGCCGGAGCCGGTGGGTCTGGTGGGGGCCGTGCAGCGTGCGGTGGACATGCGCACCTTGGAGGCGTTGCTGGCGCTCGCGGCCGATCCCCGGGGCTCCGCCGCGGTAAAGGCCGAGGCGGCTGGTATGGTCACGCGCCTGGCGCGCGCACTGGCGGCCGACACCGCCGGATCCCGGGAGATGCGCAGCGTGCGTGCCGCCGCAGTCGCGCGCATCGGACAGTTCGAGCAACATCCGGCCGATTTCAAGCCCGCCGCACCCGTGGAGGCGCCTCCCGGAATGCCCATCGGAGAGGATTGCGGGGATTAGCCGACGACCGCTTTGCCGTAGCCGCTGACGTTGCCGACCACGATCTCGGATAGTGCGGTGGCGACGCGCAGCCAGGTATCGGTCATGGCGAACTCCTCGCGATGACTGCATAACGCGTCTGCCGCGCGGTTCGGCCTCGGTGGAATCGCCGGCTCAATCGCTGCGAGTAGCGACCGAGGGATCGGTGTGGTCTGGATTGATCACGCCGAAACGCGCCGGTATATGGGCGTAGAACAGCCGAATCCCCTCCCGGTGAACCAGCGCCTAAAATCTGCGTAATGAGCCGTTCATCATCGTGCCATCCTTTTTAAAGGCACCAAGCCGCCGATCACCACGTGCAGGTGATGAAAGTGGCTTTCGTACGTTGGCCGGACGCCGTTACCCGCCGCGTGAGGGGCCGTGTCGGACTTGCTCATGTGGCGAACTCCCTGTCTTCACGGTACGGGGCTCATCATCTGTCCGCCCGCACGCTCGGTCAATGCGCACGGGATCGCAGCCAATGTTTTATTGCACGGCAATGCAAGTTGGCTCGATTCGGTTTATCGTCGCGCCATGGCGACCTCGGCGGAATTCCTGGAATATGTGCTGGAGCAGCGCGCGGCGGGCCGTCGAGGCGGCCCTCGCCGATGGGCGGAAGCCAAGGATGCGGTCCACGTGACCGAAGGGGAGATTCGATGCTGAAGTTACTGCTCTGGCTGGTGCTGTTGGTACTGTGCTGGCCGTTCGTCTGGCTGGTATCGTTGCCTTTTCTGATGACGGGAATCGCGGCCCCCGGGGCGCGCCCGCGGCGGGGGGCGCGGGTGAGCCGGCCGGCCGGGGGGGTGGGGGCTATGGGCCCCGCGGGGGTAGCAGCCCCGGGGCCGGGCGGTTGCGCGTGAAGAATGCGATGGTTCGACGAAATGACGACGGGTCGTCGAGCGAGCCGGCGTAGATCGTGAATTGCTCGTCCTCAGACCGGACGGTAATTGCGCACGGCCGCCGTGCCCCTGACGCATCTCGAAGCGAACGTGCGCGTCTGCCCGGTGAAGCGCAATGCGCCGCGCGCATGGTTCATGAATGGTATGGCGCCGTTCAGCTTCTTCAACGCGGTCGGCAGCGACCCCGTGTACCTGGTCGTCAGTGTCGGTGTTCGTGACGGCGGTGCACCCAAGGATACGGCCACCAACATCCGTCGGAATCGCGAATTCGTCGTGAATCTGGTGACCGAGGAGTTGCTCGCCGCGATGAACGTCTCGGCCGCCGATTTCCCGCCGAACCTCGGTGAATTGGACGCGGCCGGTCTGCATGCCGCGCCGTCGGCGCGAATATCGGCACCTCGATTGGCCGAGGCGCAGGTGAGTATGGAGTGCCGATTGTTCGAGTCCCTTCCCCTGGGCGAGAACACGCTGTTCGTCGGCGAGGTGGTGATGTTCCACGTTGCGGATCACCTGCTCGGTCCGCGGCTGCGCATCAATCACTTCGCGCCGGTTGGTCGCATGAGGTCGCCGTCGATGTACTGCCGCACCACCGATCGGTTCGAACTGGGACGAATCTCCTACCCCGAATGGCGGAAGCGCCGGGAAGGCGATTGACGTTGCGACTGCCGCGCAATGTCGGTCGAATCTCTTTACACTCTTGGCATGAAAGTACCCAAGAGCCTGCAGCCTCTGGTCGACGACGGCATGGTCGACGCGGTGATCCGCAAGCTCAAGAGCGGCAAGGAGGCATCGGTCTACATTGTTGCCTGCGGCGGTGCGATTCGCTGTGCCAAGGTTTACAAAGAAGCCGAGCATCGGGGCTTTCGTCAGCTGGCTCGATACCAGGAGGGCCGCAAGACGCGCAACAGCCGCGACGCACGTGCCATGGGCAGGCGCGGCAGCCACGGACGGCGGGTGCAGGAAGCGGAGTGGCAGAACGCCGAAGTGGATGCCCTCTTTCGCCTTGCCGGCGCCGGGGTGCGGGTGCCTGCGCCTTACCTGGTTCATGAAGGCGTACTGCTCATGGAGCTCGTGCGCGATGCGGCGGGCGACCCCGCTCCGCGTCTCAACGATGTAGAAATCAGCGCCGAACAGGCGCTCGAGTGGCATGGGTTCATGATGAGGCAGATTGTGCGCATGTTGTGCGCCGGTCTGATTCACGGTGATCTGTCGGAATTCAACGTACTGTTGGATGCGAACGGCCCCGTCATCATCGATCTGCCGCAGGCGGTTCATGCCGCGGGCAACAACAATGCGTTCGCCATGCTGGAACGCGACGTGAACAATATGCGCGATGCCTTCGGGCGCTCTGCAGCCGTGCTTTGCGAGACCGAATACGCCCGAGAAATTTGGAAGCTCTACGAAGCCGGGGAGCTGACTCCGGATTCCGTGCTCACCGGGCGCTCTATCCGCGATACTGCGGCGGCGGACGTTGCTGCGGTGCTCCAGCAGATCGAAGAGGAACGGCTCGAGGCCGAGCTGCGTCGGCGTCGGCGTGCCGAGGCGGATGCCGCCTAGACCGGTACAAGCTCAGAACGCGTAGGGTCCGCCGCGCTCAAGCGCCCGCCGATAGGCGGCACGGGCGTGAATGCGGTCGAGGAACCCGCGCAAATTCGGACGGCTCGCGCCCACTACCTTGCGGAACGCGGCCGCCTCGAGCGGAAAGCTCATCTGCACGTCGGCCGCCGTGAACTCGTCGCCTGCAAACCAGGGATGCGCTGCGAGCTCGGACTCCAGGTAATCGAAATGCCGTGTCAGCTGCGGGACGATGAAACCGGTTTGCACCTTGCCGGCGATGGCGCGCGCGATTGCGCCGACCGGCCAGATCGTCGGCGTAGCCGCAATCCGATCGAACACGAGTTTCAGCAGAAGCGGCGGCATCGCCGAGCCCTCGGCATAGTGCAGCCAGTAGGTGTAGCGAAGGCGTTCGCGGCTGCCCGCCGGAGGAATCAAGCGGCCGCCACCATAGGTGTTCACCAGGTATTCGACGATGGCGCCCGACTCGGCCACGGTGAGCTCGCCGTCGGTGATTACCGGCGACTTGCCCAGGGGGTGAATCGCCAGCAACTCCGGCGGCGCCAGCATGGTCTTGGCGTCGCGTTCGTAGCGCTTCACTTGGTACCCGAGCCCGAGCTCCTCGAGCAGCCATAACACGCGTTGCGAGCGGGAGTTGTTCAGGTGATGGACCAGGATCATCCGACAAGTCTAACCCGTGGTTACAACCCGCTCCGATGTTAAAGTGAAGCCTTGAAGTTCGCACTCGAGGCACCTGATCTTCGCGCCCTCGCCGGGCAGGGGTCCGTCTTGCCTCTCGCCTCGTTCGACGGGGACGTCCTCTCATGGTGAAGCGCGGTTCTGCGATTCACGAGCACTCCGCCCGGACGCTCGCGTACTACGCGGGGCGCGTTCGGGAGTTTCACGCGGGCGCGCGCGATCACGACGTCAGTCAGAACATCGCGGCGCTGTTGCGCCATATCGGCGGCGAAGCGCCTTTCACCATTCTCGATTTCGGCTGCGGACCGGGACGCGACCTCAAGACATTGACGGCACTCGGCCATATTGCGATCGGGCTCGACGGCACCGCCGGCTTCGCGGCGATGGCGCGCGCCGACTCCGGCTGCGAGGTTTGGTTGCAGGATTTTCTCGCCCTTGATCTCCCGGATCGGTATTTTGACGGTATTTTCGCCAATGCCTCTTTGTTTCACGTGCCGACGGTGGAATTGCCGCGCGTCTTGCGGCAGCTGCACGCTACCTTGAAGCCAAGGGGCGTCCTGTTCAGCTCCAATCCCCGGGGCGGCAACGAGGAGGGCTGGAACGGCGAACGTTACGGCGTCTATCACGATCTCGCGGCATGGCGTGGCCATCTTACGCAGGCGGGATTCGCGGAGCTCGAACATTACTACCGACCGGCCGGACTGCCGCGCGAACGGCAGCCCTGGCTTGCAAGCGTCTGGCGCCGACCGCCGGTATAGGTCGCCTTTGCTCGGCCGCGCCGCGCCGCCACAAAGACCGGCTCTTTCAACTCAGATGCCCGAATTGAAAGATCAGCCCGGAGGCGATGGTGATGCCGGCGGCGAGCAGCGCCTGCGCGATTCTTGCGATACGGTGGAATTCGTTCATGATGTGTAGACTCCGGTGATTGAGCCGATCGAACAGTGCTTACATTGCTCCGTCCGACTGGGCGCAACCAACGCAGTCCCTGATCATCCGTTAAGGGAAACTTAACATGCCAACTGCCTATGATCGGCTGCCGTTGGGAGCCTTGCGCGTGTTCGAGGCGGTCGCCACACATCTGAGCTTCTCCGAGGCCGCGGACGCGCTGCACGTCACGCCGGCGGCGGTCAGTCAGCAGATAAAGATGCTCGAGTCGTATATTCAGGTGCCGCTGTTCCGTCGTTCCGGACGCAGAGTGGAAATCACCGAGGAAGGGATCGAACTATTGCCCGCGGTAAGAACCGGGCTGGATAAGCTCGAATCCGCGATGCACCAGATCAAGCAGTATGGCCGCGGTGGCCCGCTGAAAATCAGCCTGCTGACATCATTTTTGCAAATATGGCTGTTGCCGCGTATTCGTTCGTTTCGGCGCAAGTGTCCGGATGTCGAGCTGCGCTTTCATACCTCGCGGGAGCTCGTGGACTTCTCGCGCACCCCGGTCCATCTCGCCATTCGCTTCGGGCGCGGCAGTTACCCGAACCTATTCAGCGAGAAACTGCTCGATGATTGGATCGTACCGGTGGGTAGTCCGGAAATGGTAAAGCAGCACGGCATGCTGGAACGTGATGCGGATTTGAGCAAGGTGCCGCTGCTGGAAAGCGATGACATGCCCTGGCGGGTCTGGCAAAGAGCCGACGAGCGGATCGACTGGCAGTCGCGCGCGCCGACCATCGACGATTCGGCCGGCCTGATGATCGCGGCCGAAGAGGGCCTCGGTTTCGCATTGGCGCGTTGGAGCATGGTCACGCGGGCGCTGGCAAAAGGCAGCCTGCAGTTGGCCGGCAAAGAAGCGCTACCCTATAGTTTCGCGTACTACTTTGTGTGCCCGAAAGCGTTCTTGACGCTGCCCAAGGTGTCGCAGTTTCGGGACTGGATTGTGGCTGCCGCGCGCGATTTCAAAGGCCCGATATAGCGCAGCGGATCGGGCGGCGGCCGGCTTGAGGGGGCGGTGTGGCCGCGGCATACTGCCGGCCCCCGCTCACTCGAGGTGTAAGGCTCTATGCGACATGATTCACTCGCGCCGCGCGCAAGCGGCGCGATGGCGCGGCTCGCCGCCCGGTCCGTGTGGGCAAGGATGCTGCTGTTCGCCGTTTCGCTGCTGGCCGCCCTGATCGCGCTGGAAGTGCTGATCGGATTCGTCGCTCAC
>VFSW01003723.1_pt1 | contig 22845 bp, 23 predicted proteins | sample 5358111 | NCBI WGS metagenome assembly VFSW01 (sample SAMN11554181, study PRJNA540505) | mine drainage metagenome | isolation source: sediment from site ElyBrook_90M | place: USA: Ely Copper Mine, Vershire, VT | collected 2017
GAAGGGGGGGCGGAGCTCTCGAAGCTCGTGGACCGCGTCACCTGTCTGAGCACGCCTGAGTACTGCGAGGCGATAGGAGAATTCTATGAGGAGTTCGACCAGGTTGACGACGATACCGTGAGGGAGATCCTGCGTTGTTCGACGCCTGGCCGCCGAAGGGACGTGTTAGCCTCCTCAAACCCGTAGTCTGCGTCTGGGCGTTCGTGCGAGCGTCGTGCTGCTATTGCTGCTAGCTCGGCTCCCAGCGCAGGGTTGGCGAGACCGAGTTCACCTTCTTCACTAGGGCCCTGGTCCTCTCCTTGAGGTCGTCGAGAGAAGGGAAGCCTCTGACGATCTCGCCGTTCCTGACGAGCGGGCTCAGAAGTGGAACGTACCTCGCGCCAGGGGGTTTGCCGTTGGTCGTCACCACGTCGCCCATGGTCTCGGGGTCACGAAACACGTTCTTCCGACCTGCGAGGTCTCCTCTCTTGGCGCGCGGTATCATCCTGCCTCCTTTGTCTTGTATCTCGACTATCTTACAGCAGAAGTCGATGACCGGAGCCGCTGATATGCTCGTCCCGATTCCGAACCCGTCCACCCAGTCCCTGAGCTCTAGAACGTCCTTCTCATCGATTCCGCCAGACACGATGATCTTGACATAATCTCCCCCACGTATCCTGAGCTCCCATCGGACCTCCTGGACTAGCTTCCTCATGTCGCCCCTCCGCGAGCCTGGCGTGTCCAGCCTGACGCCGTACAGCCTTCTCCCGAGCGTCGCGAGGGCGAGAATCGAAGCGAACTTCTCGTCGCTGAACGTGTCCACCAACGCGATCCTTGGGATGTCTTCAGGGAGGGCCTGGTCGAAGATGCGCCACGCCTCCGCTTCATCTCCGATGCACAGGATGAACGCGTGGGGCATCGTCCCGCTCGCCTTCCTCTTCAGTAGCCTTGCGCCCAGCACGTTGGAGACGCTGTCGAGCCCGCCCAACATCGAGCTACGCTCCACGATCGGGGCAAGTGCCGGGTGGACTTTCCTCGTCCCGAAGCCAATCACCATCTTCCCCGGCGCGAGATAGGCGAGCCGGGCGGCCTTCGTGCAGACGCCGCTGGCCTGGCAGAGAAAGCCCAGGATGGGGTTCTCATAGACCCCAAAGTCCCCGTAACGCCCGGTAATCCTCATGACCGGCTCGTTGACCGCGAACTCGGGGTGCGTCAGGAAGACTTCGCCCTCCTCCATCGCGTCTACATCGACCGGGAGCCCCTGCAGGAGTTTGGCCACCTCGTAGATGCCGGAGACGACGGCCCAGCTCGCCCCAAACGGGTTCTTCCTGGTGAAGACCTCCATCGTCACGACGGGGTTGATGCCCGCGAACCTCAGCGCGTCCCTCGCGTACTCGAAATAGACGTCGGTCGTCACGGCGTCCTTGATTTCTTCCTCGTTCGGCATCCAGAAGAGGCGGTCATCCAGGTCGCTCTTCCTCGCCGCAGATTGATCAGGAGTCGCAGAACTCATGCGCCCCGACCCGGCTACTCCTACTTCACGACCAGGACATCGCACTTGGCGTGGTTGATGACGGCCGTGGAGACGCTTCCCATCAGGAACCTCTCGAGCCCTCTCATCCCCCTACGGCCTACCAACACCAAGTCCGACTTGTACTCGGTGGCCAGGGTGAGGATCATGTCGGCAGGCTGACCCTCTTCAGAGGAGGCGTACGCGTTCTTTACCCCGGCCGACTTGGCAGTGTCCAGGGCGGCCTTGGCGAGGTTCTCGGCGTTCTCCTTTGCATGCGCGTTGAAGCTCTTGTACATCCCGCCCCCGCTTGCGTAGGCGGCATAGCTCATGGTGTCTGCGACCACGGCAATCCTCAATTCTCCCTTGGATAGCTTTGTCAGTTCGATGGCCTTCTTCAGCGCCCTCTCGGCGTTCGCGGAGCCGTCGTATCCGACGAGCAGCCTCTCGTAGGCTCTCTTCTGGCTCAAGTCTCGTTCGCCTGCCGCAAGATGTTCATCGCGTCATTCACTTGCGCGTCAGATGCGCCTTCGCATATTTAACACCACTTTGCGATTCTCAAGACTGACATCAGCAGCGCGGGCGCCGCTCGCCCTCGGCTCCTAGTCGATGACGTGGATGTTCTTCCTCTCGCACATCTCCTTGAGGACCTTGGGCCATACGCCCACGGTGACCTCGCCCAAGTGCGCCTTCTTGAGCAGCAGCATGTAGGTGCGGGCTTGGCCTATCCCTCCGCCGATGCTGAGCGGCAGCTCGCTCTTGACGATCCCTTGGTGATACGGGAACCTCAGGAAGTCGAGCTGGCCGCTTATCTCCAGCTGCTCCCTCAGGGTCTGCGCATCGACGCGGATGCCCATCGAGGTCAGCTCGTGCCTGCGCTTGGTGACCGGGTTCCAGACCAGGATGTCTCCGTTCAGCCCGTGCATCGGCCTGCCGTCCTCTGAGACGGTGGGTGTCGCCCAGTCGTCATAGTCTGCCGCCCTCATCTCGTGCGGGAAGCCGTCCTTGAGGACCCACCCTATCCCGATGATGAAGACCGCCGGATGCTCCTGGAGGATCGCGGTCTCCCGCTGCTTCCGAGGGAGGTCGGGGTACTCCTCGAGGATGTCCTCGGCGTGGATGAACTCGACCTCGTCGGGCAGGCTCGGATACTTTTCGGTCACGAGCTGAGGGAACTCTTGCTGGATGTGGTTCTCGGCCCCCTTGATGACCTTCCATATCCTCCTGACCGCGTCCTTGAGATGGCCCAGGTTGCGCTGGTCGGCGGCTATGGCCCTCTCCCAGTCCCACTGGTCGACGTATGCGCTGTGGTCGTGGTCGAGGAAGTAGTCCTTCCGCACGGCCCTCATGTCCGTGCAGAGGCCCTCGCCCGGCCTCATCCCGAACTGCTTGAGGGCGGTGCGCTTCCACTTCGTCGCTGCCTGCACGACCTGGGCGTCGACCGGGTGCTTGTCGCCGTCGTTAGAGATGTGGAACTGGACGGGGGTACGGGACAGGTCGCGGTCGAGGAGGTCGTTCACGCCGCTCTCGACGTCGACTATCAGCGGGACCTGGACCATCATCAGGTTGAGCTCCCTGCAGAGGTTTCGCTCGACATAGTTCTTTACGTCGAAGACCGCGCTCTGCGTGTCCTTCGGGTTCAGCAGTGAAGAATAGTCGGACGGAAGTATCCTCTCGAGCTCCTCATACGAGCCGATTCCTGGCCCCGCCAGGTCTGCCCTCTTTTCTGTGTCAGACATTTTGCTCGTCACGAAGGATGCACGGGCGCGGTATATTGATTTGGGATGCCTGGCGCGGCACGCTCGATTGCCTACACCAGACTCGAGAGGCTAGCCCGCGCTCGACTTCAGCCGGGCGAGAGGATTGCCAAGTGTGAGAATCGTGCCCCTGCTTTTTAAGAGCGCGGACGGTCTGTAAGCTCCAGAGACCATTGTCACTGATCGATGCACCGGTGAGAAGCGCGATGACAAAGGACGTGAAGACGATCGAAGGGACGAAGACCGTCGCGGACGCGATCAAGACGATGCGCGATGCCAACATAGGGAGCCTGATCGTGGTCGGGAAGGACCAGACGCCGGTTGGGATATTCACCGAGAGAGACCTGGTGAAGAAGATGGCTGACAAGGGCCACGGACTCCTCGGTCAGGCGATGGCGCAGGTCATGAACAAGCCCTTGACTCTCATCTCGCCCGGCGCGACCATCTGGGACGCCATAACCCTGATGGGGAGGGCTGACATCAGGCGGCTTCCAGTGGTGGAGAACGGCCACCTGGTCGGAATACTGACGGAGAGGGATGTGCTTCGCCTGATACTGGCTCAGCAAAGCCTACTCTTGGAGTCGGTGTCGGAGTCCTTCCCCGCTTCCACCAGGGAGCAAGTGAGGGGAATCGCGGGACGCTTCGGTCTGGAGCGACCTCCAGGCAGAGCGAGCTCATGATCGGGCTGCCCTAGGCACGATGCCTCAGAGCCAGGTGACCACGAAGTGGTCGCCGCGTGAGACCAGCGGGACGAACGGCGTACCCGTCCCGGCGTAGAACTGGGAAAGCCACTCGTAGAGTTGCAGTCTCATGTCTTGGATATACACGATCACACCCTCCAAGGTTATCACTGCCATGTTGAGCAGTGCTGCAACCACAATCCCAACAACGCCATAGGATAGGACGCCCGCCACCAAGCTTCCCAACAGCGTGGTCGTGATCAAGAGGACTCCGAGCCTGACGTAGCTGAGCGTGTTCAAAAAGAACTCGAAGGGTTTCGCCACCGCATCGAGGAGGCCGTCGCCCAATCCCCTGACCGCGCTCCTCAACGTGCGGTTGGAAAGATAGTCGCGAATAGGGTGCCCCACTATCAGGAAGACTAGCGTCGCGATTATGACCGGGAGGGACACCGCTGCCGTGGTGGCGATGGAGATGTCCAGCCCCAAGAGATTGTTGAATATCGGCGTCGGTGCGGTGCTGGTGAAAAGCACCCCAAAGTTCAGGCCTGTCCCTGCCACGGCGAAGCCGAATGGTACCAGGAAGCAATAGAGCATTGTGGTGGGAAGCCTGTCCAGAAAGGCGTCAAGGTAGTTCCCGGCCCGTTCCTGGTCGACGAAGGCGATGGCGTATCCGCTCGCGAGGTGAAATGTGCCGATGAGTATCGCGACTTCCAACAGGAACGGGATGGAAGAAAGCGTGAAGCCCGCGCTCAGAGCGGGTGGGAGCCGAATAACCTGCTGGAGTGGCGACGTGAACGGCACGCCGAAGAACGACCCCCTGACGAAGCCGAACACCGCCGTCGAGAAGCTGAGGATGATGATGAGTTCGCCCCAGCTCTTGTACGACGTCCGATCGGCCAGGTATAGGCCGAAAGCGAGCAGCGCGAGCCCGTGGCCCACGTCCGCAAACATCACGCCGAAGAAGAACGGGAAGACGAAAGCCAGAATCGGAGTCGGATCGACCTCGCCATACCTGGGGAGGCCGCGCTGGAGGGTGAGGCTCTCGAAGACCGAGATTAATCGAGGATTCACGAGGAGAGTTGGGACGTAGGCCACGTCTTTGCCCTGCGTCTTGACCGGCTCCGTAGCCACCACGTAGCTTCCCATCGAGCCCTTGAGCGACTCCAGCGAACGCGCAGGAACGAATCCGTCGAACCTTACTGTCACGCCGTCAGAAGGATACACGAATATCCTCTGGAGGTCGTTGAATAGCATGAGGGATGCCTCCTGGATCGCCAAGAGGACTTGAGTCACCCCCCATTTGTCGTCCGCTTCAGTGAAGAGCGATAGGTTCTTCTCGATTATCTCAAGGTACTCTTCCAGCCCTCTCACGAACTCCTCTATGTCGTAGGCCTCGAACTTTTCCACCTGCCTCCTAACTCCGTCGGCGGTCCTGAATCGACCTTCCCCGAGCAGGTCGCTGGCCTGCGCATAGACCTCATGTGCCTTGGAGCCCATCATGAGCAGCTCTATGTCCTGCACCATCCCTTCCTTCCTCGCCGGATGAAACGTGGTGAATTTGATGACCTTCGCGACCAGTCGGCCGACCTCTGATCTGGGCGCTTCCAGAGTGACCCTGACGAGGCGGGCTACTGCCAACTTGCAGCGCTTTCCAGATTCTTCTCAGCGTATCACAAGGACCGCGCATCCGGAGTACTCGACGAGGCCTGACGCTACGCTCCCCATCAGGATCCTTCTCGAGGGGGTCGTCCCTCGAGTACCCGTCACGATCAGGTCGGCCTTCATCGTCTCAGCATAGCCGAGGATCGCGTCCACCACAGAGTATGCGCCAACGACGATCTCGGTCTTGATGCCTATCCCGTTTCTCGCCGCTGTCTCCTCTACCTCTCTCATCCACTTCTTGGCGTTTCTCCTCGCGTTAGCGTAGCTGTCCGCAAGCTCTCCTTGAACCTCGAACTGAGGGGCGGGTACGACGTGAAGAGCCAGAAGCTCCGCCCCGTCCTGCCGGGCGATGTGCGCCGCGTGTTCGGCTGCCCTGAGGGAGACTTCCGAGCCATCCACGGCGATCATGATCCGGGTGAATCCCTTCCTGACACTTGACGGCGCAGACATACGTGCTTCTGCGGCCCTTTCGTATATAATCAGGCGGGGGGTTCTCAATTCTGAGAATGGTCGGTTCGCATCGGGCGTTCCGTCCAAAAGGAGAACGGCTGGCGTCTCTCCCTCCTCAACAAGAGCCCAGGCAAAAAGGCCATAATACCCTCACATCTGGTGAATGACGATGAGCTCCGACAACGAAGAGGAAGAGGCGATTGTCCAGGAACGCGAGGTGGCAGCAGAGCCAGACGTCAAGGCGGTGGAGGAGGCTGAAGAAGAGGTAGACGAGCTCGAGGAAGAGGTAGAGGAAGAGACAGAGGAGAAGGAATCGGAAAAGATCGAGGACAGACTAGACCAAAAGGCAGGCAGCGAGGGCGGCGCCGCACCCGCGAGAAGGCGGACAAGCAAGAAGAAAGCCAAACCGAAGAGGGCTTCCACAGAGAGGGCCAAGCGCAAGTCCAAGGCCAAGCGACGGTAGTGGGCGCGCGACCCAGAAGGCTACGAAGAAGAGCTAGTCCGTCCCGTCACGCGGGGAGGCCGAGCAGCTTGCACGTCGTCTCCCACAGAGCCAGAGCATTCTTCTCGTCGTAGGACTCGTCAGAGGACTTCTTCGCGACCTTGTCCTCAAAGTACTCGCCGGACGCGTTCTCGACCTCTGGCGCAGACGCAAGGTAGATCGAAGTCTCAGCGCCCTCTTTCGCGCTCTTCGCGAAGGGCCTCACCAGCACCGGTGGGACCCGCCAGATTCCGGTCGCCACGACTCCGGGGTGCAGGCAGTTCGCCGTCACGCCCGTCCCTTTGAGCCTCCTTGCGAGCTCGTAGGTGAACATGATCAGGGCGAGCTTGGAGTTCGAGTATGCGCCCCACCCAGACGGGGTGTCCTTCTTCTCGATCGCAGCCAGGTCGATGTGCCCGCCTGTGTGCGCCACCGAGGCGACGTTGACGATGCGGGAGGGCGAGCTGAATTTCAGCAGGTCGAGCAGGAGGTTGGTCAGCAGGAACGGGGCGAGATAGTCCACGGCGAAGGTGGTCTCGAACCCGTCGGCGGTCTTGCCTGAGAGGCTGAAGAGCCCCGCGTTGTTCACCAAGACGTGGAGCTTGCCGTACCGGTTCCTCACCTCTGCGGCGAGTCCCCGCACGTCTGCGATGGAGGACATGTCGCAGAGCAGGAGGTCGACGGAGTCGTTTCCGGCCTTTTCCGAGATCTCTCGTCTTGCAGCCTCGCCCTTGTCCTTGCTTCGGCAGACCATGACCACGGTCGCCTTCATCTGCGCCAACGCGAGCGACGTCTCTTTGCCGATTCCGGAGTTCGCCCCTGTGACGAGGCATGTCTTCCCCTCGAGCATAGGGACCCCGCGAACGCGTCCCTCCCTTTAAGGGAAATGCCGCAGATGGATGATCTCGGCGGCCCTGAGCGCTAGCCGCCTGGCTTCCAGGCGATCGCCAAGACTCCCCCCAGAACTCCCAGTATCGCTCCGAGGAAGAATCCTCCCATGCCGAAGAGGCTCGCTATCGAGAATGCTAATACTATCGCTCCCCATGTCGATGCCTTGGCTGGCTGACTGTAGAGCATTATTGCGCCTATGAGGACGATGATCCCAGAGACAATCCCGATCGCAGCCAACCCGTAGAACCCTCCGCCGCCGAAGCCGAACCCTCGCATCATTCCGTAGTACCCGCCCGTCATCCCGCCGTAGTAGTATCCTCCCATCATGCCCCCGTAGTAAGGCAACCCCGAAGAGAGGCTCATCACGGTCCCGCTCCCGCCCAAGACTAGCAGGCCGGCGACGAGTGAAAGGACGAAGGGGACCACAGGCCTCTCAGCTGCCGGGGTGGCCACGTATCAACCAAGCTCCTCAGGCGACTGTCTGGTCGCCTTTCTTAAGGAGACATACGATTCTCAGGAATGAAAACGGGGCCGGCAGCAGGCCAGGCGCGACGCCTACTTCGAGTGGCCGTATCTGTGAGGGTCCTTGTCGAATGCGGCCTTGCAGCCGACGGCGCAGAAGTAGAACGTCTTGCCGTCATGCTCGGACGTGAGCTTCGTCTTCTTCTCGTCCACCAGCATCCCACACACCGGGTCCTTTACCATGGCTATCTCGACAGCCCACAGCCGCACCCCCCTATATCAAACCTGAGGCCAGGTCCGCATAGGCGGGGTTTAAGACAGCGCGCGCTCTCAACGAAACGATGGCCAAGGACCCCGTTTGCGGAATGTTCGTCGACGAGTCCTCAGCGGAGCTGAAGGCCCAGGTCCGAGGCGTCACCTACTACTTCTGCAGCGAGACGTGCATGCGCGAGTTCCTAGCGCCCGAGGAGGAGCTTCGCACTCTGAAGAGGATGGTCGCCGCATCCGCGGTGCTCGCCGTCCCGATCCTGCTGCTCACCTACCTTCCGCTATTGCGCGTCCCGCTGTCCAACTACGTCCTCCTCGCCCTCGACACGCCGCTGCAGTTCGTGGTCGGTTGGCGGTTCTACAAGGGGACCTACGACAGCCTCAGGAACAGGATGGGGAACATGGACGTGCTCATCGCGCTCGGCACCTCTGCAGCGTGGGGCTATTCGGCTCTGGTGACGCTTGCGCCCAGCCTCTTCCCCTTCTCGAGCGTCTATTTCGACACTTCGGCGGTCATAATCACACTGATCCTTGGCGGAAGGTACCTCGAGCACGTCACCAAGAGCAGGGCTTCGGCGGCGGTGAGGAAGCTGGCAGACCTGCAGCCGTCGATCGCGCACAGGATCAAGGGAGGGGTTGAGGCCGACGTCCCCATAGAGCAGGTCGAGGTGGGCGACGCCCTCGTCGTGAAGCCAGGCGAGAAGATCCCGGTCGACGCGGTCATAACGGAAGGAAGGTCGACCGTCGACGAATCGATGCTCACGGGCGAGAGCATCCCGTCCGAAAAGAACGCGGGAGACGAGGTGATAGGCGCCACGATAAACAAGTACGGTCTGCTGAAGATCAGGGCGGAACGGGTAGGTCAGGACACCGCCTTGGCCCAGATCGTGAAGCTGGTCGAAGAGGCTCAGGTGGGGAGGGCGCCGATCCAGCGCATGGCAGACAGGATCGCCTCCTATTTCGTCCCCCTCGTCGTGGCCGCCGCGACGGTGGCCGGGCTCTCGTGGTACTTCTTCGGCCACATCGGTCTCAATTTCTCCGTCCTTGCCTTCGTCTCGGTCGTCGTCATATCGTGCCCCTGCGCGCTCTGCGTCGCCACTCCGGCAGCGCTCTTGGTGGGGACCAGCAAGGGGGCACAGAATGGCATACTAATCAAGGGAGGAGAATATCTTGAGCTTGCAGGCAGGATAACCACGGTGGTCTTCGACAAGACGGGCACGCTGACGGCGGGGATGCCGTCCGTCACCGACGTCGTCACCGCAGGAAGCATCAGCTCCGACGAGGTGTTGCGCTTGGCAGCCTCCGTCGAGAAGGGTTCCGAGCACCCCCTGGCCGAAGCGATATTGAGCGAGGCAGCGAAGCGCTCGCTCAGCCTCGAGGAGCCTCAGGAGTTCGAGGCCATACCCGGGAAGGGCGTGATCGCCAGGCTGGACCGCAGAATGGTCGCGATGGGGAACCGCAGTCTCATCGCTGACAAGGGAGGGGACCTCTCCAAGGTCGAGACGGACGTGGCCCGACTCGAGGAGTCCGGCAAGACGGTCATGACGCTGATGGTCGACGGCAGAGTCGAAGGAGTCGTGGCCGTCGCGGATACCGTGAAGCCCTCGGCCAGGCCCACCGTCGACTCGTTGAAGAAGATGGGCATACAGGTGGTGATGCTCACCGGAGACAACAAGCGCACCGCCGCCGCCATAGCGCAGAGCATCGGGATAGACGAATACATCGCCGAGATACTCCCCCAGCAGAAGGAGGAGGTGATTGGATCCCTGCAGAAGCAGGGGAAGGTGGTCGCGATGGTGGGCGACGGGATAAATGACGCGCCCGCGCTTGCGAAGGCCGATGTCGGGATCGCAATCGGCAGCGGGACGGACATCGCGAGGGAGACGGGAGGGATCGTGCTGATGAAGGACGACCTGCGGAACGTAACAACCGCAATCAAGCTCAGCAAGAAGACCCTATCGAAGATCAAGCAGAACTTGTTCTGGGCCTTCGCATACAATGCCGCCCTGATTCCCATAGCGGCCGGCGCCCTGGTGCCATTCTTCGGGGCCCAAATCTATAACGTCTTGCCATTCCTCGCAGCGGGCGCGATGGCCATAAGCTCGGTCACTGTGGTAAGCAACTCGCTGCTGCTGTTCAGGTTCAAGCCTGAGGCCATGTGAGATGGCGTGAGCGAAAAGGGAGAAAAGGCCAGAAGGGCCGTCTTTGCAGTCAGAGACATGGATTGTGTCACGTGCGCCCTCGCGATAGAGAAGCAGGTGAAGAAGATCGAAGGGGTGAAGAACGTGGGAACGGCGGTCATGCTGAACAAGGTCTTCATCGACTACGACGAGTCAAAAGTCGCGCTCTCGGAGATCACGAAAGCCATAGACAAGTCGGGCTACTCGAATCACCTCGTCAGAAAGGAAGAGAGATGAGGTGGGCTCGTGCAGGAATGGGGGACATTCCTTCGCCGCTCGGCCGAACATCCGATCGTCTCTTCCGAGACCTGGGGGTGGCGTCGGGGCGAACCGGACGGAGAAGGCTTGAGGGGACTTGGGCGGCTGATGCAAGGCTTGGCGTCTTCAGGAATGAGAACGACCCCTTGGGTCAAGTTTAACTCTAGGTGCCCCAAGCGAGAGAGCGAAACTCATGGCGGGATACAAGTTCAAATGCAAAGACACCGGGATGAAATGCGACTTCGAAGTCAAAGGCGCCTCATCGAAAGACGAAGTGATGCAGATCGCGGCGGTGCACGCCAAGCAGACGCACCACATGGACACCATTCCGAGCGACATGGCAGCCAAGGTCGGCGCCGCAATAAAGAGCTAAGCGCGCACTTAGCTCTCGATACCATTCGCGTTTCGCGGGCCATCGCGCGGTCGCGCGTTTAGCTCGTCCTTCGATTACGCCAGGGTCCATTCTAATTGGCGGAAAACCAGTTGTCGGAGAAGAGAATTCTGGGACACTGTCGCGTGTCCGGTGCCAGTTCTCCTTTGATGGGCTGCGTTCCTGTCTGGCGAGTGGACGTGCGGAGGCCGGCGGCTTGAGCGGTCCAGACAAGGGGGACAAGTCCCAGGAGCCAACGGTCGGGAACGGCCTGGTCGCTCAAGAAGTCCAGAGGAGGCTCGCGACCTACGGATACAACGAAATTCCCGAGAAGAGAGAGAACCCTCTCCTGAGGATTGGGAGGCGCTTCTATGGGGTCGTGCCTTGGATGCTCGAGCTTACGGCGATCCTGACGTGGTTTTTGGGCAACTATGCTGACTCGATAATCATCGTGGGTCTCCTTCTCTTCAACGCTGCGGTATCGGTGTTCCAGGAGGGAAGGGCGAGGCGGGCGACGGCTGCCCTGAAGCAGAGGCTACGGATTCAGAGCAGAGTGAAGCGGGACGGGAGGTGGTCGGTCGTCCCGTCAAGGGAGCTTGTTCCGGGAGACGTCGTCAGGGTCCGAGCGGGTGACCTTCTTCCCGCAGACATCGCGATCGTCGAAGGGAATCTGGACGTCGATCAATCGGCGCTAACAGGGGAGTCGATGACCGCAGAAAAGTCGGGCGGAGGGATAGCATACTCTGGATCGGCTGTCAAGCGCGGCGAGGCCACCGGCGTGGTTCATGCCACTGGAAGCAGAACCTACTTCGGCAAGACGGTCGAGCTGCTCGAGCTCGCCAAACCCAAGGTGCACATTGATGACGACGCCGCACGCGCCGCAGATACATTCGCGGCAATAGTGGTCGCATCTCTCATGATTGCGTTTGTGTACGCTCTTCTGACCGGCTTCCAGCTTGCCTCGCTCCTTCCGCTCGCCGTCGTGCTCATGATCGCGGCCGTGCCGGTTGCGATGCCGACCATGTTCACCTTGAACATGGCGCTCGGGTCTTCAGCGCTCGCCAAGAGAGGCGTGCTTGTTACAAGACTCGGCGCCAGCGAGGACGCAGCCGCCATGGACGTGCTCTGCGCCGACAAGACGGGCACGCTGACCATGAACAAGCTCTTCGTCGAGCAGGAGCTGCCGGTCAACGGGTTCGGGAGTGGTGACGTCCTTCTCTATGCGGCGCTCGCGTCGAATGAAGCGAACCAGGACCCCATCGATCAAGCATTCTTGGCGGCCGCGGCGGAGGCACGCGTCCCGCTCGATGCATACTCGCAGACTGAGTTCACGCCTTTCGACCCCAAAACAAGGATGACAGGGGCCGTAATCCAGAGGCTCGGAGAAAGCTTCCTTGTGAAGAAAGGCTCGGTCAGCGCGATCTGCTCCTCTTGCGGGATGGCCGAGGAGGACGTCTCTGCCCTGATGAAGGAGGCGGAAGGACTCTCGGCCAAGGGGTTGAGAGTGATCGCCATCGCGAAGGGAGAGCGTGCAAACAGACCACAGCTCGTCGGCCTCGCGGGGGTGGCCGACAGGATCAGGGAAGACGCTCGCGGGACGGTGGACCAGATCCGCGGCTTGGGCGTATCTGTGAAGATGCTCACGGGCGACTCGCTTCCTATTGCGAGGAACATAGCTCAGCGCCTCGGTCTGGGTGACAATGTAATCGCGATGCCTGGGGCCAAGGACGCACAAGCTCGGATGAAGCTGCTCACAGGCACAATCGAGGACAGCGGCGGCATCGCCGAGATCTACCCTGAAGACAAGTACGCGATAGTCAAGGCTCTCCAGAGCGGAGGGCACACGGTCGGGATGACCGGCGACGGCATAAACGACGCGCCAGCCCTCCAGCAGGCGGAAGTGGGGGTGGCGGTCGCAAACGCAACCGACATCGCCAAGGATTCCGCCAGTGCCGTCCTCACCGCCGAGGGGCTGGGAGGCATAGTCGCCATGATCAAGACAGGGAGGACGATCTACCAGAGGATCTTCAGCTGGATGCTGAACATGATAACGAAGAAGATCCAAGTCGTAGGATACGTCGTGGTCATGCTGTTTCTTACCCACCAGTTCATAATCTCGATACTCAGCATGGTGCTTCTGCTATTCTTGACCGACTTCGCCACGATGTCGATATCGACAGACAACGTCAGGTACTCTCTGAAGCCAGATTCGTTGAGCGTCTCGGGGTTGTTCAAGGTCGGCATGTCGATGGGGGTGCTCAGCACGGTCGAAGGCGTCGCGCTGACCGTGGTTGCTCCCTCTCGCCTTGGGTTGAACGGCGGGACGGGTCAGCTCTACACCTTCGCCTTCGCGTACCTGGTCATCGCAGGGATGTTCAACCTCATGGTTGTGCGGGAACGAGGACGTTTTTGGATGTCGCGCCCGAGCAACGTCCTGATCGTAACGACCGTCGCAGAAATCTTTGCCGTCTCAGCGATCGCGCTCTCGGGGTTCTTGGAGCTTGCTCCGCTGGGTTACGCGCCTCTCCTGGGAATCCTGGGCTACGTGTCGACCGTGTCATTCTTGGTCAACGACCCCGTGAAGGTGTACCTGATGGGCAGGTTCGACAGGCCCACGGTCTGACGGAGCCGCGCCGTCTCACCGCCGCGGCCGTCTCCCATCCTCCCTTCCTTCTCAGGTCGTCTTCAAGAGGAGACGCCCAGCTCCTCCTGGCCGGCGATCTGCGAGAGCGTCCTACCGCTGACCGCCGAGAAGTCATAGTCGTTTGCTTCGTATCCCGGCTGCGAGTCCTCGTCGCGGTGCTTGATCAGCAGCCAGGACTCCTTCCCGCCGAAGCCTTTCGTGCGGACGAGCGCGAAAGAGCCCTTCAGCTTCTTCCCGTAGAGGCGGAGCTTCAGGTTCCCTTCCTTGAGGCTCTTCCGAGCGACCTCCTCGGATTCCTTCTTGTCCACGACCTCTCGGCGGACTCCCCTGCTGACCTCGACCTCTGGGTTGTAGGTCCCTTCGTCCCAGATCATGACCGGACCTGCCCCGTATTCGCCCTTCAGCACCCCTTCGAAATGTCGATACTCCATCAGATGGTCAGAAGTGGGCACCGCGAGGCGCTTGACGCCGCTGTCGAGCGAAGGGCCCTTGGGGACTGACCACGACGGCATCACGCCTCCTATCTCGAGCCGAAAATCGTAGTGGAGCGACGTGGCCTTGTGCTTCTGGACCACGAACGCGAGCCGCCCTCCTTTCGGCGTCTTCTTCATCTCGACCTGGACGAACGTCGCACTGTTTTTATCTTTCCAATGGGCCCTCGGCTCCATGGAGAAGGACCCGCGGCTCCGCGTAGCCGAGACGAGCTCGAGGCTTGTCGGGCACGGCATCGCAGCGATAGACCCGAAGGTCATGGAGGAGCTCGGATTGTCGGCGGGGGACGTCATCGAGATCACCGGAAAGGGGAAGAAGAGCCATGCTGTGCTGTGGACGGGTTACCCCGAGGACTACGGCAGGGGCCTGATACGGGTCGACGGCTACACCCGAAACAACCTCGGGATCGGGATAGACGACACGGTGAGCATCGCGGCTGCCCAAGCCAAGGAGGCGCAGGAGGTCGTCTTGGCCCCGACTGAGCAGCTCAGCATCGAAGGGCTGGAGGAATACCTGCCGGAGGTCCTGGAGAACCACGTCCTGACCAAGGGAGACTCCCTGCCCCTGAATATCATGGGCAAGAAGATTGATTTCGTCGTGGAGGGGACGACCCCCCAGGGGGCGGCTGTCGTAACCCTCGAGACGAGCTTCCGCCTCGGCACGATGCACAAGCCCCTGAACACGGGCGTCCCGCGCATCACCTACGAGGACCTGGGCGGCTTGACGAAGGAGATCCAGAAGATCCGTGAGATGATCGAGCTCCCGCTCAGGCACCCTGAGATCTTCGAGCGCGTCGGGATAGAGGCCCCCAAAGGGGTCCTGCTCTACGGCCCTCCGGGAACGGGAAAGACGCTCCTCGCGAAGGCGGTAGCGAACGAGACCAACGCGAACTTCTACTCGATCGCAGGCCCCGAGATAATGGGGAAGTTCTACGGGGAGAGCGAGGAGAGGCTCAGAGGGATTTTCAAGGAGGCGCAGGAGAACTCCCCCAGCATCATCTTCATCGACGAGATAGACTCGATCGCCCCCAAGAGGGAGGAGGTATCCGTAGAGATGGAAAAGAGGATAGTCTCGCAGCTCCTCACGCTGATGGACGGGCTCGAGTCGCGCGGCAAGGTCGTAGTCATAGCCGCTACCAACCGGCCAGACGCCCTCGACCCAGCGCTGAGGCGTCCCGGCAGGTTCGACAGGGAGATAGAGATCGGGATACCAGACGAGAAGAGCCGTTTGGAGATACTGCAGATCCACACGAGGGGGATGCCCCTCGAGTCCGACGTGAAGCTCGAGGAGATGGCGCGGGTCACTCACGGGTTCGTGGGGGCGGACCTGCAGGCGCTCGCGAAGGAGGCGGCGATCCTCGCAGTGAGGCGGGTCATCCCGGAGATCAACATGGAGGAGACCAAGGTGCCTGCCAAGACCCTCAACAAGATCAAGGTCAAGATGCAGGACTTCCAGGACGCGCTTCGGGACGTCCAGCCCTCCGCGATGAGGGAGGTGCTCGTGCAGGTCCCGAACGTGAAGTGGGAGGATATCGGCGGGTTGACCGGCGTGAAGGAGGAGCTGACCGAGGCGGTCGAGTGGCCCCTCAAGTACGGCAAGCTCTTCCAGAAGGGAGACGTCAAGCCCCCGAAGGGAATCCTGCTCTACGGGCCTCCCGGGACCGGGAAGACCCTGATCGCGAAGGCAGTCGCTAACGAGAGCGAGGCGAACTTCATCAGCATAAAGGGACCGGAGCTGATCTCAAAGTGGGTCGGCGAATCTGAGAAGGGGGTGAGGGAGGTCTTCAGGAAGGCCCGCGCAGCCGCACCATGCGTGATATTCTTCGACGAGGTCGACGCTATAGCCCCGAGGAGGAAGTCGGGCGAGAGCGACAGCCAGGTGACGGAGCGGGTCGTGAGCCAGCTCCTTACAGAGATGGACGGGCTGGAGGAGCTGAAGGGCGTGGTCGTGCTCGGGGCCACCAACAGGCCGGACATCATCGACGAGGCCCTCCTGAGGCCTGGCCGGTTCGACAAGATACTGCGCGTGCCGCCTCCCGACAAGGAGGGGAGGATGGAGATCCTGAAGATACACACGAAGAAGAAGCCCCTGGCCAAGGACGTCGACATCGCGAAGGTCGCCGAGCTGACCGAAGGCTACACGGGGGCGCAACTCGCAGCAGTGGCGAACGTTGCCTCGATCGCCGCCATCAAGCAGTTTGTCAAGGTCCACGGGAAGGACGCCGACACGGCTCCGGGCGACCTCACAATCACCATGCGCGACTTTGAAGAGGCAATCAAGGAGTCGAAGCGCAAAGGGACGATGGACTCGAGCCGCGAGCGACCGGGATTGGGCTAGCTCACGGCGGGCTTCGGCTCCTCTTCGTTCAAGAACCTCTTGATCCCCGTCCCGAACATCAGCATCATGAGCCAGAACCCGAGGAGCAGCGCGACAAGGGCGTAGCTGCTGTAGAGTCTGAGGGCTACCACGCCGGCCGAGATCACCGTCGCGCCTACGAAGTTCGAGAGGCCCCAGAGGACGTTGGTCCGCGGCGACGACCTCTGCCCGAACGGGCTCCTGAACGTCTTCCCCGCCGCGCCGAACGCAAAGTGGGGGACCCCGTTGCCGAGGAGGAAGCCGATCACGAAATACCAGACGAGAAAAAACTGGGCCGTGGCTCACGTCACTCCTGCTGTGGGGCCTGGTCGCGGGCCTTCATGAGGCCTGGTCGTTGGGACAAGCGGCTGCACGATGTGTCCAGCCTCCCTTATCTGGTTTTGCGTCCACGCAGAGCTTGGCGAGGTCGGGCGACGGCACCGCGTCGGTCGAAGCCCAGTCCCCGCTTCAGCGGCCGTCTTGGCCGGCCCTCGCTGCTTCGACGCCAGGCTGGCCTCACAGGTCTTCCCGCGTGCGCAGCGACCTTCCGGCGACCGACAACAGATAGTTGAGAATGAAGACGGTGTACCCCAGGCTGACGGCGACGAGACCGACCGCGAGCACCGTAAACAACGGCGCGCTGAGGGTCCCCGGGACCTGCTCCGCGGCGAGCACGAGTCCCATCAGAGGGGAGACCAGGAGCAGGTTGATGACGGTCTGGTACAGGAACCTCCTCACGTCGGTGAGGTCCTGACCCTGCGAGAGGAGCAGGTCGTCCGCCGTGCTCTGCCCGTATCTCGCCGCGAAGTACATCCCGCCCGCCATCATTATCGCAGCCACCTCGAGCGCGCCGGGGAGGGAGAGGCCCACAGCGAGGAGCGAGCTCGGGTGCCCCAGGTCGCTCAGCAGAAGCGGGACGCCGACAGCCGCCGCCACCGGAGAGAGCAGGAGCAACAGAGGGGTGGCCCTCGCGCGGTAGGCCTCCTTGACGTACCTGGTCAGGTCTAGGGGCGACGTCTTGATTATCCACAACCTCTCCTTCTCAAGCCACCTCGCCGCGCTCCCCGACCCGAAGGAGCCGATGATGAAGAGGATGAACAGGAACGAGGTCGGGGACGACTGGAACACGCCCGAGAGCGAGTAGATGACCATGAACCCGGCGAGGAAGAGGACGTTGATCAGCATGCTCCTCGTCTCCTTCGTCCTTCTCATCATGACCCTCTCCTTCGCTCTCACGACCGCCCAGACCGTTCTTCCTCTCGTCTCGAGCCTCGACGAGGGCTTACTCCCCTCGCCCGCGAACGCCGACGCCTCCTGGTCCTCCGGCTGCAGCACCTCGTAGAACTGCCCCCGCGACATCCTCACCCCCAGGGCGAGGAGGCCGAGGAACCACGCGGCCAGAGCCGCGATGCCCAAGGCGGTACCGAAGGTCCAACGAGCCCCGCTCACCAGGCTGAAGCTCACCTGAGCCGCGAGCCCGCTCGGAAGGACGCCTACGAACTCTCCCAGGAAGGGAGGCGCGCCCGGAATCAGCAGCCCGAGCGGGAGGAGGCTAATCACGAGGACAGCAGCCATCAGCCCGTTCCGGAACAGCCTCAACCGAGGCCCGACCCTCGAGTTCATGGACAGCGTGATGTCCGCGCTGAGGAAGAGGCCCATGACGAAGAAAGCAAGCGTCACCAACCCTGCGAGGATTGCGGACGAGGCGGGCGTTCTGTAAGAGTCGGCGAACTGGAGGTAGAGGACGAAGATCGGCGGGAACGACAAGAGCACGGTCGTGACGGAGTTCATCAGCACCTTCGCGGAGAAGACCTCGCGCGGTCGGACGGGAGACGTGAAGATGTAGTCGACGTCCGCCGAGGAGACCGGGAGGCCGCTCCCGTTGAACCCGCTTTGGATGAGGCCCACGAGGAAGAAGGCGAAGAGCAGGCTCAGGCTGGCGTCAGAGACTCCCCCGCCAAGGTTGAACTTCGAAGAGAACGAGAGGAACGTCCCTCCCACGAAAAGGACGCCGAGCACTCCGAAGGACTCCCCGACCAGCATCCAGACCGCGATGGCGCGCGTGACCCTTCATCCAGTACCTGAAGAGCGTCAAGACCGCGGCCCAGCTATTCATCGGGGGTCAACTTCCCATCGACGCCTTTTTGGGGCTACGCCGTCTCGGCAGTGAGCTTCAGGAAGACCTCATCGAGCCGCGCGTCCTTGCCCGCGTCCGCCATCTTGCGGAGGCTCTCGAGCGCTCCCAGGGCTATGATGCTGCCCTTGTCGATGATCCCTATCCTCGTGGAGTGGTCCTGGGCAATGTCTAGGTTGTGCGTCGAGAGGAGCACCGTCGTCCCCTTCTTGCCCTGGGCAGCGATCCAGCCGTTGACGAAGACCTGGGTCTTCGGGTCGAGCGCGGTGAGCGGCTCGTCCAACACCAGCACCTTCGGGTCGTGCAGCGTCGCGGCGATGAGGGCGACCTTCTGCTTCATCCCTTTTGAGAGGGCGCCCAGCATGGCGTCCGCCTTCTCCTCCAGCGAGAAGGTCATCAGCGCCTCCGAGATCTTGTCCCCAAGCGCGCCGTCGGGCACGTCCCTGATTTTCCCCATGAACCTTAGGAACTCGCTGACCGTCAGCCCAGTGTAGAGGGACGGGTTCTCCGGCAGGTATCCGACGTTCCTTTTGGCTGCCTCGGGTTCCTGCGCGACGTCGCTTCCCACCACCTTCACGTAGCCCGACGTAGGGCGCAGGATTCCGACGACTATCTTCATGAGGGTGCTCTTCCCCGCGCCGTTCGGCCCCAGGAGACCGAGGATCTCTCCCGCGCCGACCTCGAGGGAGACGTTGTTCAGGGCGACGACCTTTCCATAGGTCTTCGTGAGACTGCCAATCTCAATCTCGTTGTCAGGCAACGCTATTCTCGCGGCCCCGTCATCCTCATGAGCTGGCCGTTCCTTCGTCCTTCACTGGGTGACTCGCCCTCTCTTTCTCAGCGTCGGTCAGAGTTCTTCGCCCGGACCTTCGGAGAGCCAGGCGAAGCGACCCTCATTTCGTTGAAGATGTCCCCGAACGCCCGCTCGAAGTAGACCTTGGACCTCTCGAGCGTGCCCCTGCCTTCTTTCGTGAGCGCGTACACAGAATTCCGCCCTTGCAGGCTCGCCTCTATCAACCGGCGGGCTGCCAGATCCTTGAGGGCGGGGTATATCGTCCCCGGGTTCGGCTTGTCGCCCCTTCGCTTCCCTATCTCCATCGCGAGCTCCTGCCCATACATCGGCCGCTTGGAGAGCAACCATAATATCGTGAACGAAAGCATCCCGCGCATGTCGCACATGCCCTCGCCTTCGGTCATCTTTGGATCCTCCAAACGCATTTTAGTCGGCCTCAGAATATAAGACCTCCGTTATGCCCGCGCGGAGGCAGGCCGACATCAGAACCCTATCGGCTCGCGGACGAGGACGACGCTGACGCGCGCAGGCATGTCCCCGTTGACCACCAGGATCTTCAGCAGCGCGCTTGGCCTCCCATACTTCTCTCTCGCTCGGATGTCTTCCTTGGGGTATGCATAGTATTGCAGCCTCCTCATGGCCGTGTCGAGGTCCGGCACTATCTTCTGCGAGCCGACGACCAAGATCACCTTCCCGGCGCCGCCTGCGTACGCGGCGAGCTGGCTTCCGCTTGCCGAGGCTGTGAGCATTCTTCCGTCTTCGGTGACGGCGTGGACGCTTCCGACCACCACGTCAGGGGCCACAGCGAGCCTCCTCATCTCCGCCCTCTGGGTGTTGCGGTCGAGCTTGTTGAACTGGGGGCGGCTGGCGTTGTACTTCCCCGAACCGTTGATGTCCTCCTCCAGGCCGGAAAGCCTGACCGTCTCGCTTGAGGCCGTGAACACCGATTGGTCCTTCGGGAGGATCGAGTTGACATAGGCACGGGCGTCCGCTGGGGTGTCGACGACCTCGACCGAGAAGCTGCGCGTCCTGAGAGCCGCCGCCGTCCTCTGCACGCTCTCCTCCGACGCGGCCCTCGCGAACGATTCGTCTATTGGGATGCCGAACTGAGTCTTCGCCTGAATTTGTTCAGCTTCGCTTGTCATATATATCGGACACCCACTATTGGATGCCCGATATAAACGTGCTGGTCGCCCCGCAGGCGCCGTCAATCCCGCGCTTCGTGGCGCGTCGGCTGACCGGTCGCGCTTTCCGTCCCCAACAGCGAGGCCATGAAGATCACCGGCTCGAGGCACTTCCTCCACTTTGAGAACCCGTCCGAGTCCAACTCAAAGGTGCTCAAACTCATCTCAAAGAGGGGGTGGGCGGCTTCCTTCGCAGTCAGGGGCTGGGATCCCGACCAGCGCTTATATCGGCTCCGAGTCGAAGCCCTCCCATTGGCGCTTGACCCCCGCAGGGCGATCCTCACCCTCCCGATAGCGTACGTCGTCTGGTTCTTCGCGTTCCAGGTACCGGTCCTCAACTTCTGGCTCAGGATAACCATCGCGGCATTCATCCTGCTGGCCACCGCGCTCGCGGTCGGGGGGAAGGAGCTCTCCCTGCGGCCGACGCCCCTCGCCATAGCCGTGGGCGTCGTCTCCGCCGTGCTCCTATACCTCTTCTTCTGGTCGGGCTACCGGGTGCTAAGCGGCTTCCCGCAGTTCACGGGGACGATCTCTTCTGTCTACTCGTTGAAGGGCGCCGAGCCGACCTCCTTCATCGCGACCGTGCTCCTCTTCCCGATCGGCCCCACGGAGGAGATATACTGGAGGGGCTTCATCCAGAACGCCCTAGCCAAGAAGCTCTCCACCAGGAGCTCGATCCTTCTCACTTCGACCATCTACGGCAGCCTGCACATCCCTACACTCAACCCTTCGCTCATCTTCGTGGCCTTCATCGGAGGGCTGGTGTGGGGCTACGTCTACTACCGGTGGGGGCTGGCCGCTTCGATGGTCTCGCACGTGCTATGGGACGAGATGATCTTCGTCTTCTTCGTCATCGGCTAGCCAAGCCGGCCTACGCCAGGAAGAGCCCGACCGCGAGCAGGAGCGTGAAGGCCACCGTGTGCGCGAACGTCCTCATCGTCCTCGTCGCAAACACCTGAGGCGGAGGCTGGTCGGCGGGAAGCCGTCCTCGTGACCAGAGGAGGAGGGGCGCAGCGGCCACGCAGAGCAGGCCTGCCAGAGGAATCAAACCGGCCGCCACCGATGCGAAGACGATCGCATATGCCAGCGCGGCCAAGGAGAGGACCAGCCTCTGGGTCTTCTCTGCCCCGAGCACCACCGCGAGGGAGCGCTTCCCAGACTGCCTGTAAGGCTCGAAGAAGATCAGGTCGTGCACCATGAGGACGTTCACTGTGAGCAATCCGGTGGAGAGCGACGCGACCACCGGGAGGAGGGCGACGCCCCCGGTGAGGACATAGTACGCGCCCAGGCATGGGATAGGCCCGAAGCTGAGCAGGATCGACAGCTCTCCGAGGCCCAGCCCGCGGTAGTCAAGCTTCAGGGGCGGCGCGGTGTAGAAGAAGCTGAGCAGGATGCCGGGGAGGGCGATCCCGATCGCGAGCCAGCCGACGACCACCGAGAGGTAGAGCCCTATGGCGACGCTGAGCGCATAGAAGAACCCGGAGATGACGAACCCGTCCCTGGCGCTGATGACGCCCCTTGTTATCGGCTTCCAGCCGGGGAACTCCTTGGGGAAAAGGCGGTCGGCAGTAGCATCCACCCCGTTGAGCTGGTCGTAGACGTCGTCTATCCCATTGGCGGCCAGAAGGAGCGACACGCTGCCCAAGAGCGTCAGGACGAAAAGGGCGGGCTCGAACGCTTTCGCAGCGTGCCACGCGACCGCCGTGCCGAGTATCACCGGCCCTATCATCACGGGCGCAAACTGGAGCCTGACGAACCTGGACAAGACAGAAAGGAACGGCTGTCTCGGGCCGGTCATGCGGGCGACTGCTCACCCGGGGCCAGCGAGTCCATTGCGTAGCCGGTGTTGCCGATGGGCATTATTATCGGGAGGTCTACGCCCACCTTTAGGTACTCGGAGACGCGCTGCAGCGCCTTGTCGGGCGTCCCGACAATCGCCAGGGCGTCCACGGCCTCTTCTGGGACGAGTCGGCTCGCCTCTGCGATGTTCCCCCTCTTCCAGGCCTCCTTCATTGGCTTGAGGCGCTCTTCGGTGACCCCGTACTTCTCCAGGGTGCTGGGAGGCAGGACATCGCTGAGCTGGTATAGGAATAAGTAGAACTTCTTCACAGTCTCCCTTGCAGTCTTCAAGTCGGGGTCCATGCTCGTCATCATGTATGAGACCCTCTCCACCTTCCGGCTGCCTGCCGCCTCGCCCTCCTTGACGAAGCTCGCCAGCCTCGCCGTTCCCTCCCCCGTGGCCAGGGTGGGGGAGAGGCTCGCTCCGTCCGCCGCCAGGCCGGCGAACCTCAGGGGG
>VFSW01003724.1_pt1 | contig 22842 bp, 16 predicted proteins | sample 5358111 | NCBI WGS metagenome assembly VFSW01 (sample SAMN11554181, study PRJNA540505) | mine drainage metagenome | isolation source: sediment from site ElyBrook_90M | place: USA: Ely Copper Mine, Vershire, VT | collected 2017
CTCATAACCCAAAGGTCGCTGGTTCAAATCCAGCCCCCGCAACCATTTAGCCTACCGGCCAACCCAAGATAACCCACTTTAAGCGGTGTCTGAGAGCTTCAGAAGCTCTCTTGGGAGCCGGGGTCAGGCTGCGAGTTCCCTTCAAATTATTCATTCCCTAAAGCCCTGCGAACCACGATCGAGTTGTGCTTGCGCTTGGATTCCATCAGCGCGTCGCCGTACTTGGCCGTGGTGGAGATGTCGGCATGCCGCATCAGTTTCTGCTGCACGCCGATCGGCGCGCCGGTGTCGTCCAGCCACGCCCGGTAGGTGTGGCGGAACGTGTGCCAGCCCACGTTGTCGAGCTTCATCCGCTTGGCCAGTGCCCGCCGTTCCGCGTGCACTGCGACAATGTCGCCTTCCTTGTCCGTACAGCGCTTGCCAATCGCGGCTCCGCAGTGTGGACACTCGACGAGACACCAGCCGGCTGGACGAAGATAGTCCTGCTGCGCCGGAGAGGCATGAAAGTGGCGGCCGGTGGCCGGGCTGGTGAACACCAACTCCGTGCCCTTCGAACGCCGCTTCCAGTCGAGAAGCACGGTCGCGAAATCGGGGTCCAGGGGAAGTTCGTCTTCCGAATACTCCGTCTTTACGCGCTGCAGGCGGCCGTGCACGACGGCGCGGTCCACCAGCATGCTCAGAGTATCGAAGTGAATGTTCCCCCAAGGAAGCGCTAGAACTTCCTCGACCCGAAGCCCGGTGCACTGCGCCACCTGCGCCATGGTGCGGTAAGGCTCAGGCAGAAGGTCCAGGATGAGGTAGAACTGCGCGACCGTCAGCACAACCGGCTTCTTGACGTGCTTGGTGATACCCTTCACCTCGACCAGCTCGATTGGGTTGCGACCAAGTTCGATCACCTCCCAAAACATCGCTCTCTCGAACAAGCGGTGCATGAGCGCCTTGATGTTGCCCTTGGTTTTGGGGGCCAGCGTCAGGCCGGTGAGCCATTCTTCGACGAGGTAGGGTTTCACCTGCCCGATCTTGGCCTTGCCCCACCTTTTGCGGATGTGCTTGATCAGGCTGAGATAAGAAGCGGCCGTGGTGAAGCTGAGGTCCTCTCTGCTCATGTTGCTTTGGCCGGGGCGAAGTTTCTTGATCTCGAGCAGCCGCTCGCTTTTGACAAAACGGTCCAAAAGCTCCCCGAAGGTCCTGGGGCCCAAAGAAGTGAAGGGGTGGTCCGAGTTAAGTTGACGCACAAAGAAGTCCAGATGTTCCAGGGCCGCCGATCTGGTTGGAAACTCCTCAGTGCTTAGGTACATGGAATCCTTTTGGCCTGTCGTGGGATTGGTGAAGCGGTATTCCCACGCGGTTTTGTTGTTGGCCCGCGGAACTTTCCGCAGGCTGCCTTTTTGGTAACGCTGACGCGCTTGTTTCATGGCTCCTGATCCTTTCGGTTGGGAGCTAGCGCGGCATGGTTGGTTAGGTTGGATTTTAATTTACGATCTATATATTCATCGAGAAGCGAGAGACGGAACAGCCAGGCCTTTCCTTCCTTCATTGCCGGAACCAGGCCGAGCCGGGCCTTAGCTTCGAGAGTCTTGTAGTGCAACCGGACGTAAGGAGCGGCCTCCCGGGAATCGAGCAATGGCTCGAAACCGTCGACTGAAGGTCCTCCTTGAACGCCGCTTCCCATGGCTGGCTACTTCCGCCGGGCTTGGCAGTATCCCCGGTGAAACTAGGTTAGGTCAGCCGCAGGTGCAAACTCCAGCCTTCCCAAACACTATTTGTGGGTCGTAACCACTCGCGTGAAACTATCTAGGTCGATCAAACAGACTAACATTGAACCGCCGGCATCAGAAGCGGGTTTCACTCCCGGGGGTGGTCGTGGTTAAAGCACTCCTCCGAGTGCGGGGCACTGCTCATCCGAGAGGCGCAGCCCCATGCTACCTTTGCCGATCACGAGATCGATTTCGAAACCTTCGCGATCCCGCTTGTCGATGAGGCCGTTGCCACGGCTGGCAAGCTCGACCAGCGTATTCGAGTTCTTAAAGGTGAACTCCCGCGGAAGCTTCTTTCTGGCTTCGGTTGTGAAGCTGCAGTGCCAGCCATAGAATTTGCGGAAGTACATGTAGACAAGGTGCCTTTGGGCGCAGAATTCACACCGCTTCATTCCAGGGGTGTGGGGCTCGGGCAGGCTATGCTTGCACGAGTTGCAAATCTTGCCGGCGCGCATCTTTCTACCTGCTACTGCACGCTCGCCTGATATCGCCCGAGCATAGCGGGCGGCCACGCACATGTGAAATTGCACTGCTTTCTCGTTCATAACTGCATCCTTTAGCGGGTTGAAGGGGGAATCTCGGGAGCGCCAAATTCAAAGCCGGTTGGCGCTCCCGGAGTTTGCGATTCGAGCGCTCTGAGCTAATTAACTACCACCGCAAATGGCCGCGCTTTCCGAGCGCGTTGTTTACAGGGTGGCGGGACCCGATCCACCAAGCTGTGAGCGAGATCCACAAAAAGCCGTAGAACGCTTCGTGAACCACCATCAAGAGAGCCCCGGTGGCGGCGATAACAAGCGTAGCGATTCGCAACGGGTGCCAATTTATACCGATAAAACATCCGGTCAGCAGGAGCGAGAATCCCCACACGAACACCAGCACCGGATGGCGAAGCGAAACTCGAAATTGATCTGACATTTAAACTCCTTGGATTTCTGTTTTCTGCCCGCGAGCTAGCCACGTGGCAATTTGCGGTGCGAATCAGGCCCCTTCGCCACGACCGGGTCGTGCCTGCGCGAGAGCGAGACTGATTTTCTTGGGGACTGATCCTGAACTCTTGCGGCTCAAAAGAAGCCGACGAGTACGAATCCGCGATCACCCGCGTGTCCTTCTCCGCTGCCAATCCTGATTTGACGAACGAAAACTAAGGGTCCGTAGTGACGAATGTCCGCTTCTCCTCGTGCGATGCTGCTTCTCGAAACGCAAAGTGCGGCGGCAGAGTACTGGGCGATGCGGGGGCACCGCCACCGGCACAACTTTTCCAGGTGGGTTGTCAGTGGGCTCAAATGCAAGCTCCCGCAGCCAACCGGGAACGGCTTCGATTTCAGCTCCGGGGTTTATCCAGCGGCAACTGGGAGAGGGTGGAACAGGACAGCTATCCCCTTTGCCGAGAATCCGCACACCTTGTGCCAGTCTTTTCGCCGGATCGCGCATTGCCAGACCTTTAGGCCACTGAAAGAACACCCAGGTCATGCCTCCCCGTTCCGCCCGCAGAGTGAAACAGCCTTCGTCGTCACCGCTCATGGCCGCGAGCGACGCCCTACCTTCGTGCCCAACCACTTCCACGACGCACAAGCCCGATGGGCCGATGGCGACGCGCCATTTGGACGGCCGATACTCTTCAACCAGTTCGTTCAGGCGAAAGATGTCACTCGTGGCTTCGCCGATCAGGAGGTCGGTCCGTCTCGAAAATGCCGCGATTTCAGGGACGGGGAAGATCTCTAGCCCGAGACTTGCGGTTTGGCACACTTCTCGGTGCAGCGTTGAGAGAGATTGCCCTCGCGGAGACGTGAAGGCTTCGTCCAGCGAGATCCGAAGTTTGCGTTCAGAGAAGAACTCTTCGGGAGACTTCATTTCGTAATCCTCCAAGAACAGAACGGCCCGCCGTTTCGGTGCCTTAGGGCAGCGAGCGGCAGGCCGCGAGTTGGTGTTGCTTTGGGGTGGTGCAGTTCCCTCAATATCTGCAGAGAAATCGAACTTTGCTGTCATGGGAAAACCGCAGGTTGGAAAAACCGGAGACAAAGCTCCAAGCGCGCGCTAGTGTTAGCGCTGGCGTCTTGGTGTTGCCAGTGAGAAACGTGTGTTTGAAGGTGGCGGGACTTAGCGGAAGGCGGTTTTCTGCTATTTGAGAGCGACCATCCAGCTTCGAGGCGGGAAGGGAGCTCTGCTTATTGGATTCAGATGAGCACTGGCTTGAGAGGCGCGACGAGCTTAAGCACCCGTTCCCTACTTCGGGCTACGCCAATAATCCAGAGGGCTTCGAACTGCAGACTTGCGCGAGTTGATGCCGCATCAGCATTGCGGCACAGTACGATGCAGAAGGTTAAAACACGTCCGGATCCCAATGTTTATGCTGGTTACAGCGATTGAGACTACTTCTGGAGACTAGCTGGAGACTGGAAATCCTGTGTCAGACCTTCTTCCGGCCTTCTGGTGAAGCGGTCAGGGACGCTGCCATCTTGGGGTCCGTTCTGCCTCGCATGACATTGGCGGCTTTGGGGGAGCTGAACCTTAAGTCAGCCTTCCTTTTATTATGCAGCTAATAGGACCAACCTTAAGCAGCGGCCGCGTGTGCCACACCTGCGCCGCTACTCTTATTTGGAGGTAACATGGCTCGCGAGATTGGCCAGATCATCCCGCCGCAGAGCCATAACATAGCTGATTTGCATCTACGCCGCGGTGAACCAGAGACATGGGAACGCAGGTACATCGGCAAAGAGATCCGCGGTGTCTGCCCGATGCGCAAGTGCGACAAGGTCCGCGACATCCCACTGCGTCCGATGGCGCTGCCGCTGATAGGAGCGTATCTGGAGATGGTGAAGTACGGCAGGGCGTGGATTGGGTAGATTTGGTTGGTCCCAATTCCGTCCGGTGAAGAACAGTCGCACGGCACGCTCGACGGGCATCTGGAGCCGGGTTCGGTCTGCCGCGACATTGTCATAAAATACGGGTGCAAACGGTATTTCAGGCGGAGGTAATCGGGCTCTGCGCATATTTGATGCGCGCGACGGCCGCAACAAATGCGCTTTCAAACGAGTCGGACATTGCCAACTTCGAAGAACGGCTCGGCCACGCTAACATCTCCACCACCCGCCTCTACGACCGGCGAAGGAGCAAGCCGGAGGGTAGTCCCACGTTCCATGTGAAGAATTTGGGTTGGAGGATAGAATATGCAGTTCCGTGAAATCCGGTTGCCTCTCACCGGATAGCAGGTAGTCTGGCTTTAAGGAAAGGTGCGTCAATGGCCCGAAGATTTCTCAAGAGGGACATCTCACCAGTACTCGCTGCGGCAGAGCAATGGATTAGCAAATCCCTTATCGCAGATGAGTCAGTCTTTTCAAAGGGCTCACTCTGGACCTCCGCGTTGGTAGCCGAGGTAATAAGCGCATTTGTCGACCATCCCGATGAGGGCGACGACGATTTCATGACAAAACTGAAAGGGCAGATGAGGGGTGCCTCCCTTTCCGCTCAGCGGCTAATGGCAGAAATGCTGTGGGCGCTCCTGCTTTTCCCGTCTAACATGAAAGCCCGAACGAAAAGGCAGCAAGTGCGTGAAATCTGGGCGCTGTCCGGCCAGACTCTCGCGGAGAACCACCCGCTGTTGAGCGATGAGGTCCTCGTCGGTATCGGTTCCGGGGGACCAGGATTCAACAATTACCGCCCCAGCGAGCTGGAATACCTGATTGCGCTGGTGCGCGATCTGAAACAGAAGAGTGAATCGGAGCGACGGCGCATCCTTACCGACTACGACGCGTTTCTGGAATGGATTGAAGCGGTGCCACGCAAAGGCAGCCGGCAATTTCGGCACATGTTGCGTTATTTCGCTTTTCCCGACCGGGTCGAAAGAATTTCCTCCAACAATGACCGCCGAAGGATTCTCAAAGCCTTCAAATGCGGAACAGCACGAGAAGTAGACGAGTGGAACGACCGCCAGCTCGACGAAAAGCTAGCGGAGCTGCGAGCCCGGCTCCAAGCGGGGCAACCCACTGCCGTGCTGGATTTCTATGAAGCGCCCCTGAAGGAACGCTGGTCGGGCGATCAGACAATGAAGACGGTCGAGGGAGAAGTCGAAGTCACCGTGCCACGTGATGAAGATGAAGGCGAAGAGAACGATGTTGCTCCCACAGAAGCGAAGGCAGGGGAAGCGCGCCAGTCGATTCAGATCCAGGCCAAGCTGGCGCGAATCGGCGCGGTAATGGGGTTCAAGGTGTGGATACCGCGTTCCGACCGAGGCCGGGTCAGCGAACTCTTGCAAGCGACGGAACAGGCAGCGCTGTTGCAGGAACTTCCGTTGAATTTTGACGGCACGACCATGTACACCATCGAGCAGATTGACGTGCTGTGGTTGAGAGGAAGAGCGATCTACCGGGCCTTCGAAGTGGAGCAGACGACGGCGGTCTATTCGGGACTTCTGAGGATGGCTGACTTACTCGCTCTACAGCCAAACATGGACATCCGCCTTCACATTGTGGCCCCGGATGAGCGTCGCGACAAGGTCTTCACCGAGATGAAGCGCCCCGTGTTTTCTGTGCTGGAGCGAGGGCCTTTATCTCGCAGAAGTACGTTTCTTTCTTACGAAAGCGTCGATGCAATGAACAATCTGCAGTACCTAGCGCATACTAACGACAGCATCATTGCGGAATATGAAGAACACGCGGAGTAAAGCCGCGAGGGAACAATGGCAAATACCCAACTTCAAGCATTGACAGCCGCTCCGACAATCTTCTCCGCCTGCACACCCAAGGGTGATGTGCTTCAGGGTGCCATGGCAGACGCAGAGTTTGCTGCCGATTTGGCGCAGGTTCTCAGGCGAACTGCACCGGCGCAGTACCAGGAGCCCGACCGGTTCTTTTCAAATACCTACCCTACTCGTGGCCTGAAAGACCTGCTACTGAATGTCTGTGGGCGACTCAGCGGTGGGCAGGGCGTGGCCTCGATTTTCCGGTTAGATACTTCCTATGGCGGAGGCAAAACGCACGGCCTTATTGCTCTCGTCCACGCGGTCAAGAGCGGCCGTGCCGTCCGGAACATTGCCGAGTTCGTGGACCCGTCTCTTCTGCCCGCCGGAAAAGTCCGTGTAGCCGCATATGACGGCGAGAACGCAGATCCGTCAAACGGGCGCAAGATGGATTGCGGCGTATTGGCTTATACCCCGTGGGGTGAACTGGCCGCCCAACTAGCAGATATCGAAGGGTACGAACGACTTCGCAAAAGCGATGAATCTCGCACCGCACCTGGATCTGAGACCCTGCAAGAGCTATTCGGAGGGGAGCCCACCTTGATCCTCCTCGATGAGCTGTCGGTTTACCTGCGCAAAGTTCAAAATATGCCGGCTGCTAGGGACCAGTTGACCGCCTTTCTCACAGCCCTGTTCAAAGCGGTCGAGAGCACACCGAACGCGGTACTCGTCTACACGCTGGCGGTCGGTCGGGATGGCAAGGCACAAGACGCATATGCCCAGGAAAACCAGTTTCTCGCTGAGAAGATGGCAGAGGCGGAGAGCGTGTCGGCTCGCAAGGCCACGCTTCTGAACCCGACCGAGGATGATGAGACTGTCCTGGTTCTCCGCCGGCGACTCTTCGAGTCCATCGACGAGAGTATTGCCAACCAGGTGGTCGATGCCTATCGGGCGTTATGGTCCGCACAGCGCGAGTCGATTCCAGATGAGGCGCTCAAGCCCGAGACGTTCGATTCGTTCCGCCGTTCCTACCCCTTTCATCCCGAAGTTCTCGACACTCTCACAGGCAAGACCGCCACGCTCGCAAACTTCCAGCGTGTCCGCGGAATGCTCCGTCTTCTCGCCAGAACAGTTGGTCACCTTTGGGAGCAGGACAACCAGCCGTCCGATGCAACTGCGATCCACGTACATCACATCGACCCTGGTTTTGGCCCCATCCACCAGGAGTTTGTGACTCGGCTCAGCCTGCAAATCTATAACCCAGCCATCCGAAACGACATCTCAGGGGAAGGGGGCAGGACCGCCCTCGCCCAACAGATCGATTCAAGCTTCTACCGCGGCATGCCACCGTACGCCAGTTATGTGGCGCGAACGGTTTTCATCCATTCTCTAGGGTTCCCGTCTCAAATCCAGGGGATTGCCCCCGACCATCTGCGTTATAGCATCATGGCTCCCACGCTGGACATTGGCTTTATCGAGGATGCGCGCAAGCGGTTCCAAGAACGTTCAGCCTATCTCGACGACAAGCCGGGAGCGCCACTCCGCTTCCTTACTGATGCAAACCTCACCCAGATCGTCGAGCGGCAGATTCAGCTTTGTGACCCGGGTGAAGTCCGCTCTGAGCTGACTGCCAGGATTCGGTCGCTCTATCTACAAGGTGACTTCGAACTCAGACCGTTCCCGGCAGCTCCAGTTGACGTGCCCGATGAAATCGGAAGCGGCAAACCGCTATTGGCCCTCATGTCGTACGACAGCGTCTCCGTTGGAACCACGGTGGATGCCGTCCCGGAACTTATTGCCCATATTCACAAAAACGTCGGTTCAGACGGTGCCGGTTTCCGCAAGCTCCGCAACAACGTAGTCTTTATGGTCGCTGAGGAAGCCAAAATCAACGATATGAGGCGGGAGATGGCCCGCTACCTCGCACTGCATGAACTCATAAAGCCACAGCGCATGCAGGAACTCGCCCAACACCAGCAAAACACACTGCTGGAGTGGAACCGGAAGGCGGGCGGACTGGTGAACATGGCGATCCAGCGTTGCTACCGTCACATCTTCTATCCCTCGCGGCAACCACTTTCGCCCGACACAGAACTGGCGCACTCAGCCATCGAGGTTACTCAAAACGACACACTCGACGTCGGCCAGCGTCCTCCAACGCAGGTACTCCGCGAAAGCAACAAGCTGCGACTGCCGGAAGACGCCCCCGATTCGCCAGCCTTCGTTCGTGACCGCACCCCGCTGCGCAAGGGGCAAATCAGTACCGCCGAACTTCGTGCCGAATTCCGCCGCGACCCCGCTCTTCCGATTCTCATCGGCGACTCTGCTTTTGTCCGCGGTATTCAGGGAGGCGTCGAACGCGGCGAGTATGTCTATCGCTTCCGCGAGCTTCTTTTCGGACCCGGCGACCCATTTACCCACATCAACATCAGCGACGACGCCTTTGTCTTCACAATGACGTACGCTCGCGAGCACGGGATTTGGCCGCGGCCCCAGCCGGCACCTCCCGAACCAGCCCCGACTAAGGGGCAGACCGGCCCGGTGACGGGGTTCGCGGGCTCAGGAGGCGCAGGACCGGTGCAGCAGCCGCTGATCCCCGGGGTGAGCGCGCAGCCGAAGCCCGCAGCCGCTGCATCGGGGCAGGGATCATTCACTCATGAAGGGGTTCTTCGTGAGGCCCTAAGGATTCTCTGGGAAAAGACCCGCGCTGCTGGAGTCAAGCAAATTCGCCTGCTCACGATCCGGCCGTTCGAGCGGATGGACGCCTTCAAGATGCTGGCGATTGTCGGCGGAATCTCAGGTGCCAAAGTCAAAGTCGAGTTTGAAGGCGAGTACGGCACTCAGGCCGGTGGAGAGTTCCACTTTACTTTCGAAGGACCAGTGGAAGATGCCCTGCCCGTGAAGGACTTCCTTGGACCCCAGTACCGTGCTGCCGTGGACCCGGGACTGGTGGCGACTTTCACCCTCAGCTTTGCCAGCGGGCTTTCGCTGGAAGGCGACGCCATCGACAAACTGACCGAGAGGCTCACCCAACAATCCATGGGGACGGCTTACGTCACGGCATCCGCAGAGGCACAACCATGAGGAACACCGCCAGGATTCCGCGCCTGCGCCTGATCGAGACACCCAAGTCTGTGCCGCAGTATGAGGTGCGCATCCGCTATCGCGGGCTTGGCGATACCGAGATCGAAGTCTGGCGCATGCCCTCTCCCGCCACGCCGCAGCTCACCAGCCCCACGCGCCTGGCCGGATTGCGCGGGGAGGCGCTGGAACTGGTCGAGAATCGCGTCTTCCGGCAGATGCAGCGGGCCGGTTTGCGCATCGCCTCGTTGCGCCCGCTGCCTTCCAGAAAGCAGGCGGAGCTTCCGGTGCAGGCATACAACATTCCAGAGGAACTGGCCTTGACCCTGGGGCTGCTTTTCCGCGTGCTGGCTCCCATGCGCAGCCGCCCACGGATGCGCCAGGTTGCCGAGGGGGTTGAAGCCATGGAACGCGAAGAAGCAAGCTACTGGCTAAGCATGGCCATCCACCGCAAGAACCCCCGCCGGGTGCTGACCGCGCTCCGCTATCTGCTGACCGACCCACTGCGCTAGACTGCGCCGCATAGTAACGGGAAGAATTGGGACTGATGACCAAACGTAGATTGATTGAAGAGTGGCTGCCGATCGCGGAACTAGGCATTGAAAGCCTTCGTGAACGCACTCCAATGACTCCATTTCCGGCCCCGAATCGCCTGCATGTCTGGTGGGCGCGGCGGCCGCTCATCGCATCGCGTGCGGCAATCCTCGCATCCTTGTTACCTGCGAATGCCGACCGAGAGACCTTTCTTCATGCAGTAGGCATTTTAGGTGACCCTGTCTTAGCAAAGCGCCGAATGAACGCAGCGAGAAGAACCGGCGAGAACCTCGGCCCGAACCCATGGGGATATGGTCGAGCATTTCAGTACACGCCCGATGCTAAGGAGAAGTCTATTTTAAGTACGGCCGTGGGTGGAGACATCGCGAGCATGCTGGTTCTGGATCCAACTGCTGGCGGCGGTAGCATCCCCTTAGAGGCCGAACGGATCGGAGTTCGGTCCATTGCGAATGACCTAAACCCTGTGGCCGTACTTCTGTTGCACGCAACTATCAATTACCCCTCGAAGTTTGGCCTTGCACTGCAGAGCGAGTTTGACGAACTGTCCAAGCGGTTTCTCGTTAGTGTTGAGCCGCACTATCAAGACATTTTTCCGTACGAACCGGAAGGCACGATTGTTCTTGGCTATTTGTACGCTAGGACAATTCGCTGCCCCTATTGCGATGGTCTGATTCCGTTATCGCCAAACTGGAAGCTGTCGTCCGATGGTACGGGCGTGCGGTTGCTGCCGGAGAAGGGAGCCGGGCCGCTGACCCCCGGACGCATTTGCCGCTTTGAGATCGTGAGCAAGGCGGAGCAGCATTCCGAGGGAACCGTGAGCGATGGAGACGCTCGCTGCCCCTACCCGGACTGCAATCGCGTGGTGGATGGCGATGAGATCAAGCGCCAGGCGCAGGCGGGCGGCATGGGCGAGCAGCTCTACACCATCGTCTACAAGCAGCGGATTGAGACGCGTACCAAGACCGGAAAGGTCAAAGAGAAGTGGGAGCGAGGCTTCCGTGCCCCACGAGCCGAAGACGACAACAGCGCCGCCATCGCCGAACGCCTTGCCGCCAAGCTCCCCGAGTGGGAGGCGAATGACCTTGTCCCCAGCGAAGCATTTCCGGAGAACACGAACGACGACCGGCCGATTCAGTACGGGATGCCACTATGGCGCGATATGTTCTCCCCACGTCAGTTGCTTTGCCACGGCACCAGCGTCGAGGTGTACCGCGAACTCCTGGAATCCAATCGTGCCGCCGGTACATTGACCGATTTGCGCAAGGCGGCGTACGTCTACCTCTCGCTGAGCCTGGACAAGCTTCGCGACTACAACTCGCGCATGACTCACTGGCACGCGAATCGAGAGGTAATCGCTGGCACATTCGACCGCCATGACTTTGCCTTCAAGTGGTCCTATGTCGAAATGGCCCCTCTGATCGTTGGCCTTGGCTACGACTGGGCAGTCGAGCAAACGGCCAAATGCATTGAAGAGCTGGTTGCGCTGGTCCGCCCCGAAGAAGCAGCAGCGGCCAAAGTAGCAGCCAAGGCTCAGAAGCGCAGCGCGAAGGGCAGGGATCTTTTCTTTGCGGAGGAAGATGCAGCCCCTTCGGCAGCCTACGCGCCGCCGCCCGTGACCATCACCTGCAAGTCCGGCGACCACCTCGATCACATCAACGAGAGCAGCATTGACGTAGTCGTGATGGACCCTCCGTATTACGACAACGTGATGTACGCCGAGCTGTCCGACTTCTTCTATGTCTGGCTCAAGCGCACGGCAGGCTATGTGGAGCCGGGCCTCTTTCGCCGCCAGCTGACCGACAAGGAACACGAGGCAGTGGCAAACGTAGCTCGTTTCAAGGGGCAGAAGGGCGCCAAGGTGCTGGCTGGCCGCGACTACCAGGAGCGGATGGCTTCGATCTTTGCCGAGTGCCGTCGCGTGCTGAAGCCGGACGGCGTGCTCACCTTGATGTTTACCCACAAGGCCACCGGGGCGTGGGACGCATTGACGACCGGCTTGATGAAGGCCGGGTTCACCATCACTGCTTCCTGGCCTATCAATACCGAGGCCGAGGGCAGCCTGCACATCAAGGACAAGTCTGCGGCCAACAGCACCATCTTTCTGGCCTGCCGGCCACGCCAACAGCAGGCAGCCAAGGCAGAGAAGCTCTACTGGGAAGATGTAGAGCCGCTGGTGGCAAAGGCGGTGCGTGAGCGGGTGCAGAAATTCCAAGAGGCCGGGATCGCGGGCGTTGATCTGTATCTCGCAAGCTTTGGCCCGGCACTCGAAAAGTTCTCAGAGTTCTGGCCGCTGGAGCGTGGCACGCCACGCCCTCAGGACGAGCTCGCAAAGAAGCGCAAGAAGCAGGCGGAGCTGTTTCCCGAGGAGATCGACCCCTATGCAGTAACGCCGGAAGATGCGCTTACGGCAGCCCGCCGCGAAGTAAAGAACTGGCGTCTGGAGCAACTCACCCATCGCAAGGCCCGTACCGATATGGACCCGGTGACGGCGTGGTTTGTGCTGGCGTTGGACGCGTTCGAGGCGCCGGTCTTCCCCTTCGACGAAGCTCTGCGCCTGGCGCGAGCGGTGGGCGTAGACCTTGAGAAAGATATTGTGGGCCGGCTGGCGACTAAAAAGTGGAGCGACATCGTTCTTCTGGATAGCCAGCAACGGGCTGCCAAGATGTTCCTGGGACCGGGCGATGGCTCGCGGGCCATGCTTGACGTTCTTCACCACGCAGCGCACGCAGCGCGTGCACGTAGTCTGGAGGCCGCCCGCGAGTTGCTGGAAAAGGGTGGCTGGCTCAACGAACCGGCATTCCATGTGGCCTTGCAGGCCGTGCTGGAAGTGTTGCCTGTGTCAGCCAAGTTCTCGAAGATAGAACTTTCACCCAGCCTCTCCGGCTTCGGCAGCGACTTCGAGGCGCTGGAGAACCTGCGGCGCCTTGCGTTTACTGAGCATGTTGATGAGCCGGAGCAGCTTAAGCTTTGGCAAGAGGCATAGGCTGACATGGCACTGCTGCCGGATTACCAGTGGAAGCTGAAATACACACCAGAGGACGGCAACCTGGTGCAGTGCTTCTACGTGCCGGCACTTCGTTGCGCTACCCGATACGACCGCTCCACAGGTTTCTTCTCCGCGACTGCCTTGACTCTTGCTGCACGTGGCATCGAGGGCCTCGTCCGCAATGACGGACACATGCGGCTGATTGTGGGTTGCACCCTCCATGAAGAGGAGGTAGAGGCGATCCGCAAGGGCGAGGAACTTCGCGCGACCGTCGAGGCTCACATCGGCCACATGCCCCTGCAGGCGGACAACCCCGACGAACACGATGCGTTAGAACTGCTGGCATGGATGGTGGCCAAGGGAATCCTCGACGTGCGCGTGGCTGTGCCCTGCGACTTGAAGCGACTGCCAATAGCCAGCAACGGAATATTCCACGAGAAGGCGGGGATTGTCGAAGACAAAGCCGGCCACCGCCTGGCGTGGAACGGCAGCCTCAATGAAACCGTCTACGGCTGGCAAGAGAACTGGGAGAGCATCAACGTCTTCAAATCCTGGGAGACGGACTCGCAGCGGGTGGACGAAGAAGAGAAGAACTTCGGACAAATCTGGGCGGGCACTAGTCCGCGGCTCCTAACCTTGGATGTGCCCACAGCCATTGAGCAGTGCCTTCTGCACTTCCTTCCCGACAACGACATGCCGGCCCGGCTGGAAAAAACGGAGGCCGTAGAGCACCCTGCCAAGGTTTCCTTAACTCCTGATGGCGAGAGGCTAGACCCCGCGGAACAGCGCAGAATGTTGTGGGGGTACATCAAGTACGCTCCATCCTTCGACCAGCCCGGCGCGGAGCGCGTGGGTGAGGCAACAGCTGCTGTTGAACCGTGGCCCCACCAGATAAAGGCCTTTGAACGCATGTACCGCCAGTGGCCGCCCAAGCTTCTCATAGCGGATGAAGTTGGACTCGGGAAGACAATCGAGGCTGGTTTGCTACTGCGGCAGGCTTGGCTTGCCGGAAAGGCCAAGCGAATTTTGATCCTCGCACCAAAGGCCGTGTTGAAGCAGTGGCAGGTGGAACTCCGCGAGAAGTTCAACCTGAATTGGCCGATCTACGACGGGCATCGCCTTGAGTGGTATGAGTCGCCCGCGCTGCGGGGTAAGAATGTGCGAAGCGTCGATCCGGACAAGTGGCACGAAGAACCGATCGTGCTGGCGTCAAGTCAGCTCATGCGGCGAACAGAGCGGGCCAGGGAAATCCTTGAGAAGGCGGCGCCGTGGGATTTGGTTGTCCTGGATGAAGCGCACCATGCTAGGCGAAAGTCTCCCGGTTCAACCAAGTATCAGGGTACGAACCGGCTGCTGGCTCTGATGCAAGGGTTACGGGGAAAGACCCAGGGGCTGGTACTGTTGACAGCCACGCCACTCCAGGTCCACCCAGTCGAGGTCTTCGACCTGCTGAACTTGCTGGGGATGCCGCCGGCTTGGACGGATCAGGCGTTCGTCAACTTCTACGATACGCTGGCAAATCCTGCTCCTTCACACGAGGAGTTCGAATCGCTGGCGAGGCTGTTTCGGGCGTTCGAGGTGCAGTATGGCGAAGTTGCGGCCGAAGCAGTACAGGCCAGAAATCAAACAAGCAGGCTGAAGGCTGCCCAGCTGCTGCGGACTCTTCGAGATGAAGCGACTATGCCTCGCAGGGCACTCACAGCCAAGGACCGCGAAGCAGCTCTTCGTATTCTCCGACAGAACTCGCCGGTTGGCAGATTGATATCCAGAAACACTCGCGACCTCCTTCGGCGGTACTTCAAGGACGGCCTGATTTCGACCCCGATCGCTGACCGCGAACCGCAGGATATATTCCTGGTGATGAGCGACGACGAGCGCCGCATCTACGAACTCGTCGAGACCTACATTCGCGAGACTTACAACAAGGCATCTGCACTAAACAGGACCGCTGTTGGGTTCGTGATGACAATCTACCGCAAGCGTCTGGCCAGCAGTTTCTACGCCCTGAGCAAGACGCTGGAGAAGCGCTTGGCATCCATCAAGAGGGGCGACGGATCTGTCTCCGGCGTGACAGATGAAGATTTGCCTGATGATGACCTTGCCGACGAGGAATTGGACATTGAGGACATCACGGAAATGGAGCGCGAAGCTCTGAATGTCGAAGAGCGTTCGTCGATTGAGGACTTGCTTTTGCGCGTCAAGGACCTCCCGCCTGATACGAAGGCCCTCAAGCTGAGGTCGGTCATCGACGAACTGCGGTCCAACGGGTATTCGCAGGTAATGGTGTTCACGCAGTTTACCGATACGATGGATTTCTTGCGCGACCAACTTCGGGCACAGCCGGGCCTAAGAATGATGTGCTATTCGGGGCGCGGCGGAGAAATTCCAATTGGCGACACGGAGTGGTCTCGGATACCGCGAGACGAAGCAAAGCGCAGGTTTAAGAAGGGTGAGGCGGACGTACTGATTTGTACAGATGCCGCAGCAGAAGGTCTGAATTTCCAGTTCTGTGGTGCCTTGATAAACTTTGACCTTCCCTGGAACCCAATGAGGGTTGAGCAACGCATCGGTCGAATCGATCGTGTTGGTCAGAAATATCCGACAATTCGAATCGTGAACCTCCAATATGAGGACACCATCGAAACAGACGTGTACAGGGTGCTGCAGCAGCGAATTGGGTTTTTCACTTCGGTGGTAGGCAAGCTGCAACCGATTCTGTCCAGCGTATCCCAAAGAATTGCAGCGGCCGTGTTGGGCATTGATGCCCAATCGGGCAGGGATAGACTCGTGGCCGGCATCGAAGACGACATCTCCACGAGGGAAGCCGCGCCATTTGACCTAGACAGCCTGGTCACGGGCGAGCTTCAAATCGACCAACGCCCGTCGGCTTTGTATGGTTTGGGAGAGCTCCGAGACGTGCTTACCCACCACGAAGTGTTCATCCCAGAAGCAACGCTTGAAGCGACAGGCTCCAGCGAATTCCAGTACGTCACTCCTGGAACGAAAAAGCTTCGCATCACAATCAGTCCCGAATATTACGATACCCATGCAGCAGACGTCGAACTCTGGTCGCCCGGCAGTCCCGCCTTTCCTGAACCAATCGACATCCTCGACAGTAAATCAGCCGCACAGGTAGCCCTCACGTCTCTGCTCGCTTAGTTGCAGAGAACTAATAAGAGCCCCCAACCGTTTCGCAAAATCTAACCGCCTGCTCCTTCTGGACCGTATCTCTAGAGCAACCACTCGTTGCCGCAGCGCACAACTGCGTCTCCATCCTGCCTATTGCACCTATTTTCGGAAGGGTAATCGCTAATTTGTTCACTGGTTCGTACCGTCGCAGCAGCAGTGATCAGGATGGCATGGCTGATCACGGGCTGAGGCTCGCGCAGAGCTTTGCAGACTCCCTTTGGGATCAGGTGGCTGTCCTAAAGCTCCGCATTCTGCTGACACCGCGCACAGACCCCGCGGCAAGGTGCAGTTCCTCGGCTCTGAATGATACCGCCTACACCTCGGGGCCCTGGTGCAGTAGGGGTAAGAGTGAATTGGTAACGGCAACGCCGCAGCGTCCCAAATTTAATAGCTCCTATTCGGTCATGAGATCAGCAGACACTGGCCGACTTGGAGGACCTATCCCTCACCAGCATCGAAGCCTTCGGCAACAATTCACTCGTTCGCAACACCCTTGTCGTTATCGAGATGTCTGCCACGCCTATTTTAATTCGCGATCCAGATGGCCGAGGACGGAAATGCGATGAACCCAGTAATCGAGCGCCGACCTTTTGAATTCGCCGTAATGTGAGGCCAAAACTTCACGAATCAAGGCGAATGAAACAGGCCGCCAAGCGCAGGGTGTAAGGTAGATTCCAACAACTGCTATGAAGATCACGGAATTCAGGGTCAACAATTTCAAGTGTTTCCAGGACACTGGCACCGTTTCCCTCGCGCCGGGTATGAACATTGTCACTGGCGAAAACAATGCTGGCAAGACTGCGCTCCTTCAGGCGCTGAGTTGTGACTTCACGGCGGCAACGCACTTAAGTATGGCCTCTTTGCCGCAACGCAGCTCGATGTCGAGCTTGATCTCCGAAATGGCAGTTACATTGTCGATCTCTGGAGATGAACTGCTTGAGATGGCGAACACCGTCCGTAAAGTCCAGTTCGCTATACCTCCCGATCTTAGCGACCCATTTTTTGTGCAGACGGGCATCCGCCCCACTGCAATCAATGACCACGGCGAATATCGAAAGCTGTGGCAAAGACTGGTGGACGGTCAAGAGCTTCAGTTTCAACTGCTGCGTCAAGCTCACCCCAATTATGGGATGAGCATACGGGCCGCCAGAGTCCCGTCTCATGGTCTCTTTCGCATAAATCCAACGAATTCTCATAGGAACCTCGTGAGGGAACTGCGAGAGGATGGGACTGAGACATTCACTTTTTATCACGCGAATGCACTCGATTTGATTGATGCGCTTTGGCCGCAAATGCAAGATCGGATCTACAGGTTTACGGCCGAGCGATTTGGCTTGGCCGACTCTGTTTGTGGTCCTAACAAGGTGCTTCAGGGTAACGCCTCCAATTTGGCGGAAGTTCTCCTCAATCTTCGCGCTAACCCTGGAAGATATGAGCAATACATTTCATTGGTCAACGAAATTCTGCCTCAGGTAAAGTGGGTTGAACTCGAGCCAATTGTCGGAAACTTGGTTCGAGTGAAGGTATGGTCGATTGACAAATCAACCATGCGCGAAGATCTGGCCATAGATCTTAATGAATGTGGGACCGGCATCGGCCAAGTTCTATCAATCGTGTATGTCGCTTTCACGTCGGAACGCCCGCAGGTCCTGTTAATAGATGAGCCTCAAAGCTTTCTTCACCCCGGAGCGGTGAGAAAACTGATTGAGATTTTGAAGCGGTTTCCGCAGCATCAATACGTCATCAGCACACACTCCGCTTCTGTCATTGCTGCTTCCGGTTCGCCGGAGATTCTGATACTCGAGGCTACAGATGGGGTCTCCACGATCAAGAGCGAGAATACAACCGACACCCGGGCGATGCAGCGATTCCTAGAAGCACTTGGAGCGAGGCTATCCGACGTTTTCGGCATGGATCGCGTACTTTGGGTCGAGGGTGCGACGGAGGAGAAAACCATTCCGCTTCTTCTGGAAAAGATGAATGAGCCGATGGCAGGCACCGCCGTCGTGAGCGTTCGAAATACCGGTGACCTGGAGGGGAAGGACAAGAAGAAGGCGTTCGAGATTTACAACAGCCTCACCGGAAAAGCTTCAATTCTCCCAAGGGAAGTTGCCTTCGTGTTAGATAGTGAAGCTCGCACTTCGCAGGAAATGAGAGAGATGACCAGACTTAGCGGAGGCAGGGCTCGCTTTCTGCCACGTCGCACATTCGAGAATTACATCCTCCATTCTGGTGCGGTCTGCGCGGTCGCAAACGCAATAGAGGGATTTTCGGGGGCCCGCCCGATCACTGTGGAGCAGGTGAACCAATGCTTTCAGGACTGCGTTACTGATGCTCGGTGTTGGGCACCTCATCCAGTCCCAGAGCACCCAAACGCGCAGGCCAAAGAACTTCATGGTGCGAAGGTGCTGGACGAATTGTTTGCAAAAATGTCGAGCAATCGCGTGAGGTACGACAAGACCGAGCATTCGGTAGCGCTATTTGAGTGGATAGTGGAGCATGATCGAGCTTCACTTGCCGAGCTTGAGGAGTTTCTCCGTAAAATCCTTCGCCCCGAGGGTCGCAGCGATTAGCTCGATCCTTGTCTTGGGCGTGTTTTAGTGCGATCGCATCAATTAGTCCTCCAAAACGCCCTCTTCTTCAGGCAACCTCTGTGTACACTTCTAGCGTCTGAGTTGGGGCTACTGATCCGGCATCTGTCGGCTCCGGCCGTTTTGACTGCGGATGTCCCGTCGTTGTGCGTGGCTCGAGTGGCGAAACGTGTGCTGGTCAAATGATTCCGCGGTTCCGGCGGAGAAGTTGACCTTCACGCCAGCACGCGCACTGCGCAACTCTGCGACGGCAGAAGACGCCACGAGCCATCTCTCAACTAGGGCGAGAGAATTGCGATTGAAGACGTAACATAAAGGACGTTATGTTGCGTCAAGGACCAGACCCTTTTTCCCGACGGCACCAGTACACCGAAGCGAAGGAAATCACCGTTCGCGAAGATGCCCCCGAGCCGCTGCGGGTGACGGTCCTCGAGAGCGTGCGCGCATTGGGGTGGGAGCCTTCGAACTTGCGAAGTGTAATCTGCCGCGTACTCCGCGAGCGGCCGAGTCAGTCCAACTGGAGCGAATACCCGAACATCTGGGATGAAGTTCAACGCCTGGTCTACAACTGTGCCTGGTACAAGGTCTACGACATCATCGAAGCCCTTTACCAGCAGATGGTCAACGATCATGCCGCCTTGAGACAAGGGTTACCGACGCGGTTTGAGTCGGAGATCAACAATGCCTTCCTCGAGGAAGGCATTGGCTGGCAACTCGTGGATGGCCAGGTGGTCACGCGCGGCGACGGCGTCTTCGAGGCCACGGTGCAAACCGCGGCCGCCAGCCTCGCGGAATCCGGGCGGCAGACGGCGGCTTCGCATCTCCAGGAAGCCATCAGGGCCCTCTCCGCCCGCCCTGAACCCGACTGCCCCGGGGCAATCTATCACGCCATGGGCAGTCTGGAATGCCTGGCGCGCGATCTGACCGGCATGCCCAAGGACACTCTGGGAGAAATCCTGAAGCGCCGGCCCGATCTGCTCCCGAAGCCACTCGACAGTGCCCTTTCCCAGATCTGGGGCTACGCCTCGAACGAGGCCCGGCATGTCGTCGAGGGCCGCAATCCCGAACGCGCCGAGGCGGCGTTGATCGTCGGCCTGGTCAGCGCCATCGTCACCTACCTGTCAGCGAAGGCGGAACAATCATGAGCGCCGGAACAGCCATTGCGCCGATGAAACGGACCCCCCTGCAGGTGCCGACGGCGATCGCCGCTGCCGGGGAGAAGGCCGCCTGGCGCTTCGCCGAGTTCTTCACGGCGAACATCCGCAATAAAAACACGCGCGCCGCCTACGCCCGCGCGGTCGGCACCTTCTGCTCCTGGTGCGACGAGCGCGGCCAGGACTTCCTCGCCCTGAACCCGGTCGTTGTCGCCGCGTATGTCGAGCAACTCCTAGCCGGCGGCATGGCGAAGCCCACCGTCAAGCAGCATCTGGCCGCGATCCGCATGCTGTTCGACTACATGGTGACGGGCGGCGTCCTGCCCTTCAATCCCGCGGCTTCGGTCCGCGGCCCCAAACATGTCGTCAAGCGCGGCAAAACCCCGGTGCTCCGGCAGGACGAGGCCCGGGAACTGCTCGAGTCGATCGACGTCTCGACGCCGGCCGGCCTGCGCGACCGCGCGCTTATCGGCGTCATGGTGTACAGCTTCGCCCGCGTCTCGGCCGTCGTCGGCATGGACGTGGACGACTACTATCAGCAGGGCAAACGGTGGTGGATCCGACTGGCCGAGAAGGGCGGCAAGGCGCATGCGGTGCCGGTCCATCACAAAGCCGAGGAGTTTCTGGACGAATACCTCGCCGCGCTTGAGCATCCGTCCAAGGGACTTTTGTTCCGGGCCATGACGAAGGAGCGCACGTTTGGCAAGAACCGCCTCAGCCGCATTGACGCCTTCCGCATGGTCAAGCGGCGCTCGGCGGCCGCCGGCCTCGGCGCGGCGCCGAACTGCCATACCTTCCGGGCCACGGGCATCACCGCGTATTTGCTGAACGGCGGCAGCATAGAGGGCGCGCAGGCCATCGCCGCCCACGAGAGCCCGCGCACCACCAAGCTCTACGATCGCACCGCGGACGAGATCACGCTCGACGAGATCGAACGAATAGCGATCTGACCGAAGGTGAAAGGAGCCTAACACGCTGCGTAGCATGTTCCATACGGCACAACAAGTGAGAGTTGCTTGGTGACTGGATTGCCGAGTGTCCGGCTTCTTGCGATCAGAGGTTAGCGGCGAAGCCCGCAGCTCGGAATAAGCTTTGGGAGTACTCAAGTGTTCAAGTCGCTATTTTCCAAAACGGGAGCGGATACTCGGAAATTGCAGAAGCATCCTGCAGTTCAAACGGGGCTGCGATTGATTCAAACGCACTGGGTAGAAAACCACCAGGCGATTAGGGATTTTCCTGCGAAGTTTGTGCAAGAGCGCGCAGAACTCTGGATGGAAGATATTGTGAAGATCGCGCTCAGTCCTAGCCCTCTCATGGCAAACCGCGAAGCTGTGTGAGCGCTATGTAGACCCCATCTTGTGCAGCGCATTGTAGTGGCGCAGTGTATAGGGATGAATCGTGAGCGAGCTGAGCAGTGGTCGAAGTGGCGAGGGTTGGTCTCGGAGCAGGTTGCGAGCGGGCAGAGCGTAGCGGTGTTCTGCCGTGAGGGCGGTATTCGCGAGTGGCAGTTGTACGAGTGGAAGAAACGCTTGCGCCGGGAGGAAGAGTCGCAGTTTCTGGCCGTAGAGTTAAAGCCCAGTGAACCGGTGGTAGAGCCGGCGCCGCTGGTGCCCAGCAAGGCGATTGAGGTCAGGCTGCGGAAAAGGTACAGCCTGATGGTGGAGCCGGGCTTCGACGCGATGCATTTACGTGCCTTGCTTTCCATATTGGAAGCGGAAGCATGATCGGTCTGCCCAGTTTACGCGCGCTCGATCGCACGCAGGGGCCACGCATCTGGCTGGCGGTTGAGGTGACCGACATGCGCTGCGGGTTCGATCGTTTGGCCGAGCGGGTGCGTGCGGTGATCGGCCAGGATCCTATGAGCGACAGCCTTTTCATTTTTCGATCGCGCCGAGGCGACAGATTGAAGATCCTGCTATGGGACCGCGACGGGTTCGTGCTTTGGTATAAGCGGCTTGAGACTGGAGTTTTCAAACTGCCGCGGGTTAAGGATGGAGCGCGCTCAGTGGAGTTAAGGGCCAGCGAACTGGCGATGATCCTGGACGGGATCGACATGACGAAGCTGAAGCGGGTGCCGCGCTACGAACGACCAGTGCGAACCAGAGAAATCAACAAAGAAAAGGTCGCGGTGTAAGTAACCCTATCTCTATGTATGCATCTACTTACATGTGGCTCCCATCTACGAGTTAGCCGAGTTACCGGACGACAGCGGCGCGCTGAAAGCAGTGGTGCGTGCATTGCTCGCCGAACGTGATCGGGAGAAACAACGAGCTGAAGCGCAGGCACAGCAAGCCCGAGAGCAACAGCAACGTGCCGACGCTCTGTACCTGGAGAATCTGCGCCTGCAGGTGGAAATCGGCCGCTTGAAGAAGTGGTATTACGGCCCGCGCGCGGATCGTCTCCAGTCCGAGGGTGACTTTGCCCAGTTGCTCCTTGGCTTCGCCGAAGCGATGGATCGCAAGGCGATCAACCCTGGCGATCTTCCGTCTCATGCTGAGCCAGAAGAGGAGTTGCGGCGGGTGAAGCGGCGCAAAGGGCGTCGCCGCATCGCGGACTTCGAGCATCTTCCCGTGACCACGCACATGCACGAACTAAACGCAGAAGAACGCGCGTGTCCATGCTGCGGCATCGAACGCAAGGAGATCGGGCAGGAGGAGAGCTGGCAGATCGAGTATTTCCCGGGCCACTTCGAGCGTATCCATCATGTGCGCAAGAAGTACGCCTGCGCGGCATGCGAGACCAACGGCGACAACCCACGCATCGAGACGGCGGCCAAGCCGGAGACAGCGATCGACAAGGGCCTCGCCGGTCCGGGGCTGCTGAGCTACATCGTCACCAGCAAATTCAACGATTA
>VFSW01003725.1_pt1 | contig 22841 bp, 21 predicted proteins | sample 5358111 | NCBI WGS metagenome assembly VFSW01 (sample SAMN11554181, study PRJNA540505) | mine drainage metagenome | isolation source: sediment from site ElyBrook_90M | place: USA: Ely Copper Mine, Vershire, VT | collected 2017
GACGCACAGTTTTATGGCTCGACAGGGTCCATCAGACTCAACCAGCCAATAGTTGGAATATCGGCGACTACGAGCGGCGCGGGCTACTACTTACTCGCAGCCGATGGAGGAATATTCAACTTTGGAGACGCTCCATTCCTAGGCTCACAAGGTGGATCCCCCATGCCCTCACCTGCAATATCCATAAATTCAACTGTAGCGACCGTAGCAACGGCCTCTGGTTCAGTAGGGTTTGACGTATCAAACTACCAATGCGGATATTCGAGTTCGCCGTCCGTAGGTAGCTTTGATATTATCGAAGCTAGTGGGTGGCCATTTGCCGCACCAAACCCCTGTATTCTCAAAGAGGCATCGTGGACTAACAGTAGCTATGAACTTTACATGTTTATGGCGCTCCCAATCGACTCCAATGGCAATTGGCAAAGTGGAACGCCAACCTCAGAGTACCAAAGTGGACCCCAAGCAACTTCAACAATCAGTAATCAAGCCTACAACTACGGTTGGAATGCCGCACAATATGCATTTAGTGTCGCTAGCAGCGAAGGCGCATCGTCTACGGTGTGGTGGATTGACGTTGAAGGGGCTTCAAGCTACTGGAGTAACTTCCCAGCGCTAAATACCGCGGCAATTCAAGGTGCTGTCGACTTCTACAACAGTAAAGGCCTGTTAGCTGGCCTTTACAGTGGTCATGCCACTATGTACGCATCCATCACTACGGGTACTACATCAGGCGCTGGAGCCACAATAAAAAACTCGGGAGGGTCGCCGGTCCCACTTTGGTTCTACTCTAATTACGGCTCTTCGGCGTGTACAAACCTTTACAACTCTGACGGTTCACGGAACCCGTTCGCCGGTGGCGTCCCTTGGTACATCCAAACATACCCAAATAACTCGATCGACATTGATTACGCATGCTAGAGGCGAAGTCCCTAGGCGGCTAAGTTTTCGACTAATAGCCGCCTAGGGCAAGGTAACCGCTATATCAGCAACTACTCGACAATTTCGCTTACTTGAATAACTGGACTTATATTTGTATAGTTTGGGATATCTGCTAACACTGCTGCCGTACCTTCACGAGCCATTGCAGACCTGTATTCGTCGACCGAAGGAAACTCAAAGTGGACGGCCGCAACGTATGGACCTTCAACTCCCCGTTCAATCTGCGACTTGTCCAACCCCCAAGTCGATGCCGCCAACGGTACATGACTGTTTTTGTAATAGTCGTGATCGAAGGTTGAACCTTCGCTATTTGGATAAAATACGCTAACTTTGATCATGCGAAGATGCTAACCCACCAAAGTTCTAAAGGTTCAATAAAAGTCAGCGTCTCAGGTCCAATCTCAGAAGTCCGCTGCGATACTGCTCCGTAACTTACGTGAGAGAGTCGACGAACAATTCAAGTTGACGAAGGTTTCGGCACTCCACCACTCGATCAGCATATCTTTGATACTCTCGAACTATTGAATCACCGCTATTCCAGTAGTTGGCCGGCTCGGGGTTCAAAAAATAAAGACCGCGACTACGCCTGCGCATCTCTGCCATTAGTTCAGCTTTTGAGGCATGGTAATTGTTTCTGGCGTCGCCGAGGATCAGAATCGTGGACTTTTTGGTCAAATCGTCGAGATATCGTGCCGTGAATTGTTCAAGAGCATGGCCATAGTCTGTGTGACCATCTAGATGCACCACCTTTGCCTCGGTATTGATCAGGCGAATCGCCTCCTCGATCGTCGAGCTTTGGGAGAAGAACTCCGTTACCTCATCGATGGCATCTATAAACACAAAAGCTCTTACCTTTGAGAAGTTCTCCGAAAGGGCATAGACAAGTTGAAGTGCAAATCGAGCAAAAGAGGCCACAGATCCTGAGATATCAGCGATGATAAATATCTCTGGCTTAGACGGTCGCCTCTTACGGAGGTGCATCTCAATCGGGACGCCACCATATCTCAGGGATTCACGGTAAGTCTTTCTAAAGTCAAGTTGACTCCGCTTGGCGCGCCTAGCTCGTCCTGATATCCGTGCTCGCAACTTTGACGCCAACGGCCCAATCGCATGACGAATCTTTTCTATTTCGTCACGCGAGGCAGATATAAAATCTAAATCTTGGGGCAGGGTTGGCTTGATCGTCTTCACTACAGCAGTTGCGCCACGATCTTCAACCAATATCCTGCGAATCTCGTCTTCTAACGTGTCCTTCAGGCGAGAGACAAGATCCTCCACTTTGTCGTTTGCTATTACCTTGGCAACGACGTCCATTCGAGCGTTATCTTCGGGTCGAAGCGCAGCATAGATAGCGTCGAGGTTGAGTTGCTTCAGAGTTCGATAACTGTAATAAACTCCGGAAACACTTCGTCCACGTTCGATGCCGGCATAGCGAGCCACCGCAATTCTCACTAAACGAGCGAGCTGTTCTACATCTCCGCCCTTGAGTGCCTCCACTACCATCTCACGCAATCCGTCGAGATCAACCTGGTCACCAAATCCACCTTGATCAACGGCATCCCCAACGCCATCGCCTCGACCCTCGTCCGCGTCAAAGAAGTTGCTCCGGCGTGAAAAGAAGACGTCGAAGACTGTATTGAAAACTTTGCGATGCGATTCACTTTTAACCATGGTCGCAAAGAGTGCAACGCGTAGTTGCTGGCGATCCAAGGGTGAAATAGCCTCGATGGCCATAGTTGCATCTACCAACTCTGTCATCGAGACTGGGACTTTTGCATCACGCAGAAGTCTCGAGAACTCGACTACGGCGTCGTAGAAATCGCCGAATGTGGCGCTCACGCTAACTTCGCAATCGCCTTGTCAATATCACCCTGATACTTCAACAAAACGTTGAGGGTGCTTCTTACCATCTCATTTTCTAAAGTTGACGCACCGAGTGAGATCAGAGTCAGTGCCCAATCGATCGACTCTGACACCGACGGAGCCTTCTTCAAATCGATTCCGCGCAGAAATGCCACGTAATCCGATATTTCCTTAGCCAATGCCTCGGTCAGCCCAGGAACCTTCATCGTCAAGATGTCCTTTTCCCGCTCACGACTTGGATAGCCGAGATACAGAAAGATGCAGCGACGCTTTAGTGCCTCGGAGAGCTCACGCGTATTGTTAGACGTCAGAATTACCATGGGCATTGAAGCGGCTTTTATTGTGCCGAATTCCGGAATTGTAACCTGAAAATCACTCAATACCTCAAGAAAAAGTGCCTCTGTCTCCACCTCAACGCGGTCAACTTCATCGACGAGAAGAACCTTTGGATCACTTCCGGAGATCGCGTGAAGCAAGGGGCGCTCGAGAAGAAATTCAGCGGTAAATATATCGCCGCGGACACCGTTCCACGAGGAATCGTCGTCGCTATTTTTAGCACTTTGGATTCTCAAGAGTTGTTTAGAGTAGTTCCATTCGTAAATCGCTTTAGCATCGTCGAGGCCTTCGTAACATTGAAGGCGAACCAATTCCCGCGATAACAATCGTGATATAGCTTTGGCTAATTCAGTTTTACCAGTACCGGCGGGGCCCTCGACAAGAATGGGCTTAGCTAATCGATTCGCTAGAAATACAGTCGTTGCTATCTCGCGACTCGGTAGATAATCAACTCCTCGCAAGCCCTCCTCGACTGCATCAATCGAGGCTAAATAGCTACTTTCGCTAATCGACAAAATCTCTGCCCTCACAATCAGACAGGAGTTAGCGAATCTGCCCACTCCCTAAAATTACATACTTTTCTGTGGTTAGCTCACGCAACCCAAGCGGGCCTCTGGCATGCAGTTTTTGGGTACTAATTCCTATTTCCGCACCCAGACCCAGCTCGTTTCCATCAACAAACCTCGTAGACGCGTTGACCAATGTCGCAGCAGCATCAACTTCATCAACGAATCGTTGGGCGTTCACAAAGTCATTGGTGATAATGGCTTCGCTATGACCGGTTCCGTAGCGTTCAATATGGCTAATTGCCTCATCAATCGATGGTACTACTCGAACCGCAAGAACGAGATCCAAAAACTCATTCTCCCAATCTTCTTCCACCGCAACTCGAGCCGAGGGGAGATACTTGACTACTTTGGCATCTCCCCGTATTTCAACGCCCTGAAGACTGTTCGAACCCCGATCGAAAAACTCCTTCGCTATCGACTCGTGCAAGAGCAAAGTCTCAGCAGCATTACACACTCCTGGTCGCGACGTCTTGGCATTTTTTACAATCGAGATTGCCATAGCTATATCGGCACTCGCATCTACATAAATATGGCAATTGCCGTCACCATCGATAACGTAAGGTACCGTTGCATTCTGCTTTATCGACTCGATTAGCGACTTTCCACCACGTGGGACTAGAAGATCGATCAAGCCATCTTGTCGCATGAACTCAACTGCGCTCTCACGATCAGTAAATGGAATCAAGGTAATTGCATTTCGATCGATACCGACCTCATCCAAGGAATCTTGGAGCAGCAATGCAATTTGCGTATTTGAGTTGATAGCCGCTGATGAACCTCGCAAGAGGGAAACATTTCCGGACTTAATGCATAACCCCGCTGCATCTGAGGTAACGTTCGGACGATTCTCATAGATTACGGCCACAACACCTAGGGGAACCCTGACCTTGCTTACCTTTAGCCCATTTGGCCTACGATAACCTTGAGTGACTTCACCGACAGGATCATCTAATAAAGCAATCTCTCTAAGCTGCGAGGACATCGATTGAATTCTTTCTTCGCTCAACCGCAATCGATCAAGGGCCGTTGCACCCATGGAGGTCTCCATTGCGAGCTTTAGGTCACGCTCGTTGGCCTCAAGAATGGACTCCCTATTATCGTAAAGACGGTCAGCCATCGATAATAGTGCAGAGTTTTTCATCGCTGAGGTAGCAGACCTAAGCGATGCTCGCGCTCCCCTCGCCAACAAGCAGTAGTCTCGGACTCCGGACATCAATCCCACCTAATCCTCTCCTAGGATAAAATTACCATCTCATCGCGGTGTAAAAACAAGGGAGAGTTATCTACTTCAACCCCACGGCGCGCTTCAATCGCAGCTGCAAGGTCTTTTGACGAAAGCCGAGCCTCCCCCTTTGCGACGACGACGTTCGAAGAGTCCCTAACCTCGACAACCGCACCATCATCAAATTCGCCCTCAAAAGAGGTAATGCCAACGGAGAGTAGGGAGGAATTTCGTTCCACAATTGCTCTGCGAGCACCTTCGTCTATAAATACAACGCCATCTGTTGGACGCGCAAATGCAATCCACAATTTTCGTGCTGGAAGTCGACGACGAGATCGCGAAACCCACGTACCTGAACCACTTCTTCGCTCTAAGCCATCATCGATAGACTTTGAATTCGCCGATGAAGTGATAAGGGTCTCGACCGATGACCACGCTGCAATTCGTGCCGCCATCAGCTTTGTTGCCATTCCTCCGCTACCCCTATTGGAACCAGCACCTCCAGCCACGTCAGCCAATTCACGCGAAACCTCTTCCACCTGCTCTATTAATGTGGCATCCTCAGAGAATCTAGGGTCAGCCGAATAAAGGCCGTCTTGGTCTGTCAGCAGGATAAGTCTCTCCGCGCCTACCAGACCCGCAACAAGTGCAGCGATACGGTCGTTATCTCCAAGTCGAATTTCGTCATCGGCGATGGCGTCATTTTCATTTACGATAGGCAGCACCCCTAACTCCAACATCTTGGTTAGCGTTGCCTTAGCCGAGAGGTACTGGCGCCGCTCCATAAAGTCGGAGGCAGAAAGAAGAATCTGCCCAACCAAGATCTTGTACTTGGCAAATTCCCGCGCGTAATAAGCAAAGAGCTCGCCCTGTCCAACGGACGAAGCAACTTGAAGGGTCTCAATATCACTCGGACGCGTTGATCGACCCATCTTTCCAAGGCCAAGAGCAATAGCACCGGAGGTAACAAGTACCACTCTGTGACCATCTCTAATAGCGGACGAAATCTGACGGATCAGATCGTCCATCACCGGATGATTAACTCCAAAGTCATCAGTGGTTACAGAAGAAGAGCCGACCTTCACAACTAAAAGCACACTTCCACCTCTTCGATTAGCTCGACAATTCCCACTTCAAAGCGTCAATCGCGATAGTAGTCGAATACGAAGTTTGCAATCCTAACCTCAGCGCCATCTGTTGCTCCAGCGCGATTTAACTCACGATAGACACCAAGGTGGAACAGACGGGTTTGAATGTATTCGAGGGCGTCAGGCGTGGTGACATCCGAAAGCGCCACGGCTCTCTCGGCGACGCGCCCTACCACTCTAAAGAGAGCTTCTCCCTCCTTAACGACCTTGAAACCGTCGGCCGAAAGCGAGATTACAATCTCCTCTTCGTATAGGGAGACCGGCGTTGTCTTACGTGCATCTGCAACCAAATTCGCCAATTTCGCTATCAATGGTGCCACGTTCGTCCTATCGATCGACGAGATAACAAAGTCGACTTCGATACCAAAGTAAGTAGACGTATCAGATATGATGTCACTATCTAACAGATCCGCCTTGGAGATGACCACTAAAGAAGGGCGTTCAAGCAGGTTTGGCATGTAGTTTCCAAGTTCATCACGGAGAATCTGGTACTGGCGAGCAACCTCAATTCCACCTTTTTCCCCTCCATCTAAGAGGAAAACTAAAACTCGAGACCTCTCTATGTGGCGCAAGAATTCAAAGCCCAATCCTTTTCCCTCTGACGCACCCTCAATCAATCCCGGGATATCGGCAACGACGTACTCCAGAAAATCACCGGTGCCACCGTAGCGAACAACACCTAAGTTGGGCTTAAGCGTCGTAAAGGGATAGTCTGCAATCTTTGGCTGAGCGCGAGAGATCACAGAAATCAGAGTCGACTTTCCGGCGTTAGGAAAGCCCACCAACGCAACGTCGGCCTTAAGCTTCAACTCTAAATTCAACCAAAACTCTTCGCCGCTCTCCCCTTGTTCTGCGAAGGAAGGGGCGCGTCTCTTGTTTGCTAAAAACCGAGCGTTTCCTCTTCCGCCTTCGCCACCCTTTGCGGCGCGAAATCTCATTCCCGATGTATGAAGGTCGCAAACTATATCGCCGTCGCTGTCACGAACTACAGTACCCGTTGGCATTTTTACTACTGTTGTCTTGCCGCGATGGCCATGGCGAGCCTTGCCCATGCCATGAGAGCCGCTGTCTGCCTTACGGTACGGATGGTCCAAAAAGCTAAGAAGCGAAACCATTTCGTCAGTAGCTTCGAGTATGACGTCACCGCCATCGCCACCATCGCCACCATCAGGACCGCCTTTATCGACGTGTGCTTCACGTCGAAACGAAACAGAACCAGCTCCGCCATCGCCAGCCTTAACGTGTATTTGGGCTCTATCAACAAATCCGGACATAAATAATCCCTAAAACAAGTAGAACTCCGCACAAAGCGGAGTTCTACAATTACATACCAAAAAGAAGTAAAACCTAGAGGACGTCTATTAGACGACGACCCTTTCGCTCCCCAAATTTAACAATGCCAGGAGCCTTAGCAAACAGGGTGTCATCGCTCCCGATGCCAACGTTGATGCCTGGATAAAACTTGGTTCCTCTTTGACGAATCAAGATCGAACCTGCGGTAACGTTCATTCCGTCAAATACTTTAGCGCCCAACCGTTGCGCTTGTGAGTCGCGCCCGTTCCGGGTAGACCCACCTCCTTTAGTTTTCGACATAACCTACTCCTTAGAAGCTGAAGCTAATATCCCACCTAACCCCTACTTCACGAGTGGCCTAGGTGGAGGAAATTTTGTACTACTTGATGATCTCTAGGACCTTTACAAGGATGTACTTTTGACGATGGCCAAAACGACGCCGGTTGTTGGACTTATTCTTGTAGACAAAGCCGTCAACCTTTGGCCCCTTTGCGAAGCCAATGATCTCGCCCTTCACCTTTGAAGACTCGGAAGGATTAGTGTCTACACTTCCCTCATCCACAACGAGAATTGGGTCAAATTCAACCGAGTCACCAATTAGGCCGTCGAGCAGTTCTAGGCGAACTGAATCACCGACCGCTACTTTTTCTTGCTTTCCGCCAGACTTGATAACTGCATACATAGGGATAACAGCATAGCAGCTAGTTAATTGTCTTCTACATCTTTATACAACAATCCGCGACCTTTACATACGGGACAGGTCTCTGATAGTGCCTCGACCATGCCCTCGCTTATCCTTTGGCGCGTCATTTCCACCAATCCAAGTGACGAAATGTCATAGACCTGAGTCTTAGTCTTATCTCGTGCCAGAGCACTCTTAAGAGCCCTTAGTACATCCTCTTTATTTGACTCGATCGTCATATCAATGAAGTCAATGATGATGATTCCACCGATATCTCGAAGTCGCAATTGCCGAGCTATCTCATCTGCGGCCTCTACGTTCGTCTGGTGAATCGTCTCCTCCAGCGATACCGTACCAATATTTCGACCAGTATTCACGTCGATAACAGTAAGGGCTTCAGCTCTGTCAATTATGAGATATCCACCCGATGGAAGCCATACTTTACGCTCTAGCGCCTTATGAAGCTGTTCGTGAACCATATGAGCTTCGAAAATCGGCATGCCCTTTGCCTCAGTATCGTAAAATTCAACGCGATCAGCCAGTTCGGGGGTGATACTCGAGACATAGGAGTGCACTTCTTCGAAGATCTCTCGGTCATCAATAACGACGCCACGATAGTTTCGATTGAACTCTTCGCGTATTACTCGGACCGCAACATCGGGCTCTGAATAGAGGAGCGTAGGGGCATGCGAACTTTTGGCTTTGGCCTCAATCGCCTTCCACATCTCAACCAATTGCGTAATGTCGCGCTCCAGTTCATCCGCAGATGCACCTTCAGCGGCAGTCCGTACAATTACTCCAAATCCCTCGGGTTTGAGTTCACCCAAGATGCGGCGAAGTCTCTTTCGCTCATCATCAGGGAGGCGCTTAGAGATGCCGTAACTATCGGCATTCGGCACCAACACGACGAAACGTCCAGGGAGCGAAACCTCCTGTGTGAGGCGAGCCCCCTTGGTACCAATTGGGTTTTTAGTGACTTGGCACATCACTACTTGCCGAGGTCTTAGGAGATTCTCTATACGAATGTCTCGCATCGAAGACTCGCTCAGATCTTCACGATCAAACTTCACATCGCCCCTGTAAAGCACGGCATTCTTGGATGTACCGATGTCAACAAAGGCCGCTTCCATTCCTGCAAGAACATTCGTCACCCTACCTAAATAGATGTTGCCATCTATCTCATTGGGATCAGCACCCACACGTGAGACGTACATCTCCATCAACGTACGTCCTTCACTAACCGCTATCTGAACTGTCTTTTCGGTCTTATGAACGCTCATCAGGTAACGCCCGAGGGGCCTTCCATTGCGGGTTCGACCAATCCTTTGGTTAGCGCGCCGGTTTTGCCGTGAGTCAGTTCTCGTTTCACTAGCCAACTTCGTCTCTACGCTTAATCGCACTGGGTCTAATTCACCCTCAGTTCGAACCCTACCTGGACGACGCCTACGAGTTTGAGAATTACCAGTGCGTTGTATCTCTTCTGCGGCGGCAGGGACTATTGGAGGTACTGCTGGCGATTCGCTGACATTATTTGTCGATCCTTCACTGCCTCCACGCCTGCGATTTCGCTGCTGACTATTACGCTGACTTGGCTGGGTTGGTCCGCTCGCCGGTCGCTCTTCAGCAGTGGAACCCGCGACAGCCGTTTCGGGAACGACCTTTTTTACTTCACCGACTTGCGACGTATTTGGCGACGTACTCGACCTTCGCCTATTGCGCTGGCGATTATTTGAGGTTCGCTGAGGTCTATCGATAGCACCTCGATCAGCTTCAGAAGATTCTTCATTCGAGCTTCTCGTAGTCAACTTCGGGGAGATCTTCGCGGCATCAAAGGTGAATGGAATCACCTCTACTTTGGGACGATCATCGCCGTTCTTGCCAAGATTTACGCCACCATCTGCCCCGGCGCCGTCAGCTCGGTTCGCAAGCGGATGCGAACCACTGTTTTCTTCACTATTAACCATCGGTCAAAACTACTTTCAAATGCAGCGCCGTCCCTTCTTGCCCGACTGAACGGCAAGATGACGACTAATTCACGTTTAATTGAATTGCTCGCTAACGCAACTTCGCGGTCTGAACCACAATCGTTAGGAGAACTAGCAATCGACTCCATGGGGGAGAAAGTGCCACATGGTTCTAACTTGAGAATCATCCGATTCAAAAACCAAAAAACCGCAACTATTAGAGAAGTAAGAGCTATCGCTCCCTGTAACAGAGTCATTACCTCTGAGTTTAGTAGAGGAATTACCACCTAGACAATGACATAAGCGATCGGATTTGGATTACCCGTTCGTTGTGGAGGTCGAAGAAGCATTCGCAACGGTCGTCGACGTAGTCGTAGAGGAAGTAACGCCATATCGTGCGTACGTCGTTGCTCCCGCTGGAATGTGCGGAGTCGAGAAAGTCGGAGATGAGATTGGATGAGCCATCAAGTAGGTAAACATGCTGCGAACGACCGGCGCTGCTGCTGAAGCTCCAAAGCCTCCGTGGTCAATTACCACTGCAACGACGTACTTGGGAGAGGTTGTAGGACCAAAGGCGACAAACCACGCATTCGGTTCGAAACCATTTACAGACGCCGTACCAGTTTTTCCAGCTAGCGGATAAGTCGACAAAGGAAATCCCCGGAATGCGCCGTAGGCGGTTCCACTTGGATTGGAAATGACACCCTCAAAACCTGCCATGATCGCATTTCTATCCGCCTGAGGTAAAGTCACGGTGGTCGCAACCTGAGGTTTGATCTTTCGGACCAGCTGGCCGTTTTGGCTAACGATTCCAGCCACCATCTGCGGTACGTACCTGGTACCACCATTGGCAAACGTCGCATATGCATTCGCCATTTGAAGAGGCGTAACGACGGTTTCTCCTTGACCGAACGCCATTTCGACTTGATCTGCTGTGTACCAGGAGTCATAAGGATACGCCTGAGGGTATTGATTGTGCAAGGCAATCCTCAAGGACTGGGAGTCAACCATTCCAGCCGCTTCACCGGGAAGATCTACTCCGGTCACCTTCCCAAATCCATAGCGGTTCGCCATGTCCTGGATTGGAGTTTGACCAAACTTATTGGTATTTGCATAGAACATGTAGCCAAGATTGTAGAAAAATACGTCGTCGGAGGCAGTAAGGGCGGTAGTAACGTTAATCGTTCCTAGACGCTCCCCTCCCGAGTTGTGAAAGCTACAAAGTCCGGCGCCACTCTTACAATTCGGGATATTGAAGATTCCGGTATCGTTGTAGTAGAAGTAGGGCGAGATCAAGCCGGAATTCAAGGCAGCACTTGAGGTTGCCAACTTAAATGTCGAACCTGGCGTGTAGAGACCGTCTATTGCCCTATTTAGCGTTGGGTCGCCAGACGCGGGTGAGGTAATCGAGTTATAGGTAGCTTGTGAGATATTTCCCACCCAAACCGATGGATCATACGTTGGATAGGAGGCCATTGCCAGCACTGCACCATTCGTAACATCCTCTACCACGACTGCACCCGAAAGGTTAGTGAAGTACTTCCCACGAGTTGGATCGTACGTATGCTGGAGGGTGGTGATCTGATTTGCAAGCGCGGACTCGGCGTACTTTTGGAGACCAAGGTCCATATTGAGCACAACGTTATTACCAGGCTGAGCTGGCTTGTTCGAAAGCGTAGCTACGACTTTGTTTGCGTAATTTACTTCAAGTGTCTTTTTTCCAGGAACGCCTCTTAGGTCCTTTTCATAGCTAGCTTCTATTCCAGCTTGACCTACTTGATCACCAGCTTGATAACCTTGCGCTGCATATTGCGCTAACTGCGAAGAGGATATTTGACGAACGTAACCTAGAACTTGCGATGCTGTCGAACCTTCAGGGTATACGGGTTGCGTCCCCAGCGACGAAGCGACCCCCGGAAAGAGATTCGGATGCTCCTTTACGTAGATGATCTTGTCCTTCGAGACGTTGTACGCAACCGGAATAGGCGCATACGGCGATGTCTGTGGATTGTTATAAGAGGCCTGAATCTGCGCCAAAGGGATGTTCAAGAGCTTTGCCAGATTGGAAAGAACTTGGGGATACTTGACCACTGATGCTTGCTGTACTGTAATCGACTCGACCACCTGATTGCCTACTAGCAAATTTTCGTTGCGATCCACAACCAAGCCTCGTGGCGGTTCTGTAACAACCACTCGAGTCCTATTTTGATTTGCCAAAGACTTGAAGGTTGATGCTTGAAGCACCTGAAGAGTGTAAAGGCGCGCAACGAGGGCTATAAATAATGCAAATACAGCAAAGCCCACTGCCCTTATACGTCGCCTGTCGCTTAATGATGTCGACGATGGTTCTTCGCTATCGAAAAACGTCATTTTCCGTCCTCGTCAGATTTGAAAGCGGGTTAGATCCCCGCACCACGCCTTGATGGCGGCCTCTCTCCCTCTCCTACGTTCATCAAGAATCGAAGAATTGGAGCAATAACTAATGTAAAGATACCACTAGTTAGGGAAGTTACGGTAACGGCCACTACAAGGTTGTTGGAAAGTACAGTAACAATACCGAGGATTCTCAAAACTCCATCAAGGAAGGCAACGCCAACTGCGCCTCCGATTAATGCTACGACTAGGTCTGCAAACCTCGACTCAGGCATAGAAGTAACTTCAATCAATCCTGCGCCGTAACCCACAGCTAGATAGACGAGGGATGATACCCCGAAAGGCGTCTGGGCAAAAGAATCTGCAACTATTCCTAGGACAAAGCCAACGACAGCGCCTACCTCGCGCCCCTCCAAGAGTCCAAATGAAATCGAAGCAGCGAGTAAAATGTCCGGGTGTATACCCTGGATAGTAAGTGTTCCAAGTTGCGATCGCTCAAGGGCTGATATCGCAAGGAGAATTAGTGGGAGCTTAAGGTAACGAAGTCGACTCATGGTGTAGGCGGCAACCACTTCAGTACGTCAACGAATTGAAGGTTTCCAACTGGTGCAAGTGGGCTAAGGGTCACCTGTTCCTGCAGGCCCCCAGGAGGCGTATACGCAGACATAATCCTACCGACAGGAATACCTGCTGGATAGACCTCACCTGAAAGTCCAGAAGTATAAACGACCTCTCCCTTCGAAAGCGAGGTACCTGGGTCAACTAACTGAACATTTAGCGAATCCCCACTTCCCTCACCGACTGCAAGCCCAACTCCAGCTGCGTTTGCGAAACGAACTCCAGCCGCGAAGTTAGGGTCAGTTAAAAGCAATACCGTCGAGGAAAAATTAGACACTTGGACTACCCGACCAACCAACCCGAGATCAGTTACGACCGGGTTTCCGACCTGCACGCCGCTGGACTTTCCCTTGTCTACTTCGATACTCACCTGAACATTACTGGGAGTATATGAGATCACTTGGGCTGTTGTAGTTCCGATACCCTTAAGGTATGTAATATGCAGTTCTTTTGATATCTTCGCCAACTCTGTCTGAGCGTAAGAATTTGAAATTACGCCACCCTTAAGTGACGCAATTTCCTGCTGCAACTTCAAATTTTGGCTCTTCAAATTGGAGTAGTTGAACGCTCCAGAAACAACGTTGTACACCGGATTAAAGACCGTTGTAAAACCTTGTCGAATCGGCGTTACCATGTCACGAACGTAGCCTCTGGCGCTGTTTACGAATGGCGGAACTCTTTTGTAGGTCACAGATATCATCGATACCGAGACCAAAATGAGCAAAACTAACGTTATCCGCGGTCGCCTAAAAATTGAACTACTCACTATCGGGCGATAGCTCCCTATCTACTACTAGCGGAGATCAGTACTTGCTTTAGCGCCTCGAACTCTTCTAGACATTGACCCGAACCGAGCGCTACACACTGGAGCGGATTATTTGCCACGACGATTGGCATGCCTGTTTCGTCGTGAATGCGCTTATCCAACCCAGTCAGAAGCGCACCTCCACCAGTTAGAACGATTCCTTGCTCCATAATATCAGCAGCAAGTTCAGGGGGGGTGTTGTCTAGAGTTACCTTTACCGCATCGACGATCGCGGCGATAGGCTCTTCAATTGCCTTTCGAATCTCTTGGGTAGAAACCAAGATCGTCTTGGGCAGACCAGTAATTAGGTCACGGCCTCTGATCTCGGCTTCAAACTCTTCATCGAGTTCGGTTGCCGATCCAAGCGCCATCTTCATCTCTTCTGCGGTACGCTCTCCAAGCGCCAAAGAGTGCTCTTTCTTGATGTACGAGATAATCGCCTCATCAAGCTCGTCCCCACCGATACGTATCGACTTGCTACAAACAATTCCACCGAGCGAGATGACCGCAACTTCGGTAGTTCCTCCACCTATATCGACGACCATATTTCCGGTTGGCTCGTGAATCGGAAGACCCGCACCAATAGCAGCAGCCATCGGCTCTTCGATTATGTAGGCGGGCTTTCGAGCGCCTGCGTACTCTGCCGCCTCTTGGACAGCACGCTGTTCCACACCCGTAATTCCCGAAGGAACACAGATAACCATGCGAGGTTTACCGAACTTGCGGTTGTGAACCTTATGGATGAAGTAACGTAACATCTTCTCGCAGATCTCAAAGTCTGCGATAACTCCGTCTTTGAGCGGACGGATAGCTTGAATATTACTAGGAGTACGACCAATCATCCTCTTGGCCTCAACGCCAACGGCGAGGGGACGACCATCCTTAGTGTTAATTGCAACCACAGAGGGCTCGTTCAAAACGATACCCTTGCCTCGAACATACACCAAAGTGTTTGCCGTTCCTAGATCGACCGCCATATCACGACCGAATGAAATTCCAAATGCCATAGATTCCTCCGAATGAGGTTTGGAGTCAGACTTTGACAAGACTCACTGAAAAATTAAGCGCTGGACGAGATTATCACCAATAGCGACCTCGCCTCTTACTAAGATCATCAGTCTAGTATGGCGCTCGCCAAAGTCTCTACTTCAATACAACTACCTCGTAGGGAAGAAGTTCGCCAACTCGCGAGCGGCTGATTCTGCACTGTCTGAACCGTGCACTAGGTTCTCGGCAATTGAGTTTGCAAGATCCCCTCGTATGGTTCCAGGGGCAGCAGAGGCAGGGTTGGTTGTGCCCATAATCTTACGAACGATCTCCCATGTATCCTCTGGACCCGCAACCTCGCAAACCACTACAGGGGAACGCGTAATGAATTCGATGAGCTCACCAAAGAACGGTTTTCCATCGTGCTCGGCGTAGTGCGCTTTAGCTGTCGCTTCGTCAACGACCCTCATCTCAATACGAGAAAACTTCAAGCCAGTCGCTTCTATACGACGGATTATCTCACCGACGAGACCACGCTCAACGGCATCGGGCTTGCACATAAAAAAAGTTGATTTCATAGTTTTTACAGCATAGGGGCGTTAGGGAAAATAAAGATTAACAGATCCAGTGGACCTTAATTTTCGAGGTAAGAGCGAGCGTCGGATAACCCTCGAAACGACCCAGTTACAACAACGATGCCGTCATTACCCGCCACTGCGATGGCGTCTTCGAGTGCTGCTGGTATGTTATCCGCAATACCAAACTTATATCCCGAAAATCGCGCGATCTCCACCAAAGTGTCAACTGAAGTCGAAACTTCGAGATTAGCTGTCGTGAGAATGAAGTAGTCAAAGGCCTCTGACAATACTTCGAGAATCTGGGCACTCTGTTTCTGTTCAAGCGTGGAAATGACGGCGACATACTTCGAAAAACCACCGAAATCATCGCGAACAACTCCGGTCAAAGCTTCAATGGCTTCCTTATTATGGGCGCCATCGAGAATAACAACAGGCTCCTTGGACACTACCTCGATTCGTCCTGGCATATAAAACGTTGCACACGCCTCCGCAACAACCGTGGGGTTTACCGATTTCCGCTCTAGTTCCTCGACTGCTGCGACTGCAGTAACTGCATTGATAGCCTGATGTAGGCCATAAGCAGATAGATATACATCGCTGAAGTAAGAACGTCGAGTCCGAAAGTCAATCACTTGGCCGCCAAGAGCAGATGACCTTTCCTGAAGCGAAATCTCTACCCCGAAACGAGATATCGAAGCAGCATCACGGCGACTTATGACATCAAAAAGATCGTCATCGACCAAACCAACAACAGCGGCTGAATTTGCCTTAATTATGCCCGACTTGTCACGAGCCACATCTTTCAAGGTTGGACCAATTAACTCAAGATGATCATGACCGACGTTAGTAATTACTGAGACCTCGGCATCGTAGACGTTCGTAGCGTCAAAACTCCCACCAATGCCAACTTCCACTACCGCAACATCAACACCCTCAGCAAAGAAGGATGAGTACGCGATCGCCGTAAGAGCCTCAAACCACGTCAACTTCAAACCCAAATGATCAGCTAATTCGCGAACAAGTAGAGCCTCGGAGGCAAAAACATCTTCGTCGATTGGAAGAGAATCGATACTGATCCTCTCATTGAATGCGTTGACGTGTGGAGACTTGAATACGCCAACTCTCCGACCAAGGAGAGTCAAAATCTTGGCCGAAAGTGTAGCAACGGATCCCTTGCCGTTTGTTCCTGTTATATGGATCATGTCGAAGGTCGATTTATCGACCCCAAGTCTGCCTAAAAGCTCTCCAACTTGCCAATTGGTAGGATCAGTTTCAAAACGCCGCGACTTTTCAAAATTATTTAGCGAGTTCAACCAGCCGATGGCGTCTTCATAGGTCCACACATGCTCTCCTGAAAATGTTACGTTAAGACGCTCGTCTACTTCTTGGTGGCTTTTCGTCGGATTCGCTTCTTGGAATCAAGGTAGGTGCTGCCTTATTAGCAACGACCGAGGCGTCGATCACGCACTTTAGAACGTCCTTGCGCGAAGGAATTTCATACATTACATCGAGCAGGACTTCCTCTAAAATCGCACGAAGTCCGCGAGCACCGGTTCCCCTTAAAAGTGCGAGATCCGCAATTGCATGAAGTCCATCCTCGGTTACTTCAAGCTCAACGCCATCTAGTTCAAAAGTTCGCTTATACTGCTTCACCAGTGCATTCTTTGGCTCAACCAAAATCTCCACCAAAGACTGACGATCCAAATTCGATACGGCTCCTATGATAGGTAGGCGACCGATGAACTCGGGGATCAAACCAAACTTCAAGAGGTCTTCAGGAAGAGCTCTTTGGAAGATTACGGAAGAGTCGCTAACGTGGTCATCTGCTTCCGCTCGAAAACCAATCGTCTTCTTGCCAACTCGTGACTCGATTATTCTTTCGATTCCAGCGAACGCACCGCCCACAATAAAGAGAATATTGGTGGTGTCAATTTGAATAAACTCTTGGTGCGGGTGCTTCCGTCCACCTTGCGGTGGAACCGACGCTACCGTACCTTCGAGAATTTTCAGGAGTGCCTGCTGGACACCTTCTCCGGAAACGTCCCGCGTGATAGATGGATTTTCCGCTTTGCGGGCTATTTTATCGATCTCATCGATGTAGATAATCCCAGTCTGAGCTTTCTTTACGTCAAAGTCAGCCGCTTGAATTAGCTTGAGAAGTATGTTCTCAACATCTTCACCGACGTATCCGGCCTCCGTAAGAGCCGTAGCATCAGCAATTGCAAAAGGAACATTCAACAATCGTGCCAGAGTTTGAGCCAAAAGTGTCTTACCGCAACCAGTCGGGCCTAAAAGCAAGATATTTGACTTGGACAACTCGACTTCCTTGTCCAGTGTCGTCCCTTGCTGTACTCGCTTGTAGTGGTTATAGACAGCAACAGAGAGAATCTTCTTGGCTCTCTCTTGGCCGACAACGTACTCATCGAGAAAAGAGGTTATCTGCTGAGGAGTAGGGAGCTTGTCGAGTTGAAACTCTTCCCTCTCCCCATCGTCCTCGCTGATAATATCGGTGCAAAGGCGGATACATTCGTCGCAAATATATACGTTCGGGCCTGCTATTAGCTTACGAACTTGCTTTTGCGACATGCCACAGAAACTGCACTTTACAATTTCCTGACCTTCTCCGTACCTTGTCACTTACTCTCCTTAACCCACCCTCTCAATTATCGTCACACCTAAGAAAATTTTTAGGCGCCAAGAAAATCGGCTACGGGTTTACGATCGACTTCTGTTCGATAAAGCTTCTAGATGGTAAAACTTCATCGATAATTCCATATTCAAGCGCTCCTTGAGCGTCCAAGATATAGTCCCTGTCTGTATCCGTTGCGATACGACCAACCTCTTGACCAGTATCAGCCGAGAGCATCTCGTTTAGTAGATCCCGCATTCTTAAGATCTCTTTAGCTTGAAGCTCGATATCCGTTGCCTGGCCACCGACGCCGCCATATGGCTGGTGCAGAAGAACTCGGGCATGTGGGAGGGCATAACGCTTACCCTTTTTTCCTGCAGCCAAAAGTACTGCCGCCGCAGAAGCGGCCTGACCCAAACAGAAAGTAGAAACGTCGGGACGAATGAACTTGATTGTGTCGTAGATCGCGAACAATCCAGTTATGTCTCCACCCGGCGAGTTTATATAAATGTTTATATCTCGCTCTTGGTCTTCATACTCGAGGAAGAGTAGCTGCGCACAGATCAAGTTCGCAACAGCGTCGTCGATCGGAGTCCCGAGGATAATGATTCTTTCACGAAGCAACCGAGAGTAAAGATCGTACGCACGCTCTCCCCTACTAGATGTTTCGACGACCGTTGGTACTAGGTAGTTAAAAGCCTGCAAAGCGCCTCCTCGTTATTCAAGTATTTCAATCTCTTATGCTAACGCTTAAAGCGGCGATACTATTCTTCAGTTGCCTCAGCATCAGCCGAGACTAGCTCTTCGACCTCAACAACTTCAATGTCGTCAGTATCGTCTGTACCCTCTTCAGTCTCAACTTCTCCAGTTACTTCACTACGCGTCAGCACAGTACCCTTAGAGTCGACAAAGGATGCGTTAGCAAATAGCCAGTCAATCGCATTTCTCTTAGCTAAATTAGCCTTCACCGTTACTAGTTGGCCTGACGATCTCAATCGCTCATGCGCTTCATCGGTCGATACTCTCCACGAAGCGGAGACTGCTTCTACCTCTTCAGCGATCTGCTCTTCAGTTGCTTCAAGGCCTTCAGCAACGACCAACGCCCTCAGCACTAGATCGAGTCGACTCTCTATGATCGCCTCGTTAGCAATCTGAGTAGAGAGTTGCTCAATACTGGTTCGAGTTAACTCAAGGTACTTATTGAGCGAAAGTCCAGTTGCCTCAATACGATGGCTTAGGTTGTGCGAAATATTTTCGTATTCCATTTGGACTAAGCCCTCTGGAAGAACCGTCAACTCTGCGACCTCTGCGAGTTTATTCGCAACGACAGATCGCCACCCGTTACGAAGGTTGCTCAAATGGAATGATAGGAGATTATCGCGGATATCATTTCGCAACTCTTCGAGTGTCTCGAACTCCGAAACTTCACTCGCAAAATCATCATTTAGTTCGGCCTTCACCAAGGCTTGGTGAGCCTTAACGGTACCTTTAACTACAGATTGATTCTCTTCATCGCCAAGGACCTCGAATTCGAAGGAATCGCCGACTCTCTTGCCGATGACACCATCTTTAAGGCCAGCAAATGGCTCGGATGCACCAATTCTGTAAACGTAATCGGTATAGTCACCCTCGGTACCCCCACTCACGTTGAAGTCCAGAGTGACAACAGATCCATCCGCAACTTCGTCATCGGAGTCCTCGAGCGTACCCAGTGCTTCGCGAAGACGTTCAATCTGAGCTTCTACTTCTTCATCGCCTGGATTAGATGTTGGAAATTCAAACGTCAAATCCCCGTACGCTTCGATGCGTACGTCTGGACGAATCGTAACCGTAATCTCGATCTCAACGTCGCCTTCATCCTCACCCTTGAGCACCTTCAAGGCTGGCGTTGCAATCGGCTCCACATCGTTCTCGACGATAGCCAGATCCCCCCACTTTGGAGCGTTATCGTTGATGGCCTCAAGCCGAGCGAAGCCCGTACCTAACTTTGACTCCAATACTCGGCGGGGAGCCTTACCAGGGCGAAAACCCGGAATACGTGCTTGTCGCGCGACTTTGACGTAAGCGCGCTCAATATCGGCGGCCAGCTCCTCCTCGGCGACTTCTACAAGGAGCTTTATTTGTCCATTTTCAATTTGATCGATTTTAGATTGCATACCCTATCCAAACTAGTAGCTCGACCGAACCACCCACCGCACCAAATCCCCTCCAACTTCATCAACTGGGCATTGTCTATCAAAACAAATCCCTATCGGGCTTCGTTAGAAGTCAATCCAAGGGACAAGAAACATAAGTAATGACATTAAGCTATATTTTCAAGGACATGAATTATCCAAGTGGAGGAGGAACACAATGGATTTGACGTCGACACCTGAAATCACCGCTAATCAAGCCAATGAAGCTATTACAGCTGGAACAACGATCCTTGACGTTCGCGAAATAGAAGAGTTTGAAGCTGGACACATAGCTGGAGCAATTTCTCTACCCCTCTCGACGATCGTCGAAGAGTACCAAAAGATCGAAATAAACGGATCCGTAATCGTGAACTGCAGATCGGGCGCTCGGTCAGCCCGAGCTACTGCGTTCCTACGCAGCGTAGGAATCGACGCACGAAACCTCAAAGGAGGGGTATTAGCGTGGACCCACGCTGGATTACCCCTCGTAACAGACAATGGCGAAGAGGCATTGATAGCCTGATAGCAACTAACTCGAAAATTATTCTCCCAAGTATGCCTTACGAATCGAGTCATCTTCGAGGAGTTCCCTGGCATCTGCGCTTCGGGTAACGGTCCCCGTTTCCAAAACATACGCGCGATTCGATATCGACAAGGCCTTAGTTGCATTCTGCTCGACGACCAAAACGGTCGTGCCTTGCCTATTGATCTCTTGTATTATGTCGAAGATCTGCGAAACGAGCATTGGGGCCAACCCCATGGAAGGTTCGTCAAGCAAGAGTAGCTCAGGTGAAGCCATCAGAGCGCGACCGATGGCAAGCATCTGCTGTTCTCCACCCGACATGGTTCCTGCAACTTGCTTGCGTCTCTCATTCAATCGAGGGAAGAGGCTGAATACTCGCTCAAAATCTTCCTTTACCTTGTCAGCATCACTCTTTTTTCGCGTGTAGGCACCCATTTCGAGATTCTCTACAACTGTCATTCCAGGAAATATTCCTCGACCCTCCGGAGCCTGACACAACCCCAGTTGAACGCGCTTGTGTCCAACCATATTGGTTATATCTTCGCCCTTGAAGGTAATACTTCCAGAATGAACCTTTCTCAGACCCGAAATAGTCTTGAGAGTTGTAGTCTTTCCAGCGCCATTAGCACCAATCAAGGAGACAATCTCTCCTGAGTTCACGTAAACGCTGATTCCACGGAGTGCCTGAATCTTCCCATAGAAAACTTCAAGATCTTTGATTTCAAGAAGCTGCATCTTCGGCTCCTAAATACGCTTCAATCACAGCTGGGCTTTCCCTAATTTCCTCAGGCAGTCCATCTGCAATCTTCTTACCAAAATCCAGGACGACAATACGATCAGAGATCTTCATTACAAGACCCATATCGTGCTCAATCAGGATCACGGTGACTCCCGAGTTTCTAATCTTTTGAATTAACTTTTGAAGGTCAACCTTCTCGGCTGGGTTCATACCCGCTGCAGGCTCGTCAAGCAAAATCAACTGTGGTTTAGTTGCTAGAGCTCGCGCTATCTCCAACCGCCGCTGGTCACCATAGGAAAGACCAGCCGCTTCACGACCCAAGGGAGCATTCAAACCAACAAATTCCAACGCTTCTAGGGCGCTCGTTCTTGATGCCGCCTCTTCCCTTCGTTGGCGGGGAGTCTTAAACATTGCTCCGAAGACGGTCGACTTCGAAGCCGCGTCGCCCCCAATCATCGCATTTTCAAGGACCGTCATATTAGGGAAGAGCCTGATATTCTGGAAAGTTCGAGCTAGTCCTAATCGCGTAATCTGGTGGGGCTTCAATCCTGCTAATGGCCGACCACCGAAGGAAATATCCCCTTCGGTGGGGGTATATACCCCTGTTACAGTATTGAAGACTGTTGTCTTACCTGCACCATTCGGTCCGATGACCGCGAGAATTTCACCGACTTTAGCTTCGAAACTAACTTGGTTGACGGCTACGACGCCACCAAACCGCACCAAAACTGAATTTAGTGCGAGCAAAGTTTCACCTTTGGGGAGATCAACTCTTGACATTTAACTACTTCTCCCCTTCTTCGTCCTCTTCAAATTGCCCGCTCTGAATCTCCCCACCAAGTGGTTGCCCCCCACCAATTCCGTGGGCGAACTCGCTCGCGCGACGCCTCGCCGGCAGGAGACCTCCCGGTCGAAATATCATCATTATCACCAACATTGCCCCAAAGAAAAGGATGCGGTAGTTAGCCAATCCACGGAACCGTTCCGGCAACCACGCAACCAAGAAGGCACCCAAAATTACACCTGCCCTGTTTCCAGATCCGCCAAGAACTACGCAAACGAGGATCAGCACCGAAAGCAAAAGTGGATAGTTTTCCGGGGTAATCGCAATTACCTTTGACGCATAAACAACCCCTGAAAGCCCACCAACACTTGCACCGATCGCAAATGCCCAGATCTTGAAGGTGAACGTCGGTACGCCCATGATCTCTGCCGCGTCTTCATCTTCACGTAGCGCCACCCAACCGCGACCAACACGTGAATTCTCAAGGCGAATGGAAAAGAAGATCACAATCGCAATCATTACTACCTCTAGGTAGTAATACGGCCTAGGGTCAAGAACTCCATACGTAAGGAACGAAAGACTTCCTACAGAGGGAGGGTGAGGAATCCCTGATAT
>VFSW01003726.1_pt1 | contig 22840 bp, 19 predicted proteins | sample 5358111 | NCBI WGS metagenome assembly VFSW01 (sample SAMN11554181, study PRJNA540505) | mine drainage metagenome | isolation source: sediment from site ElyBrook_90M | place: USA: Ely Copper Mine, Vershire, VT | collected 2017
CGAGGACCAATTTTACCCTCCCACCCCATGAGTCCCGCGCCATTAAACCGGCCCCATGCCACCGCCGTGCGCCTGCTGGTGCGGGCGCGCGGCTGCGGCAGCGTCGGCCGGACGCATTCGCAGCACGCGGTCGACCAGGCTGGAGGGCACGCCGTAGATGCGCGTGCCGACACGCAGGAGCGCAACCTGGGTCACCGCGGTCGTCAGCGGGAGCACGAGGGTGAAGGTGGTGCCCACACCCGCCATGGATCGCAGTTCGATGCGCCCCCCCAGTGCACGGGTGTCGGTTCGCACCACATCAAGGCCGACGCCGCGCCCGGCGATTTCACTGGCCTGCGACAGGCTGGTGAATCCGGGGCGGAAGATCAGGGCATGAAGCTGCTGCTGCGTGGGGTGTTCGTCGGGTCCAAGCAGCCCCATGGCGCGGGCCTTGGCCTCGATCGCGGCGTCGTTCAGCCCGGCGCCATCGTCGGACACCGACACCACCACCTCGCTGCCTTCCTGATGCACGCGCAAGGTCACTGTGCCGAGCGCCGCCTTCCCCGCCAAAGCGCGGGTTCCGGCTTCCTCCAGTCCGTGGGCGACGGCGTTGCGCAACAGGTGCTCGAAAGTCGGGGCCATGCGGTCGAGCACCCCACGGTCGATTTCGATCGTGCCGCCCTCGATATCCAGCCGCACGGCTTTGCCCGCATCCTTGCCAGCTTGGCGGACCGTGCGGTAGAGGCGCTCGGAAATGCTGTCGAACTCGACCATGCGGGTGCGCAGCAGATCGCGCTGAAGCTCGCGGGTCATTCGGGCCTGACGGGCGAGGTTGTCCTCCGCCGACTGCAGGGCACGCGACAGCGTGCCCTGCACCAGAGCGAGGTCGTTGACCGACTCCGCCATCATGCGTGTGAGTTCCTGGAAGCGCGTGAAGCGATCAAATTCCAACGGATCGAAATCGCGTACGTCGTCACGCGCCGCCTGCGTGCGCGCCGCCATCTGGGCGTCAGCCTGCAATTCGATATCGCGAACCTGGCTGCGCAATCGCTCGAGGTTGTCCCCGAGATCGCGCGTGCCGTTGCGGATCTGCCCGAATTCGTTGTCCAGCCGCGCGCGCGCGATGCTGATTTCGCCGACCTGATTGACGAGGCGGTCGAGTAGCGCCGCGCGCACGCGCACTGGCTGGGCCGTGGCACGTGGTGACGATGCCGGCCGGCGCAGTGGTGCCGGCTGCGGAGCGGGGGCGCCCAGGGGCGCCGGTGGCGCGGGCGGCTGGAGCAGCGAGTCGGGGGCTGGCTCAGCCTCGCTGCTGGTGGCGGCCTCAGGCCATTCGAGGGCGATGAACTCGTCGCCATCATCGTCGGGCGGTGCCGCCGCCGGTGCGCGGCTGTCGGCGGGCTGCGCGGCGGCAATCGCCTGCGAATGCAGGGCGTGTTCGACCCGGAGTTCGCCGAGTTCGCTCTGCCCGCGCGCCCCAGCCTCGCGCAGACGTTCGAAGCGCAAGGCGAGCGCATCGTGCCGGGTCACCAGTTCGGTCAGTGCCGAGGCGTCCGGAATGAGCTCGGCGCCCAGCAACTGCGCCTCGATATCGGATTCAAGTTGATGGGCTTGTTCGCCCAGCGCCATGGCGCCTGCCATGCGCGCGCTGCCCTTGAAGGTATGCAGCAGTCGCATCGCCTGCTTCGGCGCCGCGCGGTCCGACGGGACCGCCTCCCAGCCGCGCAGCACGGCCGCGAGTTGCGGCAGCAGTTCCGCGGCTTCGAACTCGAACACGGGGAAAAGGTCGGGGTCGATGCTGTCGGCCACGGGCGGCGTGGTGACGGCCTCCGGCATGGCGAGCGTCACCGAGTCCAGGCTGCTCAACGCGACCCCCTGCTCGAACGGCACCGGCGGCGCACCGGCCGCCTGGGCATGCTGCAACCGCTCGATCAGCGATTCCAGCGCCGGGGTTAGCTGCGGCATGGGCTCGCGCAGCGCGCCGCCGGCAAACTGGTGCAGCATGCGGTGGATATCCTCGACGGCCTGCTGGATCAGCGTGGCGTCGTCGGCGCCGAACGCGATCGGGACTTCGCGCTGCAATTGCAGGACGTCCTCGAGCAGGTTGGCAATGTCGCCAACCTGGCGGAACCCCACCGTGCGCGAACTGCCACGCAGCTGATGCGCCAGCGCCGCGGCGTCGGGGGTCGCCGGCTCGGATGGTCTCGCCGCGATTGCGGCGACCTCGGCGGCGAGGCGACGTACGAGTTCGTCGGCCTCACTGAGGTAGATGTTGTAGAGCGGCGTCGGGATATGCAGGTCACCGATGGTCCGATAGGCATCATCTTCGATCACCGCCGCGCGCGGCACGCGCGGTTCCTCGAACGCCTCCGAAGCCATCGGCGCAGGTGGAAGTCCGACCCTGGTGTCCGGGACCTCCGGCGGGACTTCCACCCCCAGGGTCGCGCCGGCGGCGACAGGCGCTGGCGCGGGGTCGACCGCAACAAGCCCCGTGGCTTCGCGCGCCATCGGCGGGAGCAGGGCGTCGAGCAGGTCATCGTCACCCGGCAGCGCTGGCTGGGGCGTTCCGGAAAGCGGCGGAACGGTGGCCTGCAACGGCGTTTTTGGTTCATCGGCTGCGGGCATTCCCCCGGATGCGGTCGGGCTGGCGACGCCTCGCAGACCGCGCGCCGCGGCGGCAAGCGATGCGCTGGAATGGCCGTCGGCGCCGCCGGCTCGCAATGCTTCCGTCCAGACGCCGAGTTCAACGAAGGCGCGCCGCGCAAGATCGAGCACCGGAAGTGTGGCCCGGCGCTGCTTGGCGAGCACTTGATTGAAGAGTTGCTCCAGCTCCCAGGCAGCTTCCCCGAAGTCGTTCAAGCCCACCATGCGCGCACTGCCCTTGAGGGTGTGAAACGCACGGCGTACGCTGGTCAGCGCTGCATCATCGTCAATTTCCTCATCGTCCTTGAGGAAGGAAAGCACCGCACGGCCCGCCGAAATGACATCGGTGGCTTCATCGAGAAATATCTCCAGCAGCTCGGGGTCGACATCCACCGCGTCGGGTACCGCCACCGCGGTGGGTTTCGCCGCGACATCTGGCGCCGGTGCCGTCCCCGACGAGCCGGTGTCGGGCGGTTCCACATCGCGTTCGTCGGTGGCCACCGCCGGCACCGCGTCTGGCCGCGCGCGCGGGGGCGCGGTGCGCGGCGTGCTTCCCACGATGGGGCGCAACTCTCCTTTGTCGGCGTCGTAGGTGAACAGCGATTTCGCCAGATCAGGCTGGTACGCCAGCATGTCGACCAGGAAGCCGAGCGCGCCCATATTGGCGGCCAGCTGGTCGAAAACCCCGCCTGGAGCGCGCGCTGCCTGCTCGTCTGGTGGGGCGAGCATCAACTGCTCAACGCTTTCGCGGATGTGCCCGAGCGCCTTGGCGCCCGTGTCCATGCCGAGCACGCCGAGCACGCCGCGCATCTGGTTCAACAGACGGGGTACGGTCGCCAGACCTTCATGGGTGGCGGGGTCGCGGAAGTAGGCGTCGAGCAGTTCTTCCACGGTGGCCATGTCGTGGTGGAGTTCCTCCACCACCGTGCCCATGGTCTGGCCCTCGGATGTGCGCCGGTAAAGCTCCTCCATCCACGGTGCGAATGTTCCTGCGTCGCTCCCCACTGCGCTGCGCTCGAGACGCTGGGCAAGTTCGTGCGCGTGCGGCAGGAATGATGCGTCATCGGCACGGAAGTGCGCGAACGATGCTTCCAGAAACAGCAGCGCGGTGGCGACCTCGAGCACGCGCTCGGGCGTGAGGAGTTCGCGCCGCGCGGACACTGCGCGCACGACGTGTTCGACAGCGATCGCCAGAGCCTCGGCGCCGGGGGCGATGGCGCGCAGTGCGCGGGCCAGTTGCTGGCAGGCGTCAAGCACGCGGTCGACGCGACTGAAGTCCTCGTTTGCAAGTTGGCTCCAACCGTCCTTGACCTGCACGACGCGCCGACGAACCAACTGTACCTGTGCCGGATCAACGCGTCCGAAATAGATCTGATCGAAATCCACCGGCGGATGTTGCGCCAGGCCGGCCGCTTCGGCGATCGCGTCCAGCACGGGGGTGGAGGCGGCGCGGGCGTGCGATTCCGCGCTGGCGCGATCGCAGAAAAACAGCAGTTCGTGGCCGAGCTTTTGCGCCGGTTGCGAGAGGCCGGTCACCAAGGCCTTGAGCTGCAGGTTCAATCGGCTGCACAGGCGCTTGGAAAAGAGGTCGCGCGCAACCAGCGAGCTGCCGTGGGCCTCGAAAACGCCTTCGGCCATCCACCACCGCGCCGCATCGTTGTCGGCTGTGGCGGCGCGCGCGCGCGCCGCCACTGCCTTCATGGCGGCGGCGGCGCGCGGAACGTCGCGCCCACGCAGGATGTCAAGGAGTGCGCGCTCGTAGGCAACCCGATCGGCGGCGACCAGCGGGGCTGCGCCGGCGTCGCGCGGGGGGCGCGGCCAAATCGTGTCGTGGTCCCATAGATCGGCGGGGTGGGCTGGTTCGCCACCAGCTGCCTCCGCCAGCGCGCGATATTGCTGAAACAGCTTCAACGCCGGCTCGTCCTTGCCGCTGAGCAGGGCGTCGAGATAGTCAAGCGCGGCATGGAGTCCCGCCTCGATGGCAGAGCGTGCCTTGGTGTCAAGCGTTGCGCCGATATCGGTGCCGCGTGTCGCCGCGCGTTCGGCCGCTTGCAGGACCCGTGCAGCGCCGGCATGCCCAAGGAGTTCAATGGCGCCGGCGGCCTGATGGATCAGGTGCCCGGCGCGCGCGAGTGTGGCGGGATCCCCTCCGGCATCGGCCTGCTGTCGAAGCGCCGCGAGGGCGGCAAGCAAATTGTCACGAACCTGGTCGATGACCCAGGCCAGGGGCGCGCGATCGGCCGGCAAGCGCGATTGATACGTGGCGAAGTCCATGCGGGCGGAACGGGTCAGTCGATCTTGAAGCGCGCGATCGATTCGCGCAGCGCTTCCGCAACGCGGGCCAGTTCACTCACCAGCTCGGCGGTCGATCGCGTGCCAGCGCTGGTTTGTTCGGTCACGACGAAGATGTGTTGAATATTGTCGGCCACCTCGTTCGCCGAGCGCGCCTCGGTCTGGGCCTGTTCGGAAATGCGTTGGATCAGCTCGGCAAGCTGCCTCGATACGCGGTCGATTTCGCTCAGCGCGGTGCCTGCGCTGTCTGACAAGCGCGCGCCTTCAACCACGCCCTGGGTGCTTTTTTCCATCGCGGCGACCGCGTCCTGGGTATCCGTCTGGATGGTGCGCACCAGCGCGGCGATTTGCTTGGCAGCCTCGGCCGAGCGTTCGGCCAGACGTTGCACCTCTTCGGCGACGACTGAAAAGCCGCGCCCGGCGTCGCCCGCGGAGGCGGCCTGGATTGCGGCATTGAGTGCAAGGACGTTGGTCTGTTCGGTCAGGTCCGAGATCAGCTCGGTGATCTCGCCAATCTCCTGCGACGATTCACCCAAGCGCTTGATGCGCTTGGACGTGTCCTGGATCTGGCTGCGGATCGCGTTCATGCCCTCGATCGAGTTGCGCACGGCCAACAGCCCCTGCTCGGCAGCCGTGAGAGACTGGCGCGCGACGTCGGCCGATTGCTGCGCTTGCGAGGACACGGTATTGATGCGACCCGCCATATCCAGCACCGACTGACCGGTCTGACGTATTTCCGAGAGCTGCTGTTCGGACGATTGCAGCAGTTCGGCCGAGGTCGTCCGCGCCTGAGCGGTGGCCCGGCCCACCTGATCGGCGGTGGCCTGGACCTGGGACACCAGACTGCTGAGTTCCTCGACGGTAAAGTTCACCGAGTCGGCGATCGCGCCGGTGATGTCCTCGGTGACCGTGGCGCGCTGCGTCAGGTCACCTTCGGCAACGCTCTGAAGCTCATTCATCAGGCGCAGGATGGCGGCCTGGTTCGCCTCGTTGCTGCGGCGCGCCTCGAGTTCGAGGCGTTCGGCCTGATGTCGCTGACGCTCGGACTGCTTCGCGCGCTGCCTTGTTTCATGCACATAGAGCCGGGCCAGACCTGCCAGCGCCAGCAACACCAGGAAACCGGTGGCCCCGATGAAGGCCAGGACCGGCAGACCGACGCTGGCGCGAGCGGCATCGCGGTGGCGCATGGCCTCCAGGCCGCTGAGGACCGTGGCGGCATCCTTGAGCACGGCCGCCTGCGCGGCACGCGCGCCGGTGATGGATTGAAGGTTCGACAACACTCCCCCGGTCATTGCGCGTGTCGTGCCGAAGGCGGCGCAAAGCGCCTGGCCTTGCGCCCGGGTCTGCGCATCGTGCAGTGGCTCGATCGCGCGCGCGGGGTCGCCCTGGACCAGCCCTTGGCACACCTGGTCGAAGGTGTCGAGATCCTTCCCGAGTGAGAACACCGCGGCGGCGCTGACGCCGTCGAGCGACATGAAGGCATTGGCCGACTTGCCGATCCGCTGGGTCAGCATGCCCAGTTCGGCTGCTGCGGAAACCTGCGCGGCAGGCGCATTCTGCTGGACCAGAGCATCGGTCAAGGCGGTGGTGGTGTCAAGCAAGGCATTGCTTTGCGAGGCTACCGCCAGCAGTGATTTGTTGGTGGCCGACAGCAGCGGCGCGAGGGTCACGACGGCGCGGGCATTCTTGACCATGTCCGTCACCGCCGGTCGGAGTTGCGCCAGGGCGCCCGCGGCGCTGCCCAGCGCCGCGCTGCGTTGCATGTCGTTGAAATCCGCGTCCAGCGTGGCCGCGCTGTCACGCAACTCACCGAAGGCCGCGTCGGAACCCAGCAGCGCGGCGCTGATCGACTTGGCGACGCGCTGGGACTGCATCAGCGCGTCTCCGGAACTGTCCAGAAGCGACGCCGACCCGGTGGCTGCGCGCAAGGTGAGGGCGATGCCAGTTCCCAACAGCGCGAGGGCGACGATCAGCACGATGAGCAAGATGCGCTGCTGGCGTACGAGCGGCATGCCACCGATGAGCGGCAGCGCACCGGCGGCGCGCGGCTCGTGCGTGCCGGCGGTTTCGTGCGTGATCTGCATCATCGACGACATCTCGACGCTGGTCTCGGGGAGCACGGTGGAGCCTTCGCGTGGGCTCTTTGAACCGAACTTGGAAAACAGTGCCATAGGGACTCCGGCGTGGTACGAGCGGTTTGGGGCAGTCGGTGAAGGGGATCGGGGCGCGAGGCTCAGACCACCTGCAGGAAACGGGGATCATCAACCAGGCAGGCAAGATCGAGCTCGCGCCAGGCCTGGCCGGTGGCGTCGCGCAGCCCCGGACCCAGCCATGGGGGTTGGGCCACCGGCGCGTGCGGATCGAGCACGAACTGATCAGGGGTCCGCAGTCCCGCGAGCTGGTCCACGAGCAGCGCCGCATTGATGTCCAGACGCGGTGAGAACTGCACCAATCGCGCATGACCGGGCGTACGGGGGCTACGGGTTGCGCCGAGGAAAAGCCCCAGATCGACGACGCCGCAAAGCACGCCACGCAAGTTCACCAGTCCCGCGAACCAGGCGTGCGCGTGGGGCAGCGGGGTCAATGTGTCGACGCTGCTGGAGATCTCACCAGCCTGCGCCAGTGGCAGCAGAATGTGCTCACCACCCGCCACGACGGCAAGCCAGCGGGATTCCGCCTCGGCCTGTTGCGCCTCGTTCAGACGCTTGGCAAGACGCTCCTGAAATTGAATCAGATTACCGCGGCTCATGGACGTCGGGATGGGGATGGGTCATCAATTCAGCGCCATGATCTTGCTGAGCAGGTCATGCGGGTCAACCGGCTTGGTGACGTAGTCGCGAGCGCCCTGGCGCATCGCCCACAGTTTGTCGGTGTCCTGATTCTTGCTGGTGCAGATGATGATCGGCAGGGTTTTGAACGTCGGGTTGCGGGTGATTTGGCGTGTCAGCTGAAAGCCATTCTGCCCGGGCATCACGATGTCCATCAACACCAGGTCGGGCCGGTCCACCGCCAGCGCGGCCATGGCCTGCTCGCCGTTCTCGGCCGTGGTGACCAGGTACCCGTTCTTGTGCAACAGGTCCGAGAGGAAATACAACTCGGTGCGGGAATCGTCGACGATGAGGATCTTGCGGATGCTCATGACGCAGCGCCCCCCGGCGAGAAGCCGGCGGCCTGGGTGTAGCGGTCCACAGCCTGCAGCAGCTGATCCTTTGTGAAGGGTTTGGTCAGGTAGGCCTCCGCCCCGACCATTTTCCCGCGTGCCTTGTCGAACACCCCGTCCTTGGAGGACAGCATCACTACGGGGATGCGCGCATGGCGCTGGCTGCGCTTGATGATGGCCACGGTCTGGTAGCCATCGAGCCGCGGCATCAGGATGTCGCAGAAAATCAGGTCGGGCATGGCGTCATTGACTTTCGACAAGGCGTCAAACCCGTCCTCGGACAACAGAACCTGGTAGCCGGCCTGTTTGAGAAAGATCTCGGCGCTTCGGCGAATGGTGTTGCTATCGTCGATCACCAGCACCTTGAACGCTGCATTGACCATGTTCTCGATGCGGGGCAGGATGAAGGAAGTGTGGAAAAGCGGAAGGATTGGCGCAGAATGGGCAGCAGATCAGATCTCGACCAACTCGAAATCATCCTTGCGCGCGCCACACTCCGGACATGTCCAGTTCATAGGGACATCAGCCCAACGAGTGCCGGGCGCAAGGCCGGATTCTGGATGGCCATGCTGCTCCTGGTAAATGAAACCGCAGATCAAACACATCCACGTCTTGAGCTCAGGTTGTGTCACAGCGTATCGTCCTCTGGCATAAGATTCAATCATTCGATTGACGCATTCTAAGAACTGCGCGGGCGCAACTGTGGCGTGCCGCCGACCACCCCGCCCAGCGGGCCGATGTTCCGCAGCCTGTTGAGGGCTGCGATTTCCCCGAACTTCCATCATGCCGACTCCGAACGACGCTCCCGAATCTCCGCCAGCCGTGATGGTTCTCAACGCGGCCGACCCCAGCGGTTCGGCCGGGCTCGCGGCCGATATCGGCGTGTGTGCAGCCGTAGGCTGCCACGCGCTGCCGGTCACGACGTCGATCTGGGTGCGTGACACCGCCGAGATCTTCGACGTGGTCGACATCGATGCCGACGCCGTGGTCGAGCAGGCGCGCGCCGTGCTGGAGGACGTCGAACTCGCGGCCTGGAAAGTCGGATTCCTGGGTAACGTCGAGGTCGTTGGGGCCGTGGCCGAGCTGCTGGCGGACTACGCGCAGGTCCCGCTGGTCACGTACATCGGCGGACTGCAGGCGCTGGAAGAGTCCCAGGCCGAGGAATATGTCAAGGCCATGCAGGAACTTGTCCTGCCGCAGACGCGCGTGTTGTGCGGCAACGTGACCTCGCTGATCCAGTTTCTGTTTGGCGAGGGCGAGCGCGACGAGCCACCCTCGCTCGAAGCCATCATGAAGCAGGCGCACGGATTCGGCGTGCAGTACCTGCTGGTCACCGGCATTCTCGTACCTGAGAACCATGTAGAGAACGTTCTGATGAGCCCGCGCAGGCAGTTGTTGCGCGAGAGGTTCGAGCTGTTCGATGCCGGCTTCTCCGGCGCCGGAGACACGCTGTCGGCGGCCGTGGCAGCATTGCTCGGCACGGGCGCGAAGCTCGACCAGGCCGTGCACGAGGCGTTGGAGTTCCTCGATCAAAGCCTCGATTTTGCCTATCGGCCCGGGATGGGGCACCTCGTTCCAGACCGCTTTTTCTGGGCGCAGTCGAGCCCGGAAGGTGAGACCGAGACGATTTCCCCGGTCGGCCTTCAGTAAGGCCGCCCAGCGCAAGTATTCGATTTCCTATTCACGGCAAATGGCGAGCAATTCACAACTTTTCGACCGCGCGCAGCGCATCATTCCCGGCGGTGTCAATTCGCCTGTGCGGGCGTTCCGGCAAGTGGGTGGCATCCCACGCTTCATCGACCGGGGCGAGGGTCCCTACATGGTCGACGTCGAGGGACACCGCTATATCGACTACATCGGTTCGTGGGGGCCGATGATCGCTGGTCATGCGCACCCTGAAGTGATTGCGGCGGTGCAGCGCGCCGCCACGCGATCGCTATCGTTCGGAGCGCCCACGGTGGATGAAGTCGAGATGGCCGAAGCCATCAATGCACTGATGCCGGCCGTTGAAATGGTTCGACTGGTCTCGAGCGGCACCGAGGCGTGCATGAGTGCGCTGCGCCTGGCGCGCGGTTTCACGGGCCGCGACGCCATCGTCAAATTCGAGGGTTGCTACCACGGCCATGCGGACAGCTTGCTGGTGAAAGCGGGCTCTGGCTTGTTGACCTTCGGCAACCCGAGCTCGGCGGGTGTTCCTGCCGACGTCGCGAAAGACACTCTGGTCCTCGAGTACAACAACATCGCGCAGGTCGAAGCCTTGTTCGCCGAGCGAGGTTCGAGCATTGCCTGCGTCATCGTCGAGCCGATTGCCGGCAACATGAACTTCGTGCGGGGTGACCCGGTCTGGCACCAGCGCGTCAGCGAGTTGTGCACCCAGCATGGCGCGCTCCTGATCTGGGACGAGGTGATGACGGGCTTTCGCGTTGCCCTCGGCGGTGCCCAGCAGGTCTACGGCATGCGTCCCGATCTGGTGGTGATGGGCAAGGTCATTGGCGGTGGCATGCCGCTGGCCGCCTTCGGGGGACGTGCCGACGTGATGCAATGCCTCTCGCCCCTCGGTGCGGTCTACCAGGCGGGAACGTTGTCGGGCAATCCCGTGGCGGTTGCTGCGGGAATGACGCAGATACGCCTGATCCGGCAGGAAGGTTTCCATAGCCGGCTTGCGGCCAGTACCCGTGCCTTGATGCAGGGCTTCGAGCAAGCTGCGGCGCGGCACGGCGTGACGCTGCGCACCGATTGCGAAGGCGGCATGTTCGGGTTTTATTTCAGCGAGACATTGCCGCGCAGCTACCCCGACGTTGCCCGGGCCGATCTGGAAGCCTTCAAGCGGTTCTTCCACGCGATGCTCGACCGTGGCGTGTATCTCGCCCCCAGCATGTTCGAGGCGGGTTTCGTCTCCGCCGCGCACGACGATGCCGTGATCGCCGCGACCCTGGAGGCGGCCGATGCTGCTTTCGCCAGCCTGGCTCGCGCCTGAGCGGTGCGGCTGGTCGGCGGCAGCGGGTTTGGTCAGCGCGGGATGTCGACCTGGACCGCCCGCGCGGCGATGACGCCAGTGCGTGCGTTCATGTAGGGGCCGTGAAAGTGCTTCTGGTAAAGCCTTGGTGCCGGCAGCATGACCGCGAGCCGGGCCGCCTGGTCATGTCCGAGGCGGCGGGCCGAGGTATGAAAATAGGTCTGCGCGGCGGCTTCGGCACCGTAGATCCCGTTGCCCCATTCGACGCTGTTGAGGTAGACCTGCAGGATGCGGCGCTTCCCCATGATGCCTTCGAGCATGAAGGTCATCACCAGCTCCTGGGCTTTGCGCAGGTAGCTGCGCTGCGGTGACAGAAACAGGTTTTTTGCCAGTTGCTGGGTGATGGTCGATCCGCCCATCACCTTGTGCCGCCGCTCCGCACTGCGGCTGTGGTTGCGCATCCAGGCTTCGCGGATGGCGGTCCAGTCCACACCATCGTTGTGCATGAAGGTGGCATCTTCCGAGGCTACCACCGCGCGACTGATCCACGGACTGAGGGCGGCGTCGCTGCGCCAGTCGTGGCGCCAGTCGATGGTGTCGCCGTCGCGCATGAGACGCCATTGCGATGTCCGCATGAAGGTTGTGCTTTCGACCGGCATGACCGCCCACAGGGCGATGCGCAAGGCGAAATATGCCTGCAGCACCAGGACGGCCACGAACACCAGCGCCACGATGGAGCGCGCGCGCGGCAGGGTTGAGAGGAATCGGGACATCGCGGAGCTGACCCTTCGCTCAATCGACCCGGCCGGGTGACGGGGCGGTGCGAAGTTCGGCCTCGAGCGTGGCCAGGACCGGCGCGGTATCCGGCGCCACGCCACGCCAGAGGCGGAAGCTTTCCGCCGCCTGTTCCACCAGCATGCCGAGCCCGTCGGCCGCGTGCGCGCCGTACTCGCGGGCCTTGGCGACAAACCCTGTCGGTGCCGGCGCGTACATCAGATCGTAGGCCAGCACGCCAGGGCCGAGCAGGCCTGGCGGCAAGTCGATGGTCTGCCCGCCAAGGCTGGACGCGGTTGCGTTGATGACCAGGTCATGGTGCTCGTCTTTGGCCAGCACGCTGGAGCGCAGCAGGCAATCGCGGCTGTTCGCGAATGCGCGCGTGCGCGCGACGAGGTCGTGCGCGCGTTCTGTGGTCCGGTTCCAGATGGCGATTTCGGTGGCACCGGCATCGATCAGCGCGCCCAGCACGCCGGCGGCCGCACCGCCGGCCCCGAGCATCAGGATCGTGTGTCCTCGCAGCAAGCCGTCCACCGGCCGTCCCAAGATGCGCGCGAGATCACGCACCAGCCCGATGCCGTCGGTATTGTCGCCCCAGGGGGTGCCATCGGGATCCCACCCGATCGTGTTCGCCGCGCCAGCGCGCGCCGCCCGCGGTGACAGGCGCCGCGCCGCGCGCGCGGCGTCGAACTTGAATGGGACGGTGACATTGCAGCCCCGTCCTCCGGCAGCCCGAAACGCTGTCACCCCGGCCTCGAACGCGCCAATTTCGATCAGGCGTCGTTCGTAGCGCAAATCCTGCCGGCATTGCTGCGCGAAAAGCGCGTGGATACGGGGGGATTTGCTGTGTTCGACAGGGTTGCCGAGCACGGCGTAGAGAGCAGTGGTGGTCATGGGTGGGTCATGAAGGCGCGCGTCCGGATCATGGACCAGACTGTCCTTGAAAATGTGTCTCCAGACCCGCGTTGCGGGTGAAGTCGAATCCCGCAACGATGACGATCTGGTCAGCGTCGCGTCGCATGGGGGCCGTGAATGCACCAAAGGGCTGCGCCGTGAGCACGATGGCGCGCGAGAGCCGGTCGAGTTCGGCATCCCCCGAGCCGCGCACGACCTGGGTTTGCAACACGCGCCCGCTCGCGTCAACCGTGATCGCCATGATGAGCCGGCCGTAGAGTTTGCGGCCGGCGCGTTCCGGAAAGTCGACCGTACCCTGATGCTCAATGCGCTGGCGCATGTGATCGTAATACACCGCGTAGGGCCTGCTGCGCGTGGCCGGTCCGACAAAGCGGCGTCGTGGCCCGGCATTGTCCTGCGCCACGCGGCGTTCGATCGCACCGAGAATCTGGAGCAAGCGCCGACGCCGTTCCTCGAGTGCGCGGGCGGCCTGGGGTTGCGCGACGCGGGTGGCGATTTGCTGCAGCTGCACGATCTGGCTGCGTACTTGGGTGATGAGTTCGCGCTCGTGCTGCTGCGCGTCGGCGAGCATGCGGCTTTCATCCTGCAAGGCGTCGCCTGCCGCGGTCTGCTCCATCGGCGGCAGCGGGGTCGCGGTCATGCCGCGCACCGCATTCCCGCCACCATCGAGATTGACCTGGGCCAGTGCCTGCGGATGCCGTGGTGCGTCCGTCGTCGAGCGGTTGACCAGCACGACGGCCAGGGGGCTGTCCTCGAACACCCGGTGCAAGGCCCCCGGTGGCGCGAATCGCAGGGTCAGGACGAGCGCATGGGCGGCCACGGACGCGGCGATCGCCCAATGCAAGGGCCCAAGCGTTCGCAGGCGTCGCACCGGCATCTGCAACCTCGCTCAAGCCGACGGTGACGCCTCGGCCGCGGGCACAACGGCCTCGGCTGCCGTCGCGGCGGGGGCGTCGCCCGCGTCCACCACATCCACCGCAACCTGCAGTCCACCAGCCAGCGCCGAGGCAGCGTCGTCATCCGGTTCCTCCGCCGCCGACTGCATGCTCGAGGCGGCTGGCTCGGGCGCAAGCACCTCGACGACGCGGCAAGGCTGCTCGAGCGTCACCAGATCAGCGGCTCCGAACTGCACGCGTACGCGCGTCCCGCGTGAAAGCTCCTGGGCGCCAAGAGCCGGAAGCACGAGCGGCAGGCCGTCCACCCGCACCAACCCTTCGCGCAGGACCGCGGCATCGCGCTGCAGGATGGATTCCTGCTGCAGATAGCGCAACGTCCAGTAGCGCTCCATGCCGCGCTGGAAATCGGCATAGGCGCCATATGCGTCCTCGAACGCGCCCACCACCGCGAACAACTGCGCGTCCTTCGGCTTGTAGGGCGCTGCCAGCGGGGCGGTGCGACCGTGCCGAACCGCAGCAATGATCTGGGACTGGTTGACCAGATCGGCGTACCGCCGCAACGGCGACGTGCACCATGCGTACTGGGGAACGCCAAGTCCCTGGTGGGGGGCCGCCCGCGTGCCCATCCGCGTACGCAGATTCGCACCCATGCCGCTTTGGCTGCGGTAGATGGCAGGCAGCCCGAGTTCGGCCAGCCAGCCGCCCCATGTCGTGTTGGCCAGGATCATCATCTCGGCCACGATCAGGTCCAGAGGGGCGCCGCGGCGGCGCGGAACAATGTCCACCCGCGCCGCGTCCTCTCCATTGTCCAGTCCGGAGACGCGGAATGTGTAGTCGACGCCGCCAGGACGCTCGGGGCGGCCGCGCACCGCCTCGCGTCCCGCCTTGAGACGCTGTGCAAAGCGCCACAGCAGCGCCAGCGCGGCCGCGCAGGGATACGGCTGCAATGCGGGGTCAGCGGCCAGCGACGCCTCGGTCACCACTGCGTCGAGCAGATCATGCCGAAGATTCGCCGAAATATGGACATGCTCGATACGCGTCTCGTGGCTGCGGACCACGAACTCTGGATCAAGTTCGAAATAGATACTCACTGCCGGGCTGTTGCGGCCTTCGCGCAAGGTGAAGGCAGCGACGAGTGCGTCGGGGAGCATGGTGATCTTGTCACCCGGCATGTAGACAGTGGACATGCGCGCCCGCGCAGCCAGATCCCAGGGGCAATCGCGCGGCATCGCCAGCGCGGGCGCCGCGATGTGAATGCCGACGCACCAACCGCCGTCGGAGCGTGCCTGGACAGACAGCGCGTCGTCGATTTCGGTGGTGGCCGAATCGTCGATGCTGAAAGCTTCCACCGGAGCCAGCGGCAGATCCGGCATCGTCGCGTCAGGAATCGGAAGGTTGCCGAAGCCGGTGCCTTTCGGGAAGTATTCCAGCAGGAAACGCTGCATGTGGAAATGCCACGGCGACGCAATCGCACCAGCCTGCCGCAGCAACTGGAGCGCACCCACGCCAGACTGATGCACGGCAAGCGCCAGCGCCTTGTACTCGATACTGTTCTTGTCCGGTTTGAACAAGAGACTGTAGAGCTTGTCGGCGATGCTGGCCGGGCATTGACCCGCAGCAAGCGCGGACGCGTCCTCGTCGATGCGGCGTTGCTGCTCTTCCTTGCGGGCGATCGCGGCCAGCGCCGCACGCACCGTCTCCTGGCCGGCCTTGCGAAACAGCCCCTTGCCGCGACGTTGGAAGTAATGCGGCGCACCGTGCAATCGAAGCAATACGGCAGCCTGGTGTCGCGCGTCAGGGGTGCCGCCGTAATAATCGGTGGCAACGGTGGAAAATGGAAATTCCTCGTCGGGTGCGAACTCCCACAGCAGGTCGAGATCAATATCGTCCTGCTGTGCCTGAGCCCAGTCGAGCAAAACCGCAGGCTCGGGAGTCTCGAATTCCAGCAGGGCCTGCTGGGTCTTGATTTTCAGGCGTTTGCCGCTGGCCATCTCGACCTGCATCGAGGTCTCGGCCTGGCTCATCAAACGGGCAGTGGCGATTTTTCCGCCTTCTTCGAACAACACGTAACTCACGACGTCGGATCTTTCTGGTTGTCAGGCAGTCACAGGGTCATGCCGCCGCCGACCTCGAGCACCGTCCCGTTGACGTAGCTCGCCTCGTCGCTGGCAAGAAAGGCGTAGACGTTGGCAAGTTCCTCGGGCTCGCCGAGGCGCCGCAGCGGCACACGGTCGTGCATGGCCTGCAACACATCAGCGGGCACGCTGTCGAGCATGTGGGTGCGCACGAACCCCGGGGCGACCGCGTTGACGCGGATGCCCTTCGGTCCGAGCTCCCGCGCCCAGGTGTGGGTGAACGCGATCAATCCCGCCTTGCTGGCCGCATAGTTGGTCTGGCCAAAATTGCCGTAGATTCCAACCACGCTGGACGCGTTGAGAATGACCCCGCTTCCATGCTCGATCATGCCCGGCGCAACCGCCTGCGCGCAGTGGAATGCGGCACGAAGATTGACGTCGATGACGGCATCGAAGGCCTCCACGGTCATGGTGACCAAGCGGGCGTCGCGCGTGATGCCCGCATTGTTGACCAGCACGTCAAGTCTGCCGTGACGCGCGTGGATGTCGGCAACCAGCGCATCGACCTGGTCGCGTTGCGTGACGTTGCAGGCCCGTCCCCAGGCCTGTCCACCAGCAGCCGTGATCGCTGCGACCGCCGCATCGACCGCCCGCGGGTCGCGGTCGCAGACGATCACAGTGGCGCCTTCGCGCGCGAATTTGGTGGCCGTGGCCAACCCGATTCCCTGGGCCGAGCCGGTGATGAGTGCGATTTTGTGATGCAGGCGCATGGCGTGAGTCGTTTCGTGGGTCTTCATGTTCAGTCCGGGGCCGTGATCCCCAGAAATTCAAGCACGGCATCAAGGTGGCGCTGCGCATAATTGTCCAGCGCATGCCCGCCATGATCGACGATGCGCAGGGTGGCACCTGCGTAGCGCGCCGCCATTTCATGCCAATCCAACACGGTGTCGTCGCGCGCAATCACTGCCAGATAACGCCAGGCTTCCTTGACCGCGCCCTCAAGCGGCGCGCAGACAAGGGAGTCGAGCTCAGCGACATGGTCGCTGGTGAAGGTGAAACGCAGCGCCGGGTCGTGCCAGCCACGCAGCGTGCCGATCTGTCCGCGCAGGTCCCGCGCCGGGTTCACGGCCGGATTGAGCAGCGCCGCGCGGCCATCGAGCGCCTGGGCGAGCCAGGTCGCATAAAAGCCGCCGAGCGAGCTTCCAATCAACGCCAGCGCCCCAGGCGCGACGTCGCTGACCAGAGATCGCGCCAACGCCACCGCTTCCCGCGGCGACGCCGGAAGTTGTGGGCACCGCCACTGTACCGGCGCGAGGCCGCACGCAACACGTTGGGCGTTGATGGCGTGCACGCGGGCGGCCGTGCACTGCGCCTTGGCGGACGCCGGTGACGAACGGAAGCCGTGGAGGTACAGCAGGTGGGTTGGCATGCGAGCAGACGGCACCCGCGACGGCAGGTGCAACCTGGCAATGCTAGCGCGCCGCGGCCGGCCAGCCTGACCGCGCGCGGGGCGCGAATCAGGTCGCGGCCGGCTGATGCTGGGCGTCATCCTGCGGCCAGTCGCGGATGTACGCCTTCAGCATGCGATTTTCGAAGTCCTGTTCCTCGACCACGGCACGCGCGACGTCGTGAAATGAAATCACCCCCAGCAGGGTGAAGCCATCCATGACCGGGAGGTAGCGGGTATGGCTTTCGAGCATCAGGCGGCGCAGGGCGTCCACCGTGGTGTCTGGCGTGCAGTGCACCGGTGCGCGCTGCATCATGGACGCCACCCGCAGGTCCGCGCCGTCACCGGCGGCCAGCGCGCGGATCACCTCGCGGAATGTGAGCATGCCGGCCAGTTGCCCGCCGTCCATCACGACGAGGGAGCCGACATCATGCTGACCCATGGTGCGCGCGGCCTCGAGCAGGGATGTGTCAGGGGCCACCGTGAACAAGGTGCCGCCCTTGACGCGCAAAATGTCGCTGACCTGCATGGTGCTCTCCTCGTGGCGTCTCGCGCCGGTGGTGGTGATGGGAGCCAATATAGTGCAGCACCTTGCCCGCGGCCAGCGGGAACCATGGCCCCGGGGTATGCAAGGAAAGGTCAGCGTCAAAGGAGAATGCGATGAAGTGCCTGCTGGATGGTGGCGAAGTTCATGTCGAGACGGCGGCAGCGTTCCGCACTGATGCGCCAGCATGGGTATTGCTGCACGGGGCTTGCAACGATCACTCTGCCTGGGGGGCGGTCATGCCCCACCTCGCCGTGTCGCGGATCGCGGCGTACGCACCGGATTTCCCGGGGCACGGAGCTTCCGCCGGGCCGGCGCTGACGTCGATCGAGGCAATGGCGGCGTGGACGGTGCGCCTGCTCGACGCGTGCGGATTGGGCATGTGCGCGATCGCTGGACACAGCATGGGCTCCCTGGTGGCTCTCAGGGTTGCCGCGCTGGCGCCCGGTCGCGTCGCAGCCTTGGCCCTGCTCGGGACCGCCGCGCCGATGCGCGTGTCTCCCCGCTTGGCTGATCAGGCGCGCACCGATGCACCGGTCGCCATGCGCGCGGTCGCGGCCTGGTCCCACCGGGCGCGCGACGGCATGGTCATCGATCCAGCTGCAGAGGCGCGGACGCTGGGCCGGATGCAGGCGGTCGAGCACGGTGATCCGGGTGTGCTGGCCATCGATCTGGCTGCATGCGACGCCTGTGCCGACGCACCGGCATGGGCGGCCAGTGTGGTCGCGCCGACGTTGATCGTCTCGGGACAGGAAGATCGCATGACGCCGCCCCGCGCCGCCGCATCCTTGCAGGCGGCAATCGTCCAGGCGCGCACCCTGATCCTGCCGTGCGGGCATGCCATGATGGATGAGGAGCCGTTGGCGGTTGCGCAGGCGCTCGCGTCGTGCTTGCCACCGGGGTAGGGGAAACTTCGAAGGACGGCTGGCGCCCACCTGCCTATCGTGGAATGGTGCACGGCGTCGGCCTGCAAGGCGCGGACCGGGGGCCCGCACGTCAGGTGGCGCGCGTCTCGTGGCGTATCGCGTCGTAACGCCTGAACGATCCGCGTTGACCCGCGCGGGCGGCGTCAAGTGCAGCGCGCGCGTGGTGCATGAGTTCCCGGCTCTCGCGCGCATCGAGGGGGAAGATGGCGAAGCCGGCAGTGGCAGTGACGCGGATGGCGTGCCCCGCGAGCGCCATCGGCTGGGCGATGGTGGCGAGCTGATGGACGATCGGGGTCTGCCAATCCTTCGTCTTCATCATGTTTTCAAGCAGGACAGCGAACAGGTCGCCTTCCAGGCGAGCCACCGTATCGCTGCTGCGTAGATTCGATTGCAGCCGCTCCGCGACCTCCTGCAGCAGGCGGTCACCGATGTCGTAGCCCATGGCTTTGTTCACCGCGTTGAATCCGTCGATGTTGAACAAGGCCAGAGTCAGGCTTTGACGCAAGCGCCGCGCCCGCGCCATGGCGAGATCCAGCCGGTCCTGCAGCAGGGCGCTGTTGGGCAGCGCGGTCAACGGGTCCCGGCAAAGTCTGTGCCCGCGGGGCGTGGCCTTGTTCTCATGGTGCGTGCCTCTGGTGGCATCGTGGATATCCTGGAATACGGCGACATAGCGCCGGGACCGCGTCGGCGCATCGTCGATGCATTCGATGTGCATCGATTGCAAGTAAGCCGCGCCGTTCTTGCGGCGGTTCCACATGTCGCCGCTCCAGGCCCCTTCACCCTGCAGGCGCAACCACATGGCGTTGAAAAACGGGCGCGCGTGCAAGCCTGAGCCCAGCATGGCTGCGGAGCGACCGAGTGCTTCATCGGCGTTGTAGCCGGTGATGTTGGTGAAGGCAGGGTTGACCGCGAGAATGATGCCTCGCGCATCGGTCACGACGACGCCATCGGCGGCTTCCCGGCACACCATCGCTGCCATGCGACGACCATGTTCGGAAGCAGTGAGGCGATGGTGCGCTCGGTGCAGTGCCTCGATCGCCGCGCACACAATGCAAGTGTCGAGCATGAAGACGGTATTCGACAGCACCATGTGTCCGTCGAATGCAAAGTCCAGCGCGGCGTACGGAGGCCAGAACAGCACGGTGCCGAGCGTGGTGGCAAGCACCGCGGCGAGGATGCCAGGCCAGAACCCTCCGATCACCGCCGCCAACGCCACCGCCGGAAAAAAAGTCACGTACTGAATGCCGGCATCCAGCGGACCGATCAGCATGCGTATCACCAGTGCAACGCCGACCAGCGCTGCCGCGCCGCCGTAGCGCCGCTGCCAATGGAGGCCTTTCGCCACAGTGTTTCCGAGTCGGTCCAGCGCCGCGTGGAACTTGCGTTCTGGGGCATTGAGAAACCGGCATCCGTGCATGGTGAGCTCCGTGATGGCGGGGGTGCGTCCCCTCGCGCCGAAACGCGTCCGACCAAGCAAGTGTAACCGAAGGTAAGTCGATGTACCGTATGGACGAAAAAAAACCGGTCAGATTTGACCGGTATAAGGGTACTGTGAAGTACCGAGGAGACAATCTGTGCGGCCCGTCGCTGCGGGCCTTGCGCGGCTCCGGGCTCTCAGGCCGCGGTGCGCTTGCGGCTGGAGGCGGCGGTGGTTTGCGCGGCCTTCATCGCGGTGTTGGTCACAGTGTTGAAGTTGGCTTCGACGACCTCGGCGGCTTGCTTGCTGGCTTTCTGCACGGTGTCGTAGGCGTTGTTGGCGGCGCTCAGGGCGCTTTTCATCATGGCCACGGCGGTTTCGGTGCCGGCAGGGGCGTTCTTCACAGCGGTATCGACCATGGTCTGAACCTTGCGATGGACGTCAGCAGCGTTGGCTTCGAGCGCCTTGGCGAACTCAGCTTGCGTGCCAGAGGCAATTTCATACACGTGATGCGAGTATGACAACAGCTTCTCGGCCATCGGCTGGGTGAGACCAGGTTGCAGCGATCCGAGTTCCTGCAGATCCTTCGCCGACATGGCGGCGATGGCGGCATCGGACGTTTCGTGCATCGTCGCCTTGAGGGTCTGGATGTTCAGTTCGATCATCTTTTCCATGCCCTCGACTGCCTTGCCGGTCAGGGCAAACAGGGTTTCGAGTTGCGACTTCTGGGTGGCGATCAGTTGATCAGGGGTCATCATGTTGGGCTCCTTGGCTGCCGGTTGGTAAACATGCACGATTGTGGCGGGGGATCAAGAAAGTTCCGTGACACCGATCGCGCTTCGGGCTCACTGCATGTTGCAGCGCACAAACCGAATTTTAGAGGCTTCAAACCCACTGTCAAGAACTTTTTTGTGCTTCGCACCATTTTCCCCCGCGACGGCGCCGCGCGACGGCCCCTACACTTGCAATCCATGTGCACATCCGAACCCAGCGTCGCCGCAGTCGATGCGGCCATCACGTCGCGCCGGTCGATCCGGCGCTTCCTGCCGGACCCGGTCCCGAGGTCCCTGATTGAAGACATCCTGCGCGTGGCGTCGCGGGCACCGTCGGGGACGAACATCCAGCCATGGCAGGTCCACGTGCTCACCGATGACGCCTTGCGCCACTTGAGCGCGCGCATCGTTGCCGCTTTCGACGACCCGAAACACGTCGACACGCACGTGGAGGACTACGCCTATTACCCGCGTGAATGGGTGTCGCCGTACCTCGAGCGCCGCCGCAAGGTCGGATGGGATCTGTATGCCCTGCTGGGCATCGCCAAAGGCGACAAGGCTGCGATGCATGCCCAACATCGGCGCAATTTCCGGTTTTTCGACGCGCCAGTCGGGTTCATCTTCACCATTGATCGCGTCATGGAGCAGGGCAGCTGGCTCGACTACGGCATGTTCCTCCAGAACATCATGATCGCCGCGCGCGCGCGCGGGCTCGACACCTGCCCGCAGGCAGCTTTCACCACGTTCCACCGCATCATCGCCGAAGTGCTCGAATTGCCGGCATCGTCCCAAGTGGTGTGCGGGATGTCGCTGGGGTTGGCCGACCCCAACGCGGTGGAGAACACATTGCATACGGAACGCGCAGCGGTGGACGCATTCACCTATTTTCACGCCCACGCACCGGGCGGAAATCCCGAAACGCCGGAGCGTGACCGATGACGCATCCGCAAGCGACAGTTGCATCACCCAGACTTCGGGTCCTGGTGGCCCGCGCCGCGTTTCCCGACGTGCTGGCGCGGCTCAAGGATGTCGCCGACGTCGACGATACCCCTGACGACCGCATCGAAACCCCGGAGGGGCTTCGACTGCGCATGCGGGACAAGCATGGGGCGTTCATCACCAACAGCGAGCGCATCGACACCGCGTTGCTCGAAGCCTGCCCGGCATTGCGAGTCGTGAGCACCATGACGGTGGGCGTCGATCACATCGACCTCGCAGCCTGCGCCAGTCGCGGGGTGATCGTCACCCACACTCCTGACGTGCTGACGGAAACGACCGCCGATCTTGGATTCGGCCTGCTCCTGGCCGCTGCGCGTCAGATGGCCGACGCCGAGCGCTACCTGCGTGCCGGCCGCTGGAACCGGTGGCGCTACGACTTGTTCGCCGGACGCGACGTGCATGGAAGCACACTGGGAATCATCGGCATGGGGCGCATCGGCCAGGCCATCGCGCGTCGCGCGGCGCTCGGGTTTGGCATGCAGGTGCTGTATCACAACCGCAGCCGCTTGCCCGATGCCATCGAGCAGGCGCTTGGCGCGCAGCATCGAAGCCTCGACGCACTCCTGACGCAGTCGCATCACGTCCTGCTCGCGTTGCCGTACACACCCTCTGCGCGCCACCTCATTGGCGCCGCGGAGCTCGCGCGCATGCAACCCGGTGCGACGCTGGTCAATGTGGCGCGCGGCGGCATCGTCGACGAAATCGCCCTGGCGGATGCCCTGGAGCGCGGCCACCTTGGCGCTGCCGGGCTCGACGTGTTCGACGGGGAGCCCGCGGTCAATGCCCGCCTGCTCACGGCCCCACGCGTGGTGTTGACGCCGCATATCGCCAGCGCCTCGATTCCGACCCGTCGCGCCATGGTGCAACTCGCGGTGGACAATTTATGCGCCGTTCTGCAAGGGCAGCCCCCCCTCACGCCGGTGGCGTTCTGAGCGGCCGCGCCGACCCGTGGCCCCCAGGGGGGGGGGGCGCGCGCCCCCAGCGGGGGCCCGCGGGGGAGGACCGGTGGGGGGGGCCCGGGGGGAGTGGTTTTTTTTTTTGGGT
>VFSW01003727.1_pt1 | contig 22839 bp, 18 predicted proteins | sample 5358111 | NCBI WGS metagenome assembly VFSW01 (sample SAMN11554181, study PRJNA540505) | mine drainage metagenome | isolation source: sediment from site ElyBrook_90M | place: USA: Ely Copper Mine, Vershire, VT | collected 2017
TCGTTCAGCGTCAGCGTCTGCGTGCCCGCCGGAAGTGTAACCGTGGCGGTTACAGTTGTCCAGGTTTGCCAGCCACCCGTATTCGGAACGGCGACCGCACCCGTCAGGTTAGTTCCCGAGGAGTTAGAGAGATGGAACGCATCAGCGACCGCGCTTCCGCCTCCCCCGGCTACCATGAAGCTGACCGTATACGTTCCAGCCGTGGACACATTGACCGTGTAGCGGAACCACTGCCCAGCAGCCGACCAGCCAAGATCGTTATCGGTTGCCGGGGCTGTCGCTGCTTCCAGATCGACGCCGTCGAAACGATAGGTGTTCGCCGACCCGTTAATAGAGGTCACGTTGTAGGCAACTCCCTGGCCGCCGGTGTCGTAGTTTTCGGCCATCACTGTGCCGGCGATCGCCGCGGGAGTGCTGGGGTACGGGCCTTCGCCACTGCCCGATCCTGAAGTGGTCACGCTCACAGCCGAACTCTCAGGCGAAGTGCCGACGCTGTCGGTTGTTTCCACCGTGAAGCTATACGTGGTCGAAGCAGAAAGACCAGTTACGGCAAACGAAGTACCCGTTACCGTTCCAATCGAGCTGCCATTCTCAAGCACGGTGTAGCTGCTGATCGAACAGTTGGCCGGTGCTGTATCGGCAGTCCAATTCAGTGTTGTTCCGCTGCTGCTTGTGCCAGATGCGGCAAGTCCTGTCGGGGCGCTGGGTACGGAGGTGCAGCCGCCGCCACCACTGGACGCGAAGTCCATCGAGTCGATGTTCCAACCGCCAGCATCCTGGTTCAGTGTCAGCGTCTGCGTGCCAGCGGAAAGTGTAACTGTGGCTGTTACAGTTGTCCAGGTTTGCCAGCCGCCGGTATTCGGTACGGCGACAGCGCCGGTCAAGTTAGTTCCCGACGAGTTGGAGAGATGAAATGCATCGGATACAGCGCCACCACTTCCATTGGCAACCAGGAAGCTGACCGTGTATGTCCCAGCCGTGGCAACGTTGACGGTGTATTTGGACCACTGCCCGGCAGCCGACCAGCCAAGATCATTGCCCGTTGCAGGAGACGACGCTACTTCCAGATCGATGCCGTCGGAGCGATAGCCGTTATTCGACCCGTTGGTTGAGGTCATGTTGTAGCCGGTTCCCTGCCCACCGGTGTCGTAGTTCTCCGCCATCACCGTGCCCGGTACCGCTGCGGGTGTGCCGCCGTACGGCGCACCACCGCTGCTATTCAACGCGAATGCTATCGAGTCGATGTTCCAGCCGCCAGCGTCTTCGTTCAGCGTCAGTGTCTGCGTGCCTGCCGGCAGTGTCACTGTTGCTGTTACCCTGGTCCACGTCTGCCAGCCGCCGGTATTCGGAACGTTGACCGATCCACTCAAATTCGTGCCGGAAGCGTCGGAAAGATGGAACGCATCGGTCACAGCACTCCCACCGCCACCGGCCACCAGGAAGCTGACCGTGTACGTCCCTGCCGTAGCAACGTTCACCGTATAGTTGAACCACTGTCCGGCTGCCGACCAGCCGAGATCGTTACCGGTTGCAGGAGAAGAGGCTATTTCCAGATCAACGCCGTCGGTACGATAGCCGTTATTTGACCCGTTGCTGGAGGTCACATTGTAGCCAACGCCTTGGCCGCCCGTGTCGTAGTTCTCCGCCATCACCGTGCCAGGAACCGCTGCGGGTGTGTTCGGGCCAAAGTTCTGAGCCAAAGTCGAAGGAATGCAAACGAGTAGAGTCCCAAGCATCAAGCCAATGCACCGAAGGCTTGCTAAGGTATTTCTGGTTAAACGATGTTTCATCTGATCGTCCCTTTCGATTCTGGTCTCAAATTGGTTGTGGTCCAAACCCATACCCTGCGTGAACAGGATCAAGAACATTGACATTGCGTGCAAAAGGCCGCATCCACGAGAAGCACCGTGGAACAGTTCATTACCCAGTCTTTTCAATGGCTTAGTTTCGCATGATTAGAAACTAAGACTTTTTCGTCCCAACATTTTGATGGTGCATACTTTTCTGAACGCGAACAGGAGGCGCTACAACACAATCAAGAGATCCCGACGGCACTGGCTCGGCGTCATGGAATCAACCTGAAGATTGTGGCCTAGTGGAAGAAGCGCGAATCCACTGCTGACAACAGTCGATCGTCTTCGAGTTGAGGTGGAGGGCGAAGGCCATACACGATTTCCTTACCTTTAGTCAGAAATGGCTGCTCAACAAATCATGTGCTTGATCTTTTGCGTCAATCACAACCAAAACTACGCAGGTCAAACCATCACAACCTATGCCTCAGTAAAATGAATTGTCAATCGGATTTTTCGTGCTGCACGCCACTTTATCCCGCAGGTAATCATGCACCGTTAACGGTTGTTCTCTCGGAATTGATTCGGGTTGCAGAAACTCTAAAAGAAGGTTTGATTGGATTTGTAACATCTCCCTGGCAGACCGATGCGTTAACCCTGAGAAGAGTTGGCCGTTAACGTTGACCCCAAGCATTTCTATTAAAGGAGTTAGCAATTTCTGCACAAAGGATGCGACAGCTGTACCCCCAAATACAGAGGCAAGGCTCGACGGTCGCAGCAGGACGTTACAATCGCGACCCGCGATCGGGGCGCCACAGGTGCTGCCGTTAAGAGACAAATTTCATCACAACAAGGTTGAAAATATTGATATTTTGTCCCACCAGGTGAGATAAAACCGTATTTATCTAATGATTCATATGTATCTAATGATTCAAAAGATTGTTCAATATCTAAGTAAATATGTGAAGCAAACATCGTATACATGTCAGCAACACGGACGAAAGTATCTCCATCATGCTGGATCGCAGGTATTGAGCCCTCGAAAGAATGCTCGCAGCCACACGATGTCTGTTGTTTTACTTCTCCCATTCCAATTCTCGATCCGAAAAATGTGTCGTGAGCTGGTTCTCTTCTTTAGGTGACGCGCAAAAATAATAGGTTTCAAGCTGACGCCATCAGCCACACAATCCAAGTGACTCTGCTGTGCAGCAGGCATATAGTAATCCTAAGATATGTATTTTTATCTGGAACTGAGTGAAGAAAAAATCGATTCCAATTGGTAGACCTTCTGTCCTTCGCCACACGAATGCTCACAACATTCTAAAGCTCCTACGCGAATGCGGTTCGTGTTCGAGGGCAGATCTCGTTCGCGCATCAGGCCTCAGCGCTCCAACTGTTACCAATGTAGTAAAAAATCTGTTGTCCCATAACCTGGTCGAGCCGCTGGGAGAAGGAGAATCCAGCGGAGGACGGCCACCGGATATGATCCGCTTCAAGGCGGAGCGGGGCTGCCTGCTTGCCGTAGAAATTTCCGCGGAGAGTATTTCGCTTCTTCTCACTGATATGAATGGAAGCGAACTCGATACACACAAAATCTCACTTGCAAAACGGAAGACAACGCCTGAGGCTATCTGCGGTTACATCGGGGAAGAGCTGAAAATACTGCTGCGGAAACAGAGGAAGACGCGAGAACACCTTCTGGCTTTGGTAGTTGGGGTTCCGGCAATCACAAATATGGACGAGGGCAGCGTTCTGTCGATCAGCACATTTGAAGGCTGGCGCTCCGTACCTTTGCGCGCCATGCTGAGCAAGATGGTACGCTGCCGCGTAATTGTGGAAAACGATATAAACTTGGCCGTGCAAGGTGAACAATATCGCGGGGCCGCCCAGGCGGAGAAAGACTTTGTTTTTATCAATATCGGTACCAATGTTGGCGCGGGCATTTTTCTAGGCGGCAGGATTCATCATGGCTCGCAATGGTCTGCCGGAGAAATCGCCTATCTTCGCCTGCCTTCTACTTCACGGAAACAGCCTACCATCCATGAGTTTGGCGAGCTTGAAACAGTACTCACGAGTTCGGGAATTCTGAGGAGCTGGCAGGAGAAAATCGGGAAGACGGCGGCCCGCGCAAGTAGAGAAATGAATGCGGTGGGAATCCTGGATCTGGCGCAGGCCGGAGATGCCCGCGCGGAAAAGATCGTCCAGCGGCGGGCGGAAATCGTTGCGGACATTATCGTGAATCTCTCGCTGATTCTGAATCCTGACCTGATTCTTCTGGGCGGAGAAGTTGGCAGCCATCCTGTGCTGATCGATCTCGTGCGGAAGCAACTGGAGGGAGGTGAATTTGCCGTGACAAAGATTGGCTCCAGCGTCCCTGGCAATCGCGCCGTACTGTGGGGCGCGATCTCTCTGGCTGTGGCTGTGGTTCCCGAAATTGTGCTTCCGCCGCCTGCGATGTGAGCTAAATTTTTGAGCCTGGAAATGCAGCCGATGCGTTGTTGATGATTCCAGTCGTCCTCTCATGGTCATACTTGATAGCATGTAGGCGATGTGGTCAACTGCTGGTACACGGCGACTTTGTTAGAAAACATTATAAACAGGCATGTTTAAGGGACATTCTGACCATGGGAGCTTCGGCTCATGGAGAGCCGCTGCAGGAGAAATATCAATGTGGAAGCTGTTTACCTTTGCCCTGATATCGCTGATGTCTCTGGCCCTTCAAGGACAGACGTCGCATCCCATTCTTCCTCTGGAATCGCCTGCACCGGATTTTTCCCTCCCGGGTGTGGACGGAAAGATACATCAGTTGCGCGACTATGATGGAGTTGTTTCTTGTGGTCACACCGGCGGTTCGCGTACAGATCGAAGCCGAATCTGGCGCTCAATAACGACCTTCGAGGGCAAAGCAGACCACTGGCACGCTATTGATGAGCCGCCCAGAAAATTGAATTTCTGAAAATTGTCGTAAAAGCCGAATTTTGAAACAGGTCTGGATGGTGGCCCATGAAGATGTAAATGTTCCTGGCCTTGTAGTGCTCATTCGACCAGATCACGGGATGGTCGCCCATCTTCGTCTTGGTGTCCGGTGAGTAGGTATTTTCATTTACGCTGGCCAGCACGTGAACATTGGGGCGAGGAGATTTATCCCACGTGTACCACTCTTCCTTCTGCACCAGAAAGGGCGTAGCGACCCCCTTCATCGCCGGATGCGAAGGGTCTTCCACCGTTACCCTGCCGTCCGCAAACCGCGGAATGTAGTCCGTGAAACGAATGCCGCCCATAAAGGTGGAGAACCAGGGCCAGATCTTGAAGCCGTCAAACTCGCCCAGCAGCGTGGCATGATGAAATCCAATCCATCCCCCTTTGCCTTCCTCGATGTACTTTATAAACGCGGCCTGAGCGGCAGATGTCCAGTTATAGGGCGGATAGTTTAACTGGATGAATACCTGGTAGTGCGATAAAAATGCGTCGTCGATCTGGTCGGTGTTCTGGATATAGTCCACGGCAAAGTTATTCTCGGATGCCAGTTTGTCAAGCCATATCTTGGCCGCTTCGACAAATGGCTGATGGATTCCCCCCGCTTCGGCCAACACAATAATCCGGAACTTTGGAGTTACTGGCAAGGGAACAGCAGCTCTAGCGGTAGCTATGTTGACAAGTAACAGCACGAGTAGCCATTTGACTCGATTTGAGAATAAATTTATCTGCGATCTGTTCTGCATGGGTATCCTGCTTTCGTATTATTTTTTCCGGCAGGTGTCATTTCCAGAGCCCAGATGGCCATTGGCCGCATGTACATTCCGGCGCGGAAGTTTCCGGTGATGTCCCATGCCTCGGGCGTGCGAAACCAGTAGCCTTTGCTTTCGTAGATCACGTGATACAACCCCCAGGTAGTCTTCCAGGCTTCGTCTTTCATGCCCTCACTCATCAGCAGTCCAGCGTAGCCCAGCGTTGTACCCACCCAGACCTCTTTTGCCTCCGCGTTCGTCAGAATCGCACCGCCTACTGTCATGCCATTGGCCGCGCCCATTTCGCCGTGGCCAAACTTCATCACGTTGAAGTCAAATATTTTCTTCGCTGTCGAGACCTGCATTGCATGCGGCACAATATCGCCGAGACCTGTCAGATTGGCATACCATTGCCCAGCAAGCTGGTCGGTCTGGATGTCATCCTTGGATTCACTACTCGTGTCGTAGCGGAAGTATTCTCCATTCCATAGCTTGGTGATGTAGGTCTTCTGTCCCTTCAGAAAAAGTGCGTGATACTCCGCAGCTGTTTTTGGATCGCCCAGAGTGCGCGCAGTCTCTTCTCCGGCTCGCAGTGCAGCCAGCCAGAGGCCCCCTGAATATGCACTTACTCCGCTTACCACCCAGTCATCATAGGTCTGGTCGGGATAGCCGCTATTTTCCGGAATTCCGCCGCCATGATCAAACTGACGCAGAGATTGGATCGCATCTTTTACAGCGGGCCATGTCTCGCGCAGAAACCGCGTGTCCTTGCGGCCAGTTAGCACATAGTCCCGATAGACCATCAGCACAAATTTGGAGTTGAGGTCTTTCCAGTTGTTAGTGTTTTGCCATCCCGGTTCGTTGACGGCGATAAAGGGATCACCTTCCGGCACGCCCAGATCATGCGGCACCGCGCCGATTTTTTTTCGCTTGTAGGTAATGGGCTCACCCGTCTGCTGCGTCTTCCATACCCAAAGCCCCTCGTCTGGCCCCTCCTTCGGTACAGTATTGGCAAACTCGCGCCATACCTGCTTGTCGATGTCAGGCCAGAACTTCAGCAGCGGCAGCGATGCATAAAAGCGAACATCCAGCGTGCCATAGTATGCATAATCGAAGCACTCAAGCAGTGCGAAACTAGACGGTGTCTTTGCGTCTGCACCAGCCTGACGGCCCCAGAACGTTCCTCCGTCGGTCAGCGCGTAGAGTTCGTTGAAAAGCATTCCGCGATACCACAGCGGCTTGCTTTCGTCCGTAATATAGGGAGCCTGCCACTGATCGATCTCGCCGCTCCATGCTCGGGCGTTCAGCAAACCATTGCGTGCAATAGCCCAGGCGTTCTTGCCAGAAGTTCCATAAAAATCCGTATAGTGGCGATCCCAGTTTCTTCCTTCCCCAAACTGAACTACAGGGAAGTCCCATGAGATAACCATAGGCACGATCTTTTTCTCTCCTGGACGGAGAGTGAAGCGCAAGGCAATCGCTCCTCCCAATCTCTCTTTCTCACTTATCCAAGATTTTCCGTCGTTGGCGAGCCTGCCATCTTTCGAGAATGGTGCCCAGACTTCCTTCCCGTCTCCGGATGTCTGATACGTGGTTTGATATGTGACTTCCACACCCGGCGACTCGATCGCCGCGATAGCAAATTGACCGTCCCATTCATTGGGGGCCTTGCCAGCACGCTTTCTGTCGAAGACGATGCCTTTCATTATTCCCACGTTCGGAATCTTCTCGCTCATGTAGTCATTATGGTTGCCCTGGTTTGGCGTCCCGCTAAAGTCCCGCGTAAAGGTTCGGAACCAACCTGACATATTCGTCCAGGAAAGAAGCACGGAAACGACGACTGTCTTATTGGTAGGATTTTCCGCATGCCACCTGTACACAGCGACGGGGTAACTGGACTCACGGTAGTTATTCGGCAGCACCGGCGAAAACTGCTCCAGCACAACATGGGCAGGAAACTTATCCCACTTATAGTCGAACCATGATTTCGGGAAGAGTGCGTAATAATCGCCCGCCCCCACCGGATAATCCCATTGCCAACTGGATAACTCTCCATTGGGAGGATGGCCATTCATCAGCGCCTGCGCCGTGCCATGTGCGTCGCCCTCAGACTGCTGGAACATGGCGAATTGATCGGCATATACTGGCTCATATTTATGCACTCCCGCCTTGATATGCCAGCGGGCAAAGTCGCCGCGATAGCTGCGGGAAAACGTCCCGGCGCCAAAGCCGCCCACTGGCGCACCTTGCCAGTATCCGTCGTCGATCCCGCCTGGGGATCGGTTTACACCGGGGTTCTCCAGCGGCAATCCCAGCGGCCGTTTCCATGCCGCCTTTGGAATGCCCTCTCCACCCCATGCAAGGGAAGCCGTTGCAAGGCAGAGCGCAAGCACTACGCGATTGAATGCCAGAATATGAATCGATGATCGCTTCACTGTGCTCTCCATCTTGATAAAGTTCTTCCACTGGCTAGATGCGGTGCACAGCTACTTATTGCGGCCGCCCAGCCACAGCAGCGCGTTTTCAAAGAAGACGTTCTGTTGCGGGCTGGTTAGAATCTTGTCGCCGTGACCCATATTTGTGTAGATCATTTTGTACTTCGTGTTGTTCCACGTCACAGGAATATCGCCGCCAGAAAGTGTGTCTTTGAATCCCAGCGGATAATTGGAAGCGGCGAGTGTCATCAGAACTTTGATGTCACGGCTCTGGCGCGGATCGGGCTTCCAGTTGTACCACTCGTTAGCCGGTGACAGATAGCTTGTCGTAAGTCCTTTCATTGTCGGATGCGTAGGATCATCGATATTCAGCCGGGCCGGCAGTGGAGGCCAGCTATTGCCGTAGAAGACAGCCCCGAGAAAATCAGCGAACCATGGCCATGTTTTGCGGCTGTCCATATATCCTGCGATGTGGAAGCCCAGCCACGCTCCTCCATGTTCCATATAGTTCTCAAAGGCTGCTCGCTGCGCGGGTGTGGAGGGCGCATCATCTAGCCACAGAACGACCTGGTATCGTTGCAGCACGGTGGGATTCATATCGTCCCAGTTCGTTGTCGCTTTAAAATCGAAATGATCCTGTTTGGCCATTGCTTGGAAAAATGGAATGGCCTGCATGGCAAAGTCCACATGGTCCTGCTCTACATGCGTGGAATAGAAGGCCAGAACATGAAGAGGTTGATTCTGTCCGAAGGCGGATGCTACAACGAACACCACTGCCACTAGGAAGCAAAGTGGGCGCATGAACCGAATCATTGATGATTCTTTCTTGTCGAAGCGAATAGGCTACTTATGACTCGACACAGGGCTTTCTAACGATTGATAATATAGTGCATAACGAGGTTGTATCACAACGTGAACCTTCAGGCTCACATTTGTCGGCTGCGTTTTCCTCTTTCCCGCTTTTGGTGCGCTTCGCCTGCTCGAGTAGTGCTAGCCGTCGTGGTTCTCGCGGGTATTGGTTGTGGAGCGAATGCGGAGAGCGATGCGCCGCAGGGCAGGCTGATCTCCAATCTTGCTATCGCGGTGAATCCTTCCACCCACAAAGTTTATGCCGTAAATCAAGATGCGGGCACAATCTCGATCACGGACGAGCGGAGCGGATTGAGCCGGATAGTGAAAGTGGGAAGCGGGCCTACTGCGCTCGCCATCAATCACATTACCAATCGAATCTATGTGGTCAATACCGACAGCGATTCGATCAGTGTGATCGACGGTGGACACGATGCTGTCATCGCAACCATTCATGGCGGCTCCCATCCTTACGTGCTGGCCGTAAACGAGACCACCAACAAAGTCTACGTGACGTACACATACAGCGATCAGGTAACTGTCATTGATGGCGCGACCAATGCAACCCAGGCGCTGAAGGTTGGCAGCGCAGATGGGATTGTCGTCGATCCCCGCAGCAATACGCTCTTTCTGATGACTTACGAAGATCCCAATATTCGAATTGTCAATGCTGCGACTGGAACTGTTAGCAAGGTTTTAGTTGGCCCGCATCTCTGGGGTATGGCTCTCGATGAATCCTTAAACACTCTTTATATGGCTCATACCGGGACTGCCGATATCGTTGCTCTGAATGAGAAGACTCACGAAGTGAACACCATCTCTGTCGGAGCCATTCCGTGCGCGATTGCGATCAATACGGGCACGCAGACCATCTATGTAGTGAATTACGGCGACGCAACTGTTAGCGCCATCGACGCGATCAACAGGAAGGTAATTGCTACGCTGCACGTGGGCAAGCACCCGCAGGCGATCGCGATTGACCCCGTGCACAACCGCGTTTATATCGCGAACGTTTACAGCAACAGTGTTACTGTGATCGATAGCCCGAAGAATGCGGTGATCGGCACCTATCCCGCAGGCAGAAATCCCTATGCTCTTGCCGTCGATCCATCTGCCAACTATATATATGTCGCGAATTATGGTGAGCCATCGGTAACATCCGTTGTTACTCATACGAGTTATTAGATGCTGCCGTTGAATCCAAATATAGTAAGTGATCGATCATGCGTAACAATGTGCCGGATGAATCACTGGAATGCTCCCAGAACATGACACCGCCAAGTTTGCGATTGAGGATGGATGTGAGCGAGGCGCAGGAGGCCCGGCGATTGTGCGATGAAAACGCCCGCCTGCACACGGGGTAGCCGACTATAAATTTGGGTCGTACCCACTTTCTAAGAAGTTGTACCCCCATCCGTACCCCAGTTTTCGAACGGCTCAAGGCGCACGGCTAGGAACGTCGCAGCACACGAAAATCCGTTCAATCGTTGATTTACAAGCAGATTTATTGGACAGAGAGGGTTAAAGAAGTGCGGAGAAGTACGAGGTTGGCTGCCCCCCAGGGATTCGAACCCCGATAGGCTGCTCCAGAGGCAGCTGTCCTACCATTGAACGAGGGGGCAATTCTGTAAGCGGCCACCGTGGATGGCCATGTATGACTATATTTTGCCAGCGAATTCTGGTCAACCCTCCGTTACTCCTCGCGCAACACTTCCAGCGGTTTCAACTGCAACATGCGATAACTGGTCAACCAACCTGTCAGCACGGCAAGAACCGCCGTGGCCGCAATGGCTAGCAAGGAAGCCACCCATTGCGCATGAAATGGAACCTCCAGTTTATGCAGCAAAATTCGTGTCAGCAGAATCGCAACAATAACGCCGATGGTGCCTGCGACTGTGCCCAGCACCAGAAACTCTACCGTCAGGGTCGAGATCATCTGCCGCCGCAAAGCACCCAGCGCTTTAAAGATCGCCACTTCGCGCACACGCCGAAAACGCGTGGCCGCTACGCTGGACGCGAGAATAATCACGCCAGAGAGCATAGAAAATCCTGCCAGAAAGCGAACGACCAGCGCCACCTGATCCACCACCTTGCGCACAATCTCCAGCACGTCAGCCACATTGATAACCGTCACTGTGGGAAAGCGGGCAAACAAGACGCGCTCCACATCACCCACGCGTGCCGGGTCGGCGTGGAAGGCTCCATACCAAATGGTCGGCATGCCTGCCAGCGCGATGGGCGGCGCAATAAATTGGCTGCGCCCAAAGATATGCTGGCCGTTGGATCGATAGATGGCCACTACTGTAGTCGCCAGTTCGCGATCCTCAATTAAAAAATTAATCTGCGAGCCAATATGTAAGCGCAGCGCCTTCGCTGTCCGCTCCGAGACCGCCAGTTCACTCGCCGTTGCCTGCGCGCCCCACCACTGTCCCTGCCTCACTTTGATTCCCTGCGGAATTTTTTCCGACCAGGTCAATGGTGCCGAATGCAAAAGATGTTTGGGAAAATGCTGCAGACGCAATTGGTCAATCGAGACTCCATTCATCTGGGTGATGCGTCCCGTAACAACGGGAACCGTCTCCACCGGCCCATGCACTTCTGGCAGGCTCTGGAGCAATTGCACCAGCCTCGGCAATTCCTGCTGGCCGATGTCCACCAGAAACACGTTGGGAATTGTCGGTGCCGAAGTGTCCTTTAAGTCGCGCACAATTCCATGCTGCATAAAGTACACGCACATAATCAGCATCACGCCCGCGCCCAGCGCCGTCAGCACCGCTGCCGATTGGTTCCCGGGACGATCCAGATTCGCCAGACCTTGCCGCGTCGTCAGTGAAAGCATTTTCCGCACGCGATGCAGGAACCGACGCAACAGCCACAGCAGCCCGCGCGCCGCACCCAGCAGCAGCAGCAAAACCGCCAGCAGCGCGCCTGCAAACCACTCTCCCACCACGGCGGAGTGCGTCAACGTCGCCGCAATCGCCGCCAGCCCCAGCGCAATCGTCGCCATTGCCGCAGCTTGATAAGGATCTTTGCGCAGCCTGCTCCACAACGAGCCTTGCATCTCAGCCTGCTCCACATCGCGACGCAGAATACTCAGCGGTCGCATCTGGCGAATCCCCAGCAGCGGCGGCAATGTGAACAACAACGTGGTCAGTACGCCCGTCGACATCCCTTCCAATGCAGGGCTCCACGTCATGTGTGCAGAAAGCGGCAGCGTAATGAGCCGCGCTAACACCTGGGGAAATAAATGCGCCAATGCTGTTCCCGCAGCCACGCCGATTATTCCCCCCAGCAGGCCCAGAAAGACCGTCTGCAATATGTAAATCTTCAGCACCTGTGCCGACCGCGCGCCCAGTGATTTGAGAATCGCGATAGTCTCCATCCGCTGCTTCAGGTGCGCGTGCATGGCCATGCCCACGCCAATCGCGCTCAACACCATCGTCACCAGGCTGACCAAGGAGAGCATCGCCGTCGATTGCTTCAGTCCATCCACCAACGCGGGGTTCGCCTCGCGAAAATCCGTCACCTGTGCGTCCGGCAGAACGGTTTCAATCTGCTTGCGAACTGCGTCTACATTGGCGCTCGCTGGCAGGCGAAATAAAAGTCTGCGGTTCGCACGGCTCCCCGGCGCCATCAATCCGCTGCTGGCCAGTGCCTGCTGCGTAATCAAAACGCGCGGCCCCATTCCCAGTGTGGAAGTAAGACGATCCGGCTCTGACTTCACCACGCCCACAATCCGCAAGCGAGAATTACCCAGCTTCAATGTGTCGCCAATGTGCGCGTGCATTCGCAGCAAAAAATCATCGGCAACTAAAGCTGTGCCATCTTTCAGCGTTTGCGAGAAGGACGCGCCTGACGCCAATTTCACTGTGCCATAGAATGGATACTTCGCCGGGTCAGCGGCCTTCAGCGATACAAGCAGCGGGTTGGGATTCTCTACCGTCGAAGCCATCGAAACCGTCTCTGTTACCGGAGTCATCTCCACGCCTTCGCTCTGCAGTTTTTGCAACTGTGCCAGTTCCCCGCTCGTATACTCCCCGTAGATTTGCGTCGAAATATCGGAGGCCATCATCGTCCGCGCCTGCAACAGCAGCGTGTGCGCAAATGCTGCACTAAATCCACGCACGCCTGTCAAAGCGCTCACACCAACCGAAACCGCCAGCACAACAAAAATAAATTTTATCCACGAGGCATGAAGATCGCGCCACGCAATCTTCCACGCTGTTGACCAAGAGAGCCCCTTTGAGGCGAGGCCTTTCACGCGCGGCGGCGGCGTGGCCAACGTCGTCATACCGTCACCGTCAACATGCGATCCGCTTCCACACGGCCATCGCTTAAAACAATCTGTCGCTCAGCGTGTTCAGCCAGACCCGCGTCATGCGTCACCAGCACCAGCGTCGTTCCCTCGCTGCGATTCATGGTGAGTAATAAATCCATGACGCGCGCACCGTTGGCGGAGTCAAGATTGCCCGTCGGCTCATCGGCCAGAATCACCGGCGGGCGCAGCATAAACGCTCGCGCCAGCGCCACGCGCTGCTGCTCTCCGCCAGAAAGCTGCACGGGGTAATGATGCTGCCGATCTTCCAGGCCCACGGAAGCCAGCAACAGCTTGGCACGCGCGCGGCCCTTGCCTTCGGCGTGCAGTTCATCGGGCAGCATCACGTTTTCCAGCGCCGTCAGCGTTGGAATCAATTGATACGACTGAAAAACAAAACCCAGCTTCTGCCCGCGAACCCGCGCCAGATCATCCTCCGAACGATAGCTGATCTCTTCGCCATCGATGAGCACACGGCCTTCGGTCGGCGTGTCCAATCCCGCCAGCAGGCCCAGCAACGTGCTCTTGCCGCTGCCTGAGGCTCCCATAATCACGGCAAACTGCCGCGCAGGAATCGTCAGATTAATCCCCTTCAAAATTTCGACGCTCGTGCTTCCGCTGCGCAATGTTTTTTTCAATCCGTGGACTTCAATCATTCGACTCCTGCCCTACCCTGCTGTTCTGGTGATAAAAATTTGCTACATTCAAGTACGTGAAGCCTGCGGTCTTGGTTCTTTCTCTCAGTCTGCTGTTGGGTTGTGGCAAGTCGCAATCCTCCGCGCCTACGTCAGTCCCAATACCGTCAGCCTCTGTACATTCAGACGTTGCAGCGGCCCCAAAGGTCGCAGATTCTTCTCCAACCCCTGCCAGCATTCCAGATACACGGCCCATCATCGTCCCTTTTGGCGATAGTCTCACCGCGGGCTTTGGCACCGATCCGGGCCAACGCTATCCTGACGCGCTGCAAAAAGATTTAGATGCGCAGGGATATGCCTATCACGTCATCAACGCTGGCGTCAGCGGCAACACCACCAAGGACGGCGTGGCGCGCCTGCCATCCGTCATCGCGTTGCATCCCGCCGTGGTCATCGTCGCCTTTGGCGGTAACGACGGACTGCGCGGCATTCCCATCGCCGACTCGCGCAAGAATCTCACCACCATTGTCGAAACATTGCAGCGGGCGCACGCCAAGGTTCTTCTGGGCGGCATCACACTTCCACCAAATTACGGACCTGACTACATCCAGCAATTCGACCAGACCTACGCCACGCTCGCGAAGACCCATCATCTGCCGCTGCTGCCCTTTCTGCTGCAGGGCGTCTACGGCGTACCTGGCTCAATGCAGGCCGATGGAATGCACGCGACTGCGCAGGGCAATCAACAGGTCGCGCGAAATTTATTGCCGCTGCTGCTGCCGCTGCTGCATCGGCGATAAGCTAGCCCAGAACGACCGCAGGTTGAATCAGCGTACCGGCCACGCGTTTGCCGATCGCCAATAAATCCCGCTGGCTGGTAAAAATTTTTATCAGCGGAGCTTGCGAGAACTCCGGCAAATTGCACGCCATCCCATTCCGCAACCGTCCAGCAATCATTTCATCCACCGTCACGGCTGGAATGTCCTGAAGCAGTGTGCGTGGATGCGGCAAATGCGTTTCAATGTCTCCGGCCTCGGCCAGCGCGGCCAATTGCTCCAGCGTCATCGCATCAGCAAGCGTCCACTCCCCGGCCTGCGTGCGCCGCAAACTGGCCAGATGCGCGCCACAGCCCAGCCGCTGGCCCAGGTCGTGCGCAATGGAACGAATATAGCCGCCTGCGGAAACTTCAATATCAAAAAACGCCAGCGGAGCTTCATATGACAAAATGTCCAGTCGCCGCACATCAATTTTTACCGACTGCAGCGAAACCGCTTCGCCCGCGCGCGCCAGCTTGTATGCCGGCGTACCTGCAATTTTTTTTGCGGAGTACGGTGGCGGCATTTGATCGATCAGTCCGCAAAATCCCTTCGACGCCTCGCGAATTTCAAGCAGTGAAAATGCGGGGGTCAATTCTTCGCCGCGCTTCTGTCCCTCCGCATCGTAGGTATCCGTTGCGAAACCAAAACAGATACTGCCCGTATAGCGCTTCTCATCCTTCTGAAAAAACTGCGCCAGCCGCGTGAACTTTCCCAGCAATAAAGGCAGCACACCCGTCGCCATCGGGTCCAGCGTTCCCAGATGGCCGATGGATTTCTCTCGGGTTAACCTGCGCACGCGCGCCACAACATCGTGCGAGGTCATACCTGCGGGCTTGTCGAGAACGAGCAGTCCATTCATAATGATTTGTTCTCAATTAACCTTCGTCCATAAAAATCGCGCAGTAAAAATGGCGCACCGTATTCAGAATACGGCACGCCGTTTTGCATCCGTTTGAATGTGAATCAATAGAAAAATCCGGGGCCCCATCCTAGCCGCGTTCTTTGGGGCTAGTGTGGGAGAGAAGGAGGCTCGCGACTATCCATACCCTGAAAAATACTCTAGAAAGAAGACGCGTTGCGCGGGCGCACCAGAGAAAGAAATTCACTGCGCGTCTGCTGATCCGTGCGGAAGCACCCCAGCACTGCAGATGTCACCGTGGACGAGTGTTGCTTCTCCACGCCGCGCATCATCATGCACAGGTGACGCGCTTCGATCACCACGCCCACGCCCTCCGGCTGGATCGCCTCTTGAATGGCGTTGGCAATCTCGCTGGTCAGTCGCTCCTGCACCTGCAGTCGTCGCGCAAACACATCCACCAGGCGAGGAATCTTGCTGAGCCCGATCACCTTGCCTTTGGGAATGTAGGCAACGTGCACCTTGCCGATAAAAGGCAGCATGTGATGTTCGCACATCGAGAATACTTCAATATCTTTCACAATGACCATCTGGTCATAGTCCACATCAAACAGTGCCCCGCCAAGAATCTTGCCTGCGTCCTCGTGGTACCCCTTGGTCAAAAACTGCATCGACTTTTCCACGCGCTCCGGCGTCCGCAGCAATCCGTCGCGGTTCGGATCTTCGCCCAACCGGGCTAGAATCTCGCGATAGAGATTCTGCGTCGAGACCCCGGAGAGATTCGGCAGTGGGCTACGCATCAATGCTGGCTGCACAGCGCGATCTTCATTCTTCCCAACGGGCTTCATGATCTTCACTCGTTCCATCTTCGCTCCCGACCTGTTCCCTACTTTATTCAAGATGCCAGCGGCCGCTCACTGTATTCAAAAAAGTTATTGGAGGTCTCTTCAATGCGTACTCGTTCCAGCATTACATGCGAAAACCCAATCTTTACAAGTTTATAAATTTCCATACACAGGTTTTCCGTCGTTGGCACGCGATTTTCAAAAGCGGAATCGAAGTTAAGATTCTTGTGATCGAAGCGCTCACCAATCACGCGCCGCACAAATCCATCCATCTCCGCCAGGTCGCACACCATGCCCGTCACCGGATGCACCGGGCCGCTCACCGTAATTTCCACCACGTAATTGTGGCCGTGCCCATGCGGATGGTTGCATTTCCCATAGACAGCACGATTTTTTCTCGCACTGTATGCATCACTGTGGAGCCGATGAGACGCACTCAACTTGTATCGCCGCGACAGGTAAACCTTCATCGTCCCCCGCAATAATCGGCAAACAGATCGGCCATTTCGTAGACGCGCACGCGATGCAGCCGCGCTCCCTTGATCTTCTTTTCCAGCCGGTTCCAAATCGCGACGGCAATATTTTCCGTAGTCGGCAAAACGGTGCGGAACTCAGGCACCTCCAGGTTCAAATGGCGATGGTCGTAGACCTGCACCACTTCGCGCTCCATCGTTTCCTTTAACTCCTTCAGGTCAACAACAAAACCTGAAACAGGATCGACCTGGCCCTCCACCGTAACCTCCAGCGTGTAGTTATGCCCGTGCCCATTGCGATTCGCACACTTGCCAAACACGCGCAGATTTTCCTCTGGCGACCAGGCGTCAATGTAGTAATAATGCGACGCAGAAAATTCCGCTTTGCGTGTCAGCAACACCATCTCGATACTCCTGAAAAAATCGTTCAAACGTGCGTACACCGTGTCAAATTGCCTGTTTGGATAGTGTAATCGTATGTCCAGTGTCGCATCATTGCGGGCTGAAATTGTTCAGGAGGACGCCGGATAGCTCCGGCCCTTCCATATCACGCGCCGCAACACCGTGCGATGCACCCAACTGCGGGCCAGCATCCACGCAAACAGCGGCAGCGCCAGCGGAGACAACGCACTATCTCTCACCGAAAAGTGTGCTTTCGACACGCGCGCATAGTGAACGCCAATCCGCCACAGCCACCAAAGCGCCACGGCAAGGCGCTGCAGCGGAAAGACCAGCCAGAACGCCAGCAGCGGAAGCCCGATGAGCAGCAGAAACTCCGCCACCTTCCACACGGCCAGCAGCGGCGCGTTCGGAAACAGCAGCGCAAGATTCTTCGTCCAGCCTTCGTACATGGCGCCAAAGCTGCGATACATGCGCGTGCTCAACGCATCCGGGGCATATCGAAATCGCAAACCCAGCTTGGCGCGTTTCACCTTCCGCGCCAGCGCTACGTCTTCCAGCACCTCTGAATGTATGGCCGCATGGCCACCCACGCGGTCATACGCGGCGCGTTCTACCAATAAAAATTGCCCATTCGCCGCTGCGATGGAAGAGCTTGCATCACTGACCAGCTTCGGCGGATATTTCACAGTCAGCTCCGAAAAAATCAGCGGCATCAACGCCCGCTGCCAAAAGCCCTGCACCTGTTGATCCGGGGAGTAAGACAGCAGCGCCGCTTTCGCGCGTTCGGCCTCATGCAGCGCTCTGCGCAGATTTCCGGGCCGATGCATAGTGTCCGCATCGGTAAATAAAAGCCAGCTTCCGCGCGCCAGCTTCGCTGCCGCGGCCAATGCGTTGGCCTTGCCCGTCCATCCCTTTGGCAGCTCGGGCGCGTCCAGCACCATCACGTCGGCAAACGACGCCGCAATCTCGCGCGTCGCGTCCGAGGAGTGATCGTTGACCACGATCAACTCCCAGTCCTGCCCCAGCACAAAGCCAACGTCACTTTGCGAGGTCAACGAGCGCAGCCAATCGCCGAGACAGGCGGCCTCATCGCGCGCCGGAATCAAAACAGAAAGCTGCATTTCGCTCCTGTCATCGGCGGGTGCGCCGCGATTCTCTGGCTGTTGCGCGTCCATTGCATTCTGAATGTTCATCTTGAAACCGTATTATATGAAGAATATGAATGTGCAGCGCCGCGCGCGTTTTTTCACTGCCACATTTTCCCTTGCTTGCGCTCTGCTGGCGCTGGCCGCAACTGGCTGTGATCGAGGCTCGCAACCCCAGCACATCGGCAAACTGGCCCCGGCCTTCACCATTCATGATGGCAGCCAGACCGTTCGCCTCGATCAATTTCGCGGCCAGGTGGTTCTGCTGAATTTCTGGGCCTCGTGGTGCCCGCCCTGCATTGACGAGTTGCCTTCACTGCTGGCCCTTCACCATCGTCTGCCGCAACTTGTAATCGTTGGCGTCAGCGCAGATCAGGACGCAGAGGCCTATCGCAATTTTCTGCTCGACTATCACGTCGATTTCCTGACCCTGCGTCAGCCTTCGCTGGCAACGCAGCATCTCTACGGAACTCAGCAGATTCCTGAGACGTACGTGATCGACCGCCAGGGCCGTCTAATAAGAAAATTTGTCAGCGCACAGGATTGGGCCAGCCCTGAGATTGTGCACTACCTCACCGCCATCATGGCTGAAAAGTAGCTGCCGCAAAAACTTCGCGCCGCCGCACGCTTCCCACCTGTCAGCCCGCCTTGATATCATCAAAGTGAATGACAACCGTTGAAGTTTTATTTCGCTACGCCCAGCAGCCTTCAGAAGACGTGATGCGTGCCATCGGCAGCATCCGCGAAGTCTACGGTATTCGCCAGATTCGTTTTGATGAATTGGCCCAGACCACGCGCGTGGAGTACGACGCCACCCGGCTGACCGCAGCCACGGTGCTGCAACTATTGCGCCGGACTGGGTTGGATATCGTCGAAGAGATTTCGCTGCTTGCCCCTGCGGAAGCGCCCAAGGAACCCGCACCGGCAGCGTAATAGCGTTGTGTTTCTACGGGCAAGGCAAGTTGCTCGTCCGCGCTACAACTGGTATCTTTTATCTAGCAGTCACATTCCTGCACGCGCGCCCCTAGCGCAGTTGGATAGAGCGGCTGACTACGAATCAGCAGGTCGGGAGTTCGAATCTCTCGGGGCGCACCATTCCTCCAAATGAATTTTTTTTACTGCGAAAAAGGGCAGGCTGCGCCTTCACGCTGCCTGCCCTTCGTGTCCATCCACAGCCTTTGTTACGCAGCCGCCAGAACATTCACCTTTTCGGAGATTTCCGTCAGGATTTGATCCGCGTTGCCTTCTTCCTGCTCAATGGATTCCAAAATGCTGGCATCTTCTTCCAGACCCAGAATCTCCGCCCAGCGTCGCAGCGTTCCGTAGACGGCAATCTCGTGATGCTCCACCTGCTGCGCCGCACCCACCAGCGCAATGTCACGAATCGAAGGATCCGTCACATCTTTAATCAGGTCAGAGGCTGCAGTGGTCAGCCCGTTGATTACCTTGCAGGTTTCTGTATCCACGCTGCCTGCATTTTTCTTCACCAGTCCTTCCACCTTTGCCACGTGTCCCTTGGTTTCTTCCAGATGGGTTCGAAACGCCGTGGCCAGTTCTTTATCTGAAGCGTTTTGAATCAGGTCGGGGAGGGCCTTCGTAATCTTCTGCTCCATGTCGAGCGCCTTTTTCAGGTCGCTGATGTAACGCTCACGTAGATCCTCAATATTGGCGGACATTAGTTTCATAACACATTCCTTTCAAAAGAATTGTGGATTGTTTTTTGGTTGTGATTAGCGGTTGGTTACGGTTCGCGAACACGTTCAAACAATTGGGCAGCAATACTTCTCTTGCCCTACTTAGTAGGATGCTTACCGGCTCATGCGGTTTTCCATTCCGCGCCCCGATTCGGCATTCTATTGCTCTGAAACATTTGGTGAGATGAAAGGATTCTGCGCGCTTTGTTCCGTATCTTATAGGCTTTGGCACCTCACTGCTCGTCGAGACGCATCTTAAAAATGTCGAGGCACTTTGTTTGCCTGCGTTTTTTAAAGGAGTTACCCATGCGCCCGTATTGGTCCGGACACATCCAGATTTCGCTGGTTTCCTTTGGCGTAAATTTTTTTACAGCCACCAACGCAGCCAGTCAGGTGACGCTCCATCAAATTGACCGACGTTCCGGCGAACGTATCCATCATCGCAAGGTGACCGATGACGATTCCGAAGGCGTCGATGCGTCAAACATCGTCAAAGGTTACGAATATCGCAAGGGCGAATACGTCACCATCGAACCTGGCGATCTGGAAAAGCTGCGCATGCCCAGCAAAAAAACAATGGCCGTTACGCAGTTCGTCAACACATCGGAGCTGCCGCCAGCCTTCTTTGAAAAGCCGTACTTCGTCGTGCCACAGGATGAATCCCAGACCAGCGCGTTTACCGTGATCCGTGAAGCTCTCGCGCAATCAAAAAAGGTAGCACTCGGCGAGATTGCCTTTGCAGGCCGTGAGCATCTTGTGGCCCTGCTGCCTGCGCCGGATAAAAACTCTCGCGGCATGATGGCCTACCTGCTGCGCTATCAGGACGAGCTGCGCGATGCATCGGAATATTTTGCGAATATCAAAAATATTGCCGTGGAAAAAAGTCAGTTGGAGTTAGCGAAAGAATTGATCGAGCGCAACAGCAGCAAATTTGATCCATCCAAATTTACCGATGACTACGAGGCCGCGCTGCGCGCCTGGGTCGATGCCAAAGTGAACGAGCAGCCGCTGCCCGAGGAAGAAGAGCAGCCGAAGCAGGGCAAGGTCATCAACCTGATGGACGCTCTGCGCAAGAGCCTGGCGAAGAATGGCACAGATGAAAAGCCCTCTGCGAGCAAATCTTCTCCCTCCCGGTCTTCGTCCAAAAAAACCGCACGTTCCGCAGAGAAGCCAGCGGCCAAAGGCCCTCACCTGGTTCCCGGAAAAACACAGCGCAAACGCAAAACAGCCTGACGAGGAGTGGGCGAACATGGCAACGAAGAAAGCATCCGCGTCAAAAAAGCGAATTGCAGCAAAGCCCCCAAAGAAGACCGCAAAAAAAACATCCTCGCCGCGCGCTGCCTCCGCAGCCGTGGAGGCACAGTTAAAAAAGTATCGCGAGATGCGAGACTTTCAACTGACCAAAGAACCACGTGGCGAAAAATCGGCGGCGAATGGGGAACTCCCCTTTGTCATTCAAAAGCACGCGGCTACACGCCTGCACTATGACTTCCGTCTGGGTTGGGCAGGCGTGTTGAAGAGCTGGGCTGTCACCAAAGGCCCCAGCTACTTTCCTGGCGACAAGCGCCTCGCCGTGCAGGTGGAAGATCATCCGATGGAGTACGGCGGCTTTGAAGGCACCATTCCCAAAGGCCAGTATGGCGGCGGCACGGTGATGCTGTGGGATCACGGCACGTGGGAGCCGCATGGCGACGCGAATGAAGGATTAAAAAAAGGAAGTCTCAAGTTCACATTGCACGGCGAAAAGATGAAGGGCAACTGGGCGCTGGTGCGCATGGCTCCGCACCCGGAGCGCGATCACGGCAAAGCAAGCTGGCTACTAATCAAGGAACACGACGAATTTGAGAAGACTGAAAAAGACGAGCCAATCACAGAGAGTGCACCGAACAGCGTAGTAACCGGGCGCAGCCTCGATGAGATTGGCCGCGATCAGGATCATAGCTGGGCCTCCCACGCCTCCAGCCATTCCACGGCAGCCGCCGCAGCGATTCAGAAATCGCCGAAAAGCGAACGGCGCTCACCACAGAAACCCCTGTCCATCGAGCTGCCGCAGCAGGCAAAAAAGGAAGCGCTGCCCACCTTCATCCCACCGCAACTTGCGGTCTCAGCCACTGCAGCTCCCACAGACGCTGAGTGGCTGCATGAATTGAAGCTGGATGGCTACCGCATGCAGGCGCGCTTCGATGGCAGGACGAAAAAAGTTCAACTGCTGACGCGCACCGGTTTGGACTGGACACATCGCATGAAAGCCCTTGCCGATGCGTTGAGCAAGTTGCCCGTAGAAACTGGCCTGTTGGATGGCGAAGTCGTGGTGCTGAATGAATCCGGCGTCAGCAGCTTTGCCGATTTGCAGGCCGCGTTTCAGGAAAAATCCGCGTCTGCAAAAAAACATACTCTCACGTACTTTGCATTCGACCTTCTTCATCTGAACGGACGCGACCTGCGTCCACTGCCGCTTCGCGAGCGCAAACAGTTGCTTGAAAAGATTCTGCAAAGTGTACCCGCAAACAATGCCGCGCAAGTCCGTTACAGTGAGCATCTGGAAACGGATGGCGCTAAGATGCTGGGCGGGGCCTGCCGCATCGGCGCGGAAGGAATCGTCTCCAAACGCGCCGACAAAGCGTACATCTCGGGCCGCAGCGCAACGTGGGTCAAAATCAAATGCAGTCGACAACAGGAGTTGGTGATCGGCGGCTTCACGCTTCCCTCAAAAGGCACCGCAGGCATCGGCGCATTGCTGCTTGGCTACTATCAGGGCGACGATCTCATCTACGCGGGGCGCACAGGCACAGGCTTCAGCCATCAACTCTCTGCAACCATCCGCAAAAAGCTGGAGGCAATCAAGACTAGCACC
>VFSW01003728.1_pt1 | contig 22837 bp, 21 predicted proteins | sample 5358111 | NCBI WGS metagenome assembly VFSW01 (sample SAMN11554181, study PRJNA540505) | mine drainage metagenome | isolation source: sediment from site ElyBrook_90M | place: USA: Ely Copper Mine, Vershire, VT | collected 2017
ATGCTGGAAGCCGGACGCGCGCGCCACGCCGATCACGTCGACGTGGTGGTCGCGTACGTCGAGACGCACCGCCGCGCGGAAACGGAAGCGCTGCTGCAAGGTCTGGAGACTATTCCACGCAGACAGATCGAATACCGCGGCAGAATCCTCACCGAGATGGATGTGGACGCGGTCCTGGCGCGCAAGCCGCAGCTCGCGCTCGTGGATGAATTCGCGCACACCAACGCGCCCGGTTCGCGCCATCCCAAACGCTATCTCGACGTTCAAGAAATCCTCGCCGCCGGCATCGACGTGTACACCACGCTCAATGTCCAGCACCTCGAAAGTCTCAACGACGTCGTCGCCCAAATCACCGGCATCGTCGTCCATGAAACGATTCCCGACAGCGTCATTGATCAAGCCAGCGAAATCGAATTGATCGATCTCGCGCCGGATGAATTGCTGCAGCGCCTCAAAGATGGCAAGGTCTACGTTCCCGAGCAAGCGGCGCGCGCCATCGATAAATTCTTTCGCAAGGGTAACCTGACCGCGCTCCGCGAGATGGCGCTGCGCCGCACCGCCGACCGCGTGGACGATCAGATGCAGGCGTACATGGAAACGCGCGCGATTGCCGGTCCCTGGGCAACCACGGAGCGCCTGTTGGTCTGCGTCAGCCCGGGCGCGTTGAGCGAGCGGCTGATTCGTACGGCGCGGCGTCTGGCGGATGAACTGGACGCGGAATGGTTCGCGGTTTACGTCGAGACGCCGAATCACGCGCGACTGTCGCGCCCGCAGCGGGGTCGCATCGAGCGGATGCTGCACCTTGCGGAAGAATTGGGCGCCAAGACCTTGACGGTACCGAGCATCGCGGTTGCCGAAACCGTCCTCAAGTTCGCGCGCTCGCACAATATTACCAAGATCATCGCCGGCAAGCCGGTGCGCTCGCGCGTGTTTGAACTCATCCGCGGCTCCATCGTGGATCAACTCATCCGCGAAAGCGGCGACATCGACGTCTACGTCATCAGCGGCGAAGTTTCTTCTGCGCCGACTTTCGAGTCGAGGGAATGGACGCCGCATCGCCCCCTGCGACGATACCTGCTGAGGCTGGGTTTGGTCGCCGGGGCGACCCTGCTGGGTTTCCCGGTGCGCTCGCTGATCGACCCAACGAATCTAGTCATGTTGTATCTCGTCGCCGTGGTTGTCGCCGCCGCGTACTTGGGACGGGGTCCATCGATTCTCGCGGCAATGCTCAGTGTGCTCGCGCTGGACTTTTTCTTCGTCCCGCCGGCGTTCACGTTTGCGGTCACCGATACGCAATACCTCCTGACCTTCGCTGGACTATTCATCGTCGGTTCGGTGATCAGCGCGCTGACCGTCCGCGTGCGCGAGCAAGCGGATGCGGCGCAGCAGCGCGAAGCGCAGACCGCGGAACTGTACGAATTTACGCGCGATCTCGCGGCGACGAGCGGCATCGCGGGAATTCTCGATGCGGTCATCAAGCACGTCAGCCAAACCTTCAGCCGCGAGATTGTCATTCTGCTGCCGGAAGGCGAAGCGCTGAAGGTGGGCGCGGTGAGTCCCGGTTTTGCCCTGACCGAAAATGAATCTGCCGTTGCCAGTTGGGCGTACCAGCACAACGAACCGGCGGGGCGCGGCACGGACACGTTGCCGGCGGCGCCGATTCATTGCCGACCGCTCAAGACTTTTCGCGGCGTGGTCGGCGTCCTCGGCGTCAAGCCCACGAACCCGGTCTCTTACCTGACCCTGGAACAAGCTCGCTTGCTTGAATCGTTTACAAACCAGGCGGCGCTCGCGATCGAGCGCGCTCAACTCGCGGAGCAAGCGCGGCAGACGCAATTGTTGCAAGCGACGGAAAAACTTCAGACCGCTCTTCTCAATTCGATCTCGCACGACCTCCGCACGCCGCTCGTTTCCATCACCGGCGCGCTCTCCAGTTTGCAGGAAGACGGAATGCAACTCGACGATGCCACGCGCCGGAGTTTGATCGAGACCGCGTCCGCCGAGGCGGAGCGGCTCAATCATCTCGTCGGCAATTTGCTCGATATGACGCGCGTACAAGCCGGCGCGATCCGCGTCGCGGAGGAGCCGTGCGACATTCAGGACGTGATCGGCTCCGCGCTGGATCGACTGGACATTCTGCTGAAAGATCGCCGCGTGGAGGTGGACCTGGCGGCGGACCTGCCGCTCGTCCCGATGGATTTTGTGTTGATCGTCCAGGTGCTGGTCAATCTGCTCGATAACGCGATCAAGTACTCGCCACCCGCCGCGCCGATCGACGTGCACGCGCGCGCGGTGGGCGCGAACTTGGAAATCACCGTCGCCGATCGCGGCGTCGGCATCCCGCCCAGCGACCTGACGCGCGTGTTCGACAAATTCTATCGCGTGGAGCGTCCCGGCGGCGTGATGGGGACCGGCTTGGGTTTGGCGATTTGCAAGGGCATCATCGAGGCGCACAGTGGAAGCATCCAAGCCGAGAACCGCGGAGGCGGCGGAACCATCATCACGCTGACACTGCCGCTGCCGAAGGGATCGACCCCATGAGCGAGCCGGGTTTGCGCGTGCTCGTGGTGGACGACGAGCCGCCGATTCGCAAATTTCTGCGCGTGTCGCTGACGGCGCACGGACACCAGGTCTTCGAGGCGGCAACCGGGCGCGACGCGCTGGCAGCGGTCATCACGCACCGACCGGATTTGGTGATTCTCGATCTGGGTCTGCCGGATATGGACGGGATTCAAGTGACGCGGACGCTGCGCGAGTGGACGAAGATTCCGATTCTCATTCTCTCCGTCCGCGAGCACGAGCAAGACAAAATTGCCGTGCTGGATGCCGGCGCCGACGACTATCTTACCAAGCCATTCAGCATCGGCGAATTGTTGGCGCGAATGCGCGCGGCGCTGCGGCATACTGCTCCAATGGGTGATTCGCCCATTTTCACGAGCGGCGATTTGTGTGTCGACCTGACGCGGCGCGTCGTCACGGTGATTGGTCAAGAGGTTCAACTGACTCCCACGGAGTATGACTTGTTGCGCGCGTTGGTGGCGAACGCCGGCAAAGTCCTGACGCACCATCAACTGCTGCGCGCGGTCTGGGGCGCGGGGTACGAACAAGAGACGCACATGCTGCGCGTCAATATCAGCAACCTGCGCCGCAAAATCGAAACTGATCCGACGCGCCCGCGGTATGTGTTGACCGAGCCGGGCGTGGGCTATCGGCTGCGCGCGGATAGCTGACGCGATCATGCCGGCGAATGAATCCGCGCGGTCTCCATCGCGCGATGAATATCTTGACGCATGAAAACAACGCGGGTATACTCTGCGTCATGATACAAGAAGCGAAAACTAGTCCGCGCTTTGCCGCGTTGATCTTCGCGGCGGTTGTCCTCCTCTTTCTCCCCACCTGGCTCTGGCTCGGCGACGCGTGGTTGAGCGATCCGTACTACTCGCACGGTCCGCTGGTGCTGCTCGTCACGCTCTATTTCGTCTGGGCGCGGCGCAAGGTCTTCTCCGAAATCTCGTCTGCCCCGAACAACTGGGGTCTCGTGTTGGTCGTCGGCGCGCTCGCCGCGCATCTCTGGGCGACCGCGTGGCGCGCGTACTATATTTCGGCATTGATGATTCCGCTCGCGCTGCTCGGATTGCTGATCGCGCTCTGCGGTTGGCAAATCGCGCGGCGTTTCCTTTTCCCGCTGGGCTTTATGATTTTCATGGTTCCGCTTCCGCTGGCGGAGCGATTCGGTCCTATGTTGGAAGGGTGGACGACGATGAGCGCGACAGCGTTCGCGCAATTCGTCGGCGTCGCGGCGCGCAATGACGGCTCGCAAGTTTTTCTGCCGAACTCGACGTTCACGGTGGGCATTCCCTGCGGCGGGCTGCGGTCGGCGATTGCCATCACGACGCTCGTCACGCTGTGGGTGTACATCGTGCACGCGCGCGCGTGGGCGCGCGGCATCGTGCTGCTGGCGGCAATTCCGATCGCGCTGGCGGCAAACACGCTGCGCATCACGCTTTTATTTGCGATCTCGTCCGCGTGGGGCGCGGAGGTGGGTCTCGACTATTTCCATTCCTGGTCCAGCCCGGTGCTTTTCCTGCTCGCGTTCGCGCTGCTGCTCGCGCTCGCAAAGGTACTCGGCGCGTCGAGCGTGCGCTGGGAAGTGGTCGCGCCCTCATGAGCCGCTTGCCAATCCGCTCGGTCGCGCTTTTTTCGATCGTGCTGGTGGCGGGAATTGGGACGGCGCTGCTCAGCGCGCGCGCCACGCCGCCGCGGCCAACGCCGGTCCCGCCATCCACGCCGGTCCCAATGCATTCGTATTTGATCGATGTCGCCGGCTGGTACGAGATCACGCCGAATGAAAGCGCGGTCGCGAGTCCGCTCGACTTGACGATTGGCGGATTGAAAGCGCTGCCGACGCAATTGGGACGCTGGAGCGGCGCGCCGTACGATTTGGGCTCGGCGGTCGGCGAGTGGTTTGAGAATCCCGACCTCGCGCTGTCCAATCTCTATCACGATGATCGGGGGCATCAAGCGTGGTTCTCGGTTTTTGGCAGCCGCGGGCGCAAGAGCTATTTTCTCTTCGAGCATACGCCGATCACGTCGTACCCGGCGGCGGGCTGGACGCTGATTGGAAATGGCGTCGCGCCGGTCACGATTGGCGCGAGCCGCATCTTCGTGCAGCAAGCCACGTTGAGCATGGGCAACGAGCGGCGTATCGTTTTCTACTGGTACCTCTGGTCGGATTTTAATCGCGACCCGGCGCAGGGCGTGCTGACGGTGCGCCTCCACGTGCCCGTCATCTCGACCGATCAGGACGCGGTGGACGCCGGCGCGGATTTTATCCGCGCGCTTTTTCCGCAGGTGATTGAGTGGCACCGGTTTTGATCGACGGTCAGCGCGGGACGCTGCGGCAAGCGTTCCCTACCAATAAAACAAAACGCCTCGGTCGAGTCTCGACCGAGGCAAATTAAGTGCTGCTGAAATTTAGAATCCGCAAGGCTTGGTGTTTTTCGCATCCTGATTGAGGAGCAGGCGTTCTCTAACGCCGTCCGCGCCAGAGAGCGCTCCCTCCTCGCAAGGTGCGAAATTTGGGCTTAGAAACTGCCGACGGCATCCACAGTGTTATCGTACACTTTGAACAATTCCAAAAAGCCGGCAAGTTCAAACGCCTTGGCGATTTTGGGCGGCATACTCGCGATCCGCAGATCGCCGCGGTTGAAGCGGCGGACTTCTTTCAGCGTGGCGATCAGCGCGCGCAAGCCCGCGCTGCTCATGAACTCCGTTTCGGTCAGGTCGACGACAATCTTGTAGCGACCCTCCTTCATGACTTGTTTCAGCGCCTGCTCCAGCAAAGGCGCGGTGCTCGAATCGATCCGACCGCCGACTTCGACGAGATCGACATGTTTGTACTCCTTGCTGTTCACGGTTGCTGCCATGGGCTCCTCCTCGATTTGCAATTGAACTGAGCCAATTATATCATACGAAACCGCGGACGACAAGTGCTTGATTCAATTTGCCAGATCGCAAGTTCGATGCTATAATCGCCCACGTTGCGTGTGAAAAATAAATAACATCACACCTTTCTGTCCCGCGCAAATGGCGCGGGGCAAACCCGTGGAAAGGAGCCGCTCTTGTCGTATGAATTGATGTACGTCGTCCGCCCAACGGTCGACGAGCAATCCCTCGCCGCAGTGAACGAGAAGGTCGAAAAGTTGATCGCCGCCGGCGGTGGCGAAATGACCCGCCGCGATGATTGGGGTAAGCGCCGCCTGGCTTATCCGATTCTCAAACTCACTGAGGGCTTTTACTCCGTTCTCCAGTTCAATCTGCCTCCCACCGCTGTCCGCGACCTGGAACGCTCGCTCCAATTGACCGAGGAGATTTTGCGCTATCTCGTCGTCCGCGTCGAGACGGCGTAGATCATCCCGGCGTTTGGCGTTGGCTTTTGTTCAATCTGCCGCGCGCATCTCCGCGCGACACGCGGCGCCGGCGGATGGCTATCGGGAGAAAGCAAAATGAGAGGGCTAAACAAAGTTCAGCTCATCGGATACCTGGGTCGCGATCCCGAGATGCGTTATACGCCGAACGGCAAGCCCGTGACGGCATTCCCCGTTGCGGTCACGCGGACGTGGCTCAAGCCCGAAGGCGAACGCGTCGAGAAGACAGAATGGTTTAACGTCGTCGCCTGGGAGCGTCTCGCCGAAATTTGCAGTCAGTATCTGAGACAGAGCTCGCCCGTCTACGTGGAAGGGCGACTGGAGACGCGCAGTTGGGAATCTGAGGACGGACAGAAACATTTTCGCACCGAGATCGTCGCGAACGAAGTGATCATATTGGACAAACGGGGCGCCAAGGCGGAAGAAACGCCGGGCGAACCCGCATCGACCGATTCAACTATACCCGAATCGCATCAGGAGCACTGATCAAATGGAAGAAACAAAAAGCTCGACCCCATCCGCAAGTTCCGCCGCGCCGTCGCCGCGACCCATGCAATCAGATGGACCGCGCGGACCGCGCCCGGAGCGGACCGAAAGAAATGGGCAGCGCCGCGGGCGTTTCAGCGGACCGCGCCCGCCCAGGTTCTGCCCTTTCTGCGCGCAGAAGGTGAAGTACATCGATTACAAAACCGGCGATCAATTGCGCCGCTACCTGACGGATAAGGGCAAGATCAAAGCGCGCCGCAAGATCGGCACCTGCGCCAAACATCAGCGCCGCTTGGCGCTGGCGATCAAGCGCGCGCGCCATGTTGCGCTGCTGCCGTTCAGCACCGAATCCACGCGCGGCGAGTAACGACGATGCCTAAAGAAGGAAAGCGAATACCCCAGGAAACTCGCAAACAGCAGGTGCGGCGCGCGCGCGAAGAGCATCAGGAGCGGATCTTGTATCTGATCCTGGGCGGCATCGCGCTGGTCGTTCTGTTGGTTTTGGGCGTGGGGTATTATCAAGAGAATATCGGCAAGCTCAATAACCCGATCGCCGTGGTGAATGGCGTGCCGATTAGCGTCCGCGATTATCAGACGAATATCCGCTACGAAGCCGGCTCGCTGACCAGTCAGCTCCAGAACGCGCAATCGAATTTGCAGCAGATCGGCAGTGATCCCAGCACGAGTTTTCTCCAGTCCTATTTTCAACAACAAATGAGTACCGCGGCAACTCAATTCGTCTCACTCCCGCGCAACGAGTTGGAGACGCTGATCGATGACGAGCTGATCAGAGAGGAAGCCGCCAAGCGCGGCATCACCGTGAGCCAGGATGAGATCGATCAAGAAATTGAGGTTCAGTTTGGCTATGCGCGCGCGACGCCAACGCCCACCGCCGGCCCTTCTCCCGCGCCAACCAATACCGCGACCGCGACGTTGACGCCGACCGTCACGCCCACGTTCACGCCCTCGCCGACACCGACTGGCACGCTCACGCCCACCACGCCGACCGTGACGCCCACCGCGGGTCCCACGGATACGCCCGCGCCGACTTCGACGCCGCTGACGTTGCAGGGATTCCAGGATCAAAAGAAGAAATTTCTCGATTCGCTGAACACCAACACGCATGTCAGCGAAGCAGATTTCCGCAAGATCATCGAAATCGGACTCCTGCGCAGCAAGTTGCAGAAAGTCATCGCCGCCCAAGTGCCGACGACGGGTGAGCAAGTGCACGCGCGGCATATTCTGGTCCAGACGTACACCGAAACGCTGCCGATCGAAGCGCAGTTGAGCAAGGGTGCGGACTTTGGTCAGCTCGCGCAGCAGTATTCCACAGACACCGCGTCCAAAAATACCGGCGGCGACTTGGGTTGGTTCCCGCGCGGAGTGATGGACAAGGCATTTGAGGATGCGGCGTTCTCGCTTCCCGTCAACCAGATCAGCCAGCCGGTGACTACGACATTTGGTGTCCACATCATTCAGGTGCTTGGGCATGAACAGAATCGTCCGCTCGATTCTGCCACGTTGCAGCAGGCACAAACCAATGCGTTCAATGACTGGCTGACTCAGGCGCGCTTAGCCGCCAAGATCGACCGGTTCTACAGCGATGCGGATGTGCCGACCGAGGTTACTCAAGCGATTGCGAACGTGCAGGCGCAGTTACAAGCGCCCGTTCCCGCTCCGACACCGACCGGACCATAGATTATCGCGACTCACGCTGAAAGATAGAATGAAAAACAATCACGGATTAAAAGTCCGTGATTGTTTTTGTCTGATCAGCGCGCGCCCGTACTCTTATTGACCCGTTGCCAGACTGAACAGCAACGCGGCTGCCGCGAGGGTCATTGCAACAGTAATGATCCACCCCAACGTGTTGGAGAGTTTGCCGTTCACCTTGTCTTTCATAATCTTGTGATCGTTGGCGATCAGCATAATGATCAAGAGGAGAGGCGGAGCAACGATGCCGTTCAAGACCGCCGTATAGTACAGGGCTTGAATCGGATTGATGCCGATCAGGTTCATCGCGAATCCGAGGAAGGTCGAGAAGGCGATGATGCCGTAAAATCCCGGCGCCTGACGGAGTTTCAGATACAATCCCTCACGCAGCTTGAAGGTTTCCGCAACCGCATACGCGGCTGAGCCAGCGAGAATCGGCACCGCGAGAAATCCGGTTCCAATGATTCCAACGGCGAAGAGCACGTAAGCAAAATCGCCGGCGATGGGTCGCAGCGCTTGCGCCGCCTTGGTTGCGCTGTCGATATTTGTGATCCCGTGACGGAAGAGCGTTGAAGCGGTGGTCACGATGATGAACCACATTACGAGATTCGAGAGCAACATGCCGAACGTCACATCGGTGCGCATCCATTTCAATTCGATTTTAGAAACTCCCTTGCGCGCCCGACGCGTCGTTTTCCCTTCGTCAATTTCCTCCTCGATCTCTTGACTCGCTTGCCAGAAAAACAAATAGGGCGAAATCGTCGTCCCTAGAATCGCGACGAGATTCAGCAAGTAATCCTTATCGAGCGCAATGGTGGGGATGACGGTGCTTTGCAATGCCTTGCCCCAGTCCTGCGGCGATACAAAAGGGACTAGGAAATAAGCGAACAGCGATAACGTCAGCCAGCGCAACACGCGCGAGTATTGCTTGTAATCGATAAAGACTTGCAGCATGACGCCGAGCAGGGTTAACGTAACCAGCCAGACGAGAAACGGAACGCCTAACAATAATTGCGCGGCTGCCGCCATCGCGCCGAGGTCAGCGCCGAGGTTGATCGTGTTGGCGATGAAGAGGAGTAGTACGGAGAAGTAGAGGACCGGTTTGGGATAATACTTGCGAATCGTCTCCGCCAAGCCGCCGCCCGTTTGGAGCGCGATCCGCGCGCAGATTTCCTGGATGCCTGCCATCAGTGGAAAGGTAAACAGCGCCGTCCAGAGCTGCGCGTATCCAAACTGAGCGCCGGTTTGGGAATACGTGCCGATCCCGGAGGGATCATCATCCGATGCGCCGGTGATCAATCCCGGCCCAAGCGCCTTCACGTAGACTTGCAGTTTCCCCAAGGGTCCGCTGCGCTTGATTTCTTTTTCGGATTCTAGGGCTTTGGAAGACGGCATGGCGTTCCTTTCACGTTCTACTCTTCGTGCTCATGCTCGTGTGCCGCCGGATGCAAATGATGATGCGCGTGCTCGGTGCTCGCGTGTTTGTGGCGGTGCTCGTGGATCAGGTTGCACTCGATCAGCCGCTCGTAATCGGTGAGCATCGCGTGCGGTGCGCCGTCGCCTGAGATTTCGTGCTCCTCGCAAAACATCACCACGCGGTCGGCGATCTCTTCCACGATGTCCAGGTCGTGCGTCGCGGTGATGATCGTCTTGCCCGCCTTGCCCAACTCGTCGATGAAATCAAGCAAGCGGCTCTGGCTGCGCGGGTCGAGTGACGCGGTCGGCTCGTCCAGCAGCCACACGTCCGGGCGCAGCGACAGCACCGACGCGAGCGCGACCTTTTTTTTCTCGCCGCCGCTCAAGCGATGCGGCGCGCGGTCGTGTAGTTTCGTGATGCCGAGCAAATCCATCGCCCACTCCGCCCGCTCGATCACTTCCGCGCGCGGCAAGCCGAGGTGCAGCGGCGCAAAGGTCACCTCGTCCCACACCGTCGGCGAAAAGAGTTGCACGTCCGGATCTTGAAATACCAAGCCCACGCGGCGGCGAAACGCAAACGCGCGCGCCTCGTCCTGCAGCGCTTGCTCGGTCATCGGCTCGCCGAACGCGGACACCGCGCCGTTCGTGGGAAAATACAGCGCGTCGAGGATTTTCAGCAGCGTGCTCTTGCCCGACCCATTCGCGCCGAGAATTGCGATGCGTTCCCCGGCGCGCACGGTCAGGTTGATGTCCTTCAACGCGATCTGGTTATGGTACGAGAAATTCATCCGCGCGACTTTAAAAACTGCCACATTGTTCTGGTTCATCACTTTCCTTATTGACAAAGCGGGAGACACGGAGAGAGGGAGATGGGGAGAAACAATCTTCCGTTCTCCCACTCACCGCCCTCTCCCCATCATCTTCCAATCCACATTGCAATTCCGGCTACTGCGAGAAACGCCGCGAGCCATAGCCAATCTACGCCGCGCCAGACGAGCGCATCCATCACTTGCGCCTCGCCGCGAAAGCCGCGCGACTGCATCGCCAAATAGACTTGATCGCTTAGTTCGTACGACTTTGCGAACAAGTTGCCCATGCTCGCCGCGAGCCAACGGCGATCCTCCGCGCCCGTCACTCGCCCGGCGACGCGGCTCTTGCGCGCGAGAAACATATTGTTCGCCGCGTGCAGCAGCACGTAAATGTAGCGATAGGTCATGCCAAGAATCAGCACGAATGCCTGCGGCACGCGCAAGACGCGCAGCGCCTTGAGCAGCGTCGCCCACCGCGTCGTCAGGATCAGCAAGACCGCCATCGATACCGACGCGCCAACGCGTAGCAGCAGAAACGCGGCGGTGATGACGCCCGGCAGCGTGATCGCCAAGTAGACGCGCGGCGACGCCAGATCAATCAGCGTGACGAGCGGCGCGCCCGGCGTGAAAACGTTGAACAGCGCCGGCAGCGCGACGACGCCGGTGAAGAATGGCATGAACATCCAGACGCGCTTGAGATAAAATCCCATCGGCACGCGCGAGGCGGCAGCGATGGGCAGCGTCAGCAGATACAGCGCGGCGATGACGAGCAGATTTTGCGACGCGCTGACCGCGATCAGCAGCGCGAGCGCGCCGACAAGTTTCGCGCGCGGGTCAAGCGATTGCAGCAAGCCATCTTGCCGCGCCACCTCTTCGGCGAACAACGTTCGTTCGAGCGTGTCGGTGATACCGCTTAATGTCTTTTCGAAAAAACCACGCGCCGCGCGTGGCTTTGATGGCGCCGGCGTGGTTGGCTTGGGAATGGATGCCGGTACGTCATTGTCTCTACGCGCGTCCGTCATCATCGACGCCTGGTTGAGCCAACGGTTGAGCAGCCAGCCGAGCGCAAACACAATGGCAAGTACCAAACCGACACCGAGCAATGCTGACAGAAGATATCCGACTGTCGTGTTTTTCAGCGCGGTCAAGTTGTAACCAGCCAGCGGGGCACTCCAAACGCTCGACCACTTGTCGAAGCCGGCGGGAATGTAACCCAGTCCGATTTGTTCCAGTTGCTGTCGTCCCCACTCGCCCCACGCGGTGCCAGGCGCGAGCAGTCCAATCGGCGTCAGCGCGATGAGCGCGAACAAGCCAGCCCATGCCCAGCGCGAAACCTTGGTCGCGCCAGTCGCCGCGCCGCCGGACGCTTCGAGCAATTGCGGATTCGTTCGTTGCATCCATGCGAGCACCAAGCCGGTCGCGAAGGCCTCTACCGCGCCGGCAATCGTGAGATGCCCGATCAACATCGCGGGAATCGAAACTTCCAAGCCGTATGGAAAATAAAGCGCGTGACCGGCGGCGTCGCGGAACAGCAGCGGCTGAACGCCCAGTTCGATCGCGGTGAGCAGCGCGCCGACGTTGATCGCGATGTAGCCGGCAATCGCGCCGGCAATCACGCGCCGCGTGGACGTGATCGCTGCGTTGCCACTGAGCAAGCGATAGATAAAATAGCCGACGAACGGCATCGCGATTGCCATATTGAACGCGTTCGCGCCAATCGCCAGAATGCCGCCATCGCCGAAGAAGAACGCCTGAATGATCAGCGCGACGGTGACGGCGAGACTTGCCGCCCACGGACCCAGCACGATCGCGGCAAGCACTGAACCGACTGCGTGTCCGGTCGTTCCGCCTGGGAGCGGCACGTTGAACATCATAATGACGAACGAGAGCGCGGCGAACAGCGCAATCAGCGGGACCGAGCGCCCGGTGAGCAGCGTTTTTATCTTCTGTGTCGCGCGGTACCAAAACGGCAGCGCGGCGGCGTACATCACCGCCGCAGTTTCAGGACTCAGGTATCCGTCCGGGATGTGCATGAAAATCTCCGTTTGACAGTAATCAGTTTTCAGTAATCAGTATTCGGTAATCAGAAGACAGTGAACACTGAACACTGAATACTGAACACTGCTTTACTATTTACTGTTTGCTGCTTTCTGGCATTTACGGCAGAGACCGAAGATCGCAAAGTGATCCAGGTCGGCGACGAATCCGTAATGTATACGTAGCGATTTTTCGAGCGAGGCAAAGACGCGCTCGTCCACCTCGACCATCTGATGGCAGTTGCGGCAGAGCAGGTGGTGATGGTGCGGATGCTGGTGGACTTCGTACTCCACGCGCCCTTGTCCGAAATCGGTTGGGTTGACGAGGTTCAGCCGCGCGAGCAAATCGAGCGTGCGGTAGACTGCCGACTTGTTGATGTAGGGATAGCGCTTGCGGACGCGCTGGAGAATCTCGTCGGCAGAGAGATGGCCGTTGATATCACAGATCACCGCGAGGATCATTTCACGCTGCGGCGTCAAGCGGTGTCCCTTGACGCGCAGTTGTTCGAGAAATTGCGTGTGGTGCATAATTGAGATCATTCCTTATTGCGACTAGTTGCAATAAGGATACTACGCTTCAGAGTCTTTGTCAACTCCGTGATGGTCCTTCGATGCGTCCTGCCCCCTTGACGAGGTTGAGTCGCGGCATATAATCGTCTATGCCAGTCGTGATCGGGGCGGCTGCGGTGGGTGGGACGGGATGAGTAGCAACGTGAAACGCGCACTGGTTGAGCGGCGCAGGTTGGCGCCGTTCTATTCTGATTTGCCCGATAGAGGAGAAACGATGAAACGCCGTTTTGTTTTTGTGATCCTGGCTTTGGCGTCAGCGCTGCTGGTTGTTCCAGCATTTGCCGCCGACGCGATCACGGTCATCTCGAATACCTTTTCCAATGAATTTCCGACTCGCCTCACGTTTCAGTTGGGGGCGCAGGGCAGCGCCAACATTACGCAGGTCGCGCTCATTGCCCAGGTGGGGCAATGTGTGAGCAATCGCTACATTCCCACCTTTACGCCGGGGACCCAAGTCCAGGCGACGTATACGTGGGATTTGGCGCAGAACTATATGCCGCCAGGGACCACCGGCCAATACTGGTGGACGATCCAAGACAGCGCGGGCAATCAGATTCAAACGCCCAAACAATCCTTCCGCGTCGACGATCCATCCCACACGTGGCAAAAACTATCCAACGATAACCTCGCGCTGTATTGGTACACCGGCGGGCAGAGTTTTGGGCAAGCGCTCTTCGATCGCGGCGTCCAAGCCATCAACTTTTTGCAGCAGCAGTTCGGCGTGAAACTTGACCAGCAGGTGCAGATATTCATCTATGGCAGCCATTCCGATTTGCTCAAATCCCTCGCCGTCGGGGCGCAGGAATGGACGGGCGGGCAGGATTTTCCGGAATACAGCATCGTGCTGATCGGCATCGCTCCTTCGGAGCTGGACTGGGGCTTGGGCGCGGCGGCGCATGAGTTGACGCACCAGGTGGTTCATCGGGCGATCCAGAATGGCTGCAGTTCGCTGGGCAGTCTCTCCTTGCCGCCGCTGATGGACGAAGGGCTGGCGGTATACAACGAGAATCCCGGGACGGCGGATCCGCAGTTCACGCTGCCGCTCCGACGCGCGATTCAAGACGATACCCTGATCCCGCTCCGAACGCTCACGAGCGCGTTCCCCGCCGATCCGAACATGGCGAATCTTTCCTACGGCGAGAGTTGGAGTTTTGTCGATTTCCTGATCCGCCATTACGGTCAAGCCAAACTAGGAGAATTCTTGGTCGCCGTCAAGCAGGGCGGGGTGATCGACGATCTTTTCCATCAAGTGTATGGGCTGGACCTGGATGGACTGGAAGGGGAGTGGCGCAAGGACATTGGCGCGCAGCCGCGTGTGATTCCGACGCGCAGCAGTTTGCTGCCGACTCCTTTTCCGACGTTCAGTCTTTCGACTGACGCAACGCCGACCGCGGGCGCGGCGAAAGCAACCGCGACTACGCCGTCCGTCGCGGTGAACGCGACCCCCGCGCCGCGTCCCACCACCGCGCCCAGCGCACCGGCTAATCCGATTACGAATTTTTGCGGCGGCTTGTTCGGAATGGTAGCGCTGGGAATTTTCGGCGTCATCAAGCTCTTCCGGTTTCGTTAGTGGCTGCGCGGTTCTTCGGTTTCTCTCGACAAATGTGCGACGCACCTCGCGGGTGCGTCGCACATTCTAAATCGAATACCCGTTGCCGCCCCATTGACAGGGCGAAGAAACTCTCTATAATCGCATCCGCGCTATGAGACATCCGGCTGATGATTGGCTAAACGCGCTGCTGCACGGCATGCTGGCGGGCGCTATTTTGTTCTTATCGGTTCTACCCGCGTTGGGGTGGGCGTGGCATCGCGTTTTGCCAGAGCATATGCACGCGTTCATCGGGGCGGTGCATTCAGACGCGGACGAAATCTTACCGCCGGCGACATCGCCGGATGAGGAACAGAGTCTCTGTTCCAATTGCTCCGGAACGCAGATCGGAGCAGGCATTGTGCACTTGCCAGGCAATTCTGGCTTGCAGGTCGTGGGCGCGGCGGCGCTGGGCGCGTTGCTTTGGATTCATGCGCCGCCGAATTTTTCAGAGCGTATGAGCCTTCCGATTGTCTTCTATCGACCTCCGCTCATCTTCCCCCCGGATCCTCCGCCGAACGCGACGGCCTAATCTCTCTGGGTGCTGACATCTGATCGACCCTATCCCTTACGCAAGCGGCGTCGCTTGGCTTGTGTCAGGATTTCTGCGCCCTCCGTCCGCCGAACAATGTCTTTATCGGTTGACGCAATCCCAATCAAGTGCTAACATAAAAGAGAGGATCACAATGAATCGCATCAAGTGGGCTTTGCCGTTGGCGTTCGCGCTGACGCTCGTGGCGACTCAATTCGCGTTCGCCCATGAGCGTCGTACCGTTGGCAAGTACGATTTTTTGGTGGGCTGGGTGAACGAGCCAGCTTATGCCAGCCAATCTAACGCGATCTCTTTGACTGTGACGGATACGCAGACGAAAAAACCGGTGACCGGGCTGGCGAATACGCTGCAAGCCGAAGTGATCTTCGGCGCGCATTCGATGGTGGTTCCGCTCACCGAGTCGGATGAAAATCCGGGCACGTACGCCGGGCCTTTTGTCCCGACCCGAGTCGGAACTTACATCTTCCACTTTTCCGGCCAAGTCGCCGGACAGACGGTCGACGAAAAGTTTGAGTCGGGTCCCAACACGTTTGACGACGTACAGGATATTGCGGCGCTGCAATTTCCGGATAAAGTGCCCGCCGCGTCCGACCTGGCAAAGCAGGTTCAAGCCGTGCAGAGCGCCGCGAGCAGCGCACAGACATTCGCGTATGTTGGGATCGGCGTCGGCGTGCTGGGCTTGATCGCCGGCGCGATCGCGCTGTCACGGCGCAAGTAGTTTCGGTTCTGCCAACCGGTAGATGGGAGGATCGCGTGATGGATCACCCATCTACCGGTGTGATCTTTTTCGACCCACCCATTTCAAGGAGTCGTTGCATGAAACGCCTCAACACATATATCACGATCTTTTTCGGTGTTAGTCTTCTCTTTCTCGCGCTTCACGCTGCTTATGACGGCATTGTCTTGGGCGAGACGCAAGATTGGGGTGTCACTCTCGCTCAGTACTTTTTCTATCTCGCTCTCATCTATTTGACCATTCCTCTACTCGGATTGTTCTTGGCGCGGCGCTTGAACCCGCTCGGGTGGATGATCGTTGGACTATACGGTTTGCAGGTGATGTACGGCGCTGGCATCACCGACGATCAACCCATGCTGGGTGTCATGCCGCGGTTACTGGGCTACTTGGGCGTACATATTTCCAGCATTCAGGGATATGGGTTCTTCAGCATCATCTTGGAGATATTGGGATTTGCGCCAGCGGAGCCACATAATCCAACGCTATTCTCAACTCTGATCGCCGACGTAAACATCGTCGTGAACGGAGCGCTGATTCTGTTGTGCCTATTGGCTTTGCGTGCGTGGTGGATTGAACGGCGCGGGAGACGCGACGCTGAGGTGCGTGGGCAGTTGAGCGTTCAGGGAAACAGGATTCCCTGATCCAAGGATAATATGCTCTTCATTCCTGCATTGCACGGCGTCATCGGTTATGCGGACGAACTGGTGGCGCTCGGACTCGCGGTTGCCATTGGCTTGACGCTGTATTTCGTGTTCGCATTGATCGAATCGAGAGACCAGACACCGAAAGACAAAAATGAGTAGAGTCAAGTTACTTTTGGTCATTGGAATTTTCGCGCTCGCGCTCATCGCCGCGCCCGTCGCGCTTGCGCACGCGAATCTCGTGCGCTCTGAGCCGCCGGCAAACTCCGCGCAACAAACGCCGCCGACGGTCGTGCGCTTGTGGTTCAGCGAAGACATCGAGCCGAGTTTTAGCAGCGTTAGCGTCGTGGACAAGAACAGTGTCGCGGTCGACAAGGGCGACAGCCATCGCATGAGCGACGACGCGAAAGGGATGCAAGTCTCGCTCAAAGACAATCTGCCGCAGGGGCTGTACACGGTCGTGTGGAAAACTACGAGCGCGGTCGATGGGCACGTGGTCGGCGGCAGTTTCGCGTTCACCGTCGGCGATGTGCCGCTTTCGGATTCATCGCCTCGCGCGATCATGACGCTGGTCGATACGGCGCTGAGCAATTCCGCCGCGCCGCCGCTCTACCAGGTGATCGTGCGCTGGCTGAACGTGCTGCTGCTCGCGCTCCTCGTCGGCAGTTTCATTTTCCCGCTGCTCATTCTTTTCCCCGCGCTGCGCGCGGCGAAGAGTAACGCCGCACTCCTGCAAGTCTACGCCGGTTATTTTCGATCAAACGACGCGCCCGCCGACACCGACGCCGACGCCGACGCCGCGCTCGCGCCGTGGTCGGCGCGCTGGCTGCGCTATACGCAAATCGCGTTCGTGGTGTACGCGCTAGTGACGGTGGCGACGCTCGTCGCGCAAGCGTACACCGTCGGCGGGATCGCGACCTCGATCCTCCTCGTCCTCACGGCAACGCGCTTTGGTACGGTATGGCTCTTTCGCGCGGCGATTCTCATCGCGCTGGGCGTCATCCTCTTTCGCGCGCGCTGGCAATTCACGGCGCGCCTGCGCGCGAACCGCGCACTGCTGCTGGCGGTCGCCCTGGGTTTGTTGTTGTTGGTCACGCAGAGTCTGAACAGTCACGGCGCGGCAGTCACCGATCCGCCCGTCATTCCGCTCGTCGTCGATTTGATCCATCTCGCCGGCGTTGTGATTTGGGTCGGCGGACTGGTGCAGTTGATCGCGACATTGCCGGCGCTCCTCGGCGCGCTGCCGGCGTCCGCGAAAATGCGAACGCTCTCCGCGGTCATTTCCTGTTTTTCGCTCGTCGCATTTCTCGCCGTGGGCGTCATCGTTCTGAGCGGCGTGTATTCGATGATCGTCCAGGTCGGTTCGCTGGAAGCGTTCTTCGCGACGCTCTACGGCGAGACGCTCTTGGTCAAGTTCGTGCTGATCGTCCCGCTGCTCGCGCTCGGCGCGCTGAATCTCATCGTCAACCGCCACGCGTACGCGCGCGCGGCGGAACGCGCGATTCCGTTTACCGGGGTGACCTTGGTCATTCACCGCATCGACGTGATTGTCGCGCTCGAAGTTGTGTTCGCCGCCGCGGTGCTGCTCGCGGTGGGATTCCTCACCAGCGTCGCGCCATCGAAAAGCGCGTTCGATCCAACGTCGCCGTTGTGGATCGAAACGCACACGGTGGACAATATCAACGTCACGTTGGGCGTCGCGCCCGCGTTGGTCGGTTCGAACGATTTCGACGTCAAGGTACAGGACGCCGCGGGGCAGCCGATTTCTGACGCGAGCGTGGTGCGTCTGCTCGGCACGATGCGCGAGATGGACATGGGCACGCAGGTGGTCGCGACGACGGCGCAGGGCAACGGACATTACACGCTCCACGGCGATCTCATGAGCATGGTGGGGACTTGGCAGATCGAAGTGTTGGTGCGCCGCGCGGGATACGACGACGCGCGCACCGCGTTCGTGGTTTTCGCGCCCAATCAGCGCGCGCCGCAAACCGCGCTGCCGCTGCTCCAGGAAAACACATCGGCGCAGGGCGGCTTGGCGCTGACGCTCTTCGGCTTTGCGATGGGCACGGCGAGCGTGCTGCTGCTCAAACAGCGCCGCGCGCGGTGGACCAGTTTGATTGGCGCGCTCGCGGTCTCCCTCATCGGCCCCCTGGCGATCTATCAGGTGGTTGTGAGCGCGCCGGCGGGGCAGACGGTGATCATCCCGGTCGTGCCGGGGTTCGCGCACCTACAGCCCGACCCGGTTCGTCCCGTGCCCGCGCAGATCGCGGCAGGGCGACAGGTCTTTCTGCAGAACTGTGCGACCTGTCACGGCGAGAGCGGCAAGGGCGATGGTCCCGCGGCGGCGAATCTGAATCCCAAGCCCGCCGACCTCACCGTTCACGCCCCGCTGCACACGGACGGCGATTTGTACTGGTGGGTGACGAACGGAATCTCCGGCACCGCGATGCCGGCGTGGGAATCGCGGCTGACCGATCTGCAGCGCTGGCAGGTCGTTACTTTTGTCAAGAGCACGTTGGGCGTGGGCACGCCAACGCCGCCGCCGGCGACACCCGCGGCTCAATCGTTCGTGCTGTCCACGCAGCCAGCGCCGGACGCGAATCTTGCGCTCACCATTGCCCCGGGTTCTGGCGCGTCCCAAACATTCGACGCCGCGTTTACGGACGCGAACAAGCAGCCCGCGTCGGACATCCAGGGCGCGACGCTCGAATTGAGCTGGCTCGATCAGGGCGGCAACAGCACGCGCGTGAATTTGGACGCCGGCGCAGACGGGCATTACCGCGCGTCCGGAAACTATCTCGCGCAACCGGGAATGTGGCTGATCCGCGTCACCGCGCAGCGCAAGAGCGGCAATCTCGTCGTGGAGTTTCCATTTTATCAAAATGGGAGCACGTCGACCAGCGGCGCGACCGATCCGCGCGCGCTGCAAATCCTCAAACAATCCGACGCGCAAATGAATAATATAAAATAGCTCTGATCGATTCAATATTTGTCGGACGGCAGAGGCGGCAGCGTGACGACGCAGTACGAATACCAGTCGCCCGATCGATTGCATTATCAGGTTGTGGGAGGAACGGAATCGATCGCCATCGGCGGGACGCAATACGATCAGGACAACGAGACGTGGACGTCGCGCGCGCGGGTCGATCCGTTCGCCTTTCCCAGTTTCGACAACACCAGCCCGGCGAAAACCGTGACACTCGGTGGCACCGACAACCTGAATGGCGCGCCGATGCAGATTGTCGAGTCAACGACGGGGTCTGGGGATTCAGCAACGAACTATGCATTTTGGATTGGGATGGACGACCATCTGGTTCATCAATACGCGATGGTTGCGCCGGCGCATTTCATGCTGCAGTATTATTCCGATTACAACGCGCCGATGGACATCCAGCCGCCGACTGTCGGCGCGCTCGTCCAGCAGCAGCAAGCCGATGGCTTGACGAGCGAGTTATCGGTTGTGCCGCGCGCGGCAGACGTGAGCGATTTTGATGTGGCGCTGACCGATGCGGCGGGCAAGCCGGTGAACGCCGCGCCGCGCGTGATGCTGGTCACCGCGATGACAAATATGCAGCATCCCGCCAATTCGTTGCTCGCGCAGCCCGCCGGCGGCGGACATTACCGCGCGCGCGGTCCGTGGATTTACATGGGCGGTCCGTGGCAGATCGGGGTGGTAGCGCAGCTTGCCGATCAACAAACGCGCAGCGCGGCGTTTCACTTCAATGTGCCGGAAAACTCGGGTCCGGTGGTGAGCCAAAAAGTGGAAGACAGTCCTAGCCCGGTTCTGCAAATCAACCTGTTGGTCTACGCGTCCTCCATCGTGCCCGACCGCGCGGACATTCAGGCAAACCAGCCGGTCCGCGTCACGGCAATGCTGATGGAGCCGGACCAAACGCGCTGCGGCGGCAAGATGACTTTGCCGGAACTGGGGCTGGCGGCGACGTTCAGTGACGCGGGGCTGGGCGAACTGCAATTCGCCGCGCCGCGCACCGCGCAGGTGCGCGCCACGTGCAGCGCTGATGGTCTGGTCCTTGCGATAACAAGTTGAAACTACAAAGCCACAAAGACTCTAAGAGAAAGGCAAATTCGTGAAGGCACGCGAAATATCTTTGTCTTCGTGCCTTCGTGGTGAATTTCCAAATAGCTTTGGTGTAAGGTGATTCATGCGAATTCTATCTTCGAATAATCGTGCGTGGGCGGCTGTCCTCGCGCTGGCTTGCTTCCTGATGGCGGTCATCGCATCGTGCGGCGCGCCGCCGGCGACGCCCGCGCCAACGCCCATCTCGCCGCCGACCGTTCTGCCGGCGCCGCCCGCCGCGACTTTTCCGCGTCCGCAGAATCCAGCTATCCAACCTACTCCGGTCGGTGGGTTGGGACTGAAAGGCAAATTCGTTTTCGCGCAAGGCGACGGAAGTCTGATGATCGAAGATGCCGGCAGCAACAACCCGCGTACGCTGCTCAAGGCGACGACTCAACTCTACGCCGATTCGCCGGTTTTCTCGCCGGATGGCAAACAAATCGCGTTCACGGCAAGCTCGTTCACCAAAGACGGCGCGGTGGTTCAGGATGTGCGCGTCATCAACGCGGATGGGACCAACCTGCGCGTGGTCGCGACCCCGGACAACCCCAAGATCATGCTCGGCTTTCCGGCGTGGAGTCCGGACGGCAAAGACCTCTTCATCACGCAATCCTATTCGGTTCCGCCGTCCACTCAGCACGATGAGATCGACCGCCTCAGCGCGAGCGGCGGACCGCTGAGTAAAATCGCCGAGAACGCGCGGGAAGCCAGCGTCTCGCCGGATGGGAAAAAGCTCGTCTATTCGGTGCTGGATTACCAGACGTACTCCGCCGGATTTTGGATCGCGAACATTGACGGCAGCAACCGCAAGCAGATTCTGCCGACCGGCGTATTTGCCGCGGTCTTTGCTCCGCGCTTTGCGCCGGATATGCAAAGCATCGTCTTCGCCGCCTCTGGTCCCCCGACCAAGAAGCTGCCGGGCGTATCCGAGCTTATTCCACCGACCGACGAGAATGCATGCGCGGTGTCATTCGGATTTATCTGCTGGGCGGAGAAGGCGGAGGCGCACGGGTTGCCGTGGGATTTGTGGATTGTCAATCTGGACGGGACCAAGTTCGAGCGCTTGACCCAGCTCGGCGCGGACAGCCCGGTCGCGGCGTGGTCGGCGGACGGCAAGCAGATCGCGTTCTACGATGCGACCGGGGTTTACGTGATCGACTATGCAACGAAAGCAGTCACGCAGGTCTCGGACAGTCACGGCTATGGCGGATTTGACTGGAAATGAAGGAAATGCAATTGTCTTCCAACCGGCAAAAATATCTGCGCTACATTACGATCCTTTTCTTCATCAGTCTAATCGGACTCACGCTCCACGCGCTGGACGACGCGCTGGTGACGCGCGAGCCGGACTGGTACAACATCAGCGTCGCCGAATTTCTATTCGACCTCGCGCTGATCTACCTCATCGTTCCGCCAATCGGGTTGTGGCTGGCGCGGCGCGGGCACGTCATCGGTCTGGTGATTTTGCTGGCGTACGCGTTCCCGGCATTCTATGGCGCGGGGCTTAACCACGTCCGGCATTTGTTCGGATCGTTCCAGGGCTCGCAACTCCTGCCCACGATTTTCAAAGCGCTCGGCATCGACTACGCGCCCTATCTGACCAATCACGGTTTTCTCACCGTGATCATGAATATGGCAGGACTCGGTGTGACGCCGCCGCACGGGCACACCATCTTGTCCGATGCCGTGGTGTTCTTCAACATCGGGCTGAACCTCGTTCTGATGTTCTACCTCGCGCTCGCCGCGCGCGAGTGGTGGCGCGCTAGAACCTTGCGAAGGTTGAGCCGTGACTTTCGGACCGAATGACTGATGGAACCGGAAAGGTCTTCGTTTCGGTAGCCCGTTTGAACCTTCGCAAGGTTGTTCCGCGTTGGGCAGAGGTTGTTTCTGTGCTATAATTCCTCCCGATGGACGCGATCCTGACACACGAGAACGCCGATTTCGACGCGCTCGCCGCGCTCCTCGGCGCAAAAAAAATCTACCCCGAAGCCGCGGCAGTTCTGCCGCGCCGCCTCAACCGCAACGTGCGCGATTTCTGCGCGCTCTACTCCGATGCGCTCCCGTTCACCCAGCAGGGCGATTTGCCGCGTTGCAAATTCCGCCAAGTGCTCCTCGTCGACACGCAAGGCGTTCCCTCCGCGCGCGGCGCGCGGCAGGACGCGCGCGTGCACATCATCGATCATCATCCGCTGGCGCGCGCGCTGAAAAAAGGGACGACCTTCTTCGGCGGCGACGTGGGCGCGACGACGACGCTCTTTGTCGACGAGATTCGCGAAAAGGAATT
>VFSW01003729.1_pt1 | contig 22836 bp, 22 predicted proteins | sample 5358111 | NCBI WGS metagenome assembly VFSW01 (sample SAMN11554181, study PRJNA540505) | mine drainage metagenome | isolation source: sediment from site ElyBrook_90M | place: USA: Ely Copper Mine, Vershire, VT | collected 2017
GTGGCTGCACCGGGCGTGGAGCCCCATATGGCTGTTGTTCCCGGCAATACCTTCCAGCGCGTGAGCAGGACACCGAGGGAGGTGCTGATGACCAGCACCGAACAGACAACGGCGAGGAACAGTGGCCATTGCTGGACCATGGTCACCAGAATTTTTGGTCCGATACTGCGTGCCACGAGGCAACCAATCAGACCTTGTGCGAGGACATAGGGTCCCCGTGGCACTGCCAGTTTGCCTTCGAATACCGCAACCAGGATTGCGGCAGCCATGGCACCCAGCAGGATGGCGGCAGGCAGATGGATGAGTTCAAGGGGAATAATGAGGCTGAAGGATACAGCCAGCAGCACGCTCCACTTGGCTGCAGTTGGCGTAGTGCTCAGTGTCAGGGCTTGTGCCGAGGGTTGGTTCATGGCTTTCTCCAGGGTCGGTCAGACCACAGCGCAGCAGACGCGCATCGACCTGAAAATCGGGTCGGTTTGGCCAGCACTTGATGACAACTTCCCATAGACACGCTACGCTGAAAAGCAGTTCGCTTTTCGGATCTGCCATCAATGACCAAGTTTAACGGACTAAGTCTACATTACCGGATCTGGTCAAACAAGCGGCCTTGTCGCCAAAATTACCTTGGACCCTATCAGGTTCCAAGCAGGCAACGCGCCAGTAACTGCGTTTTCTGGCATCATGTCGTAGTACGCAATCGGCCCATAAAAGTGTCATGAACGGGGATGTATGATGACTGTTTCCGGATGTAATCGCTGTAGAAATCTTGAGCCGCTTGATTTCGATTTCTCCTATGCTTATCAGCCGATAGTCGACTTTCGTAACCAGAAAATATTTGCACATGAGGCCTTGGTCCGTGGAATCAATGGAGAATCCGCGGCTTTCGTGTTGGCAAAGGTTAACGACGATAACCGCTATCGCTTCGATCAAACCTGTCGCGCAAAGGCCGTCGAAGGTGCTGCAAAATTGGGCATTCGGGAGTTTTTGTCAATCAACTTCTTACCTAATGCAGTGTATGAACCAGGGGCCTGCATACGCTCTACCTTCGAGGCAGCACAAAGGTATAATTTCCCGAAAGAAAGAATTATTTTTGAGGTTGTCGAGGGTGAGAACATTGCAGACCGACCGCATTTGCTCAACATATTCGCAGAGTACAGACGCTTCGGTTTCAAGACAGCAATCGATGATTTTGGTGCAGGGTATGCTGGTCTGAATTTACTGGCAGAATTTCAACCAGACATAGTCAAGATTGACATGGATCTGGTTCGCGATATCCATAACAGCAAGCCTAAACAAGCAATTGTTGAAGGTGTTGTTCATATGTGTCACAAACTGGACATTAAAGTTCTGGCGGAAGGAATAGAAACAAAAGCGGAGCGTGATTTTTTGGTGGCTAGCGAGGTGAATTATTTCCAGGGCTATCTTTTCTGCAAACCAGCATTTGAAGCTGTCGGAAAAATTGACCCTGCTGCATTCTTGTAATCCTGAACCTGACAGGTGCTTGAGGTTCTGATGAGCGGCAGTTGCACCAAGCAAACTATCAATGGCTGGCAAGGGTCGGTCTACTGCAGCCACCATTTTCCCCCACCGATTAGCAACATGCGCGTTCACTGGAAGAATTCGGCCCGTAAAAAAATTCGGCAAGCCAGCCTCCAGCCAATCGAGCAAAGCCAACCGACGATCTGCGTCGGTTACTCCCTCAATGCCTTTTCGCAATTCACCCAGCGTCAACACGCTCAAAAACAAGGTCGATAGACTGGTTAGATTGTACCAGATTGGGATGAGTAAGTAAAAGGTGTTGCCACGTTTTCTAATGAACAATTTTGATTGAACTATTCATGCGGGAGTTGGAATTATCGCATTGACAACAAATGACATGGAAAAATGATCTATAATTAGTACGGTCAGCAAGATTATCAATACATCAATATGTCAGATTATCAATACATCCATATCGGAAAATTCGTTTGATTCTGGTCGATGTACGGGGGAAAACGCGTATGTCATCTCTATCAGATCCTCGCCAGAATCATCTTCTTGCCGCCTTGCCGGAGGAAGACTACGCGTACTTCTCACCCTTTCTGGAAGGGGTGCAGATGCCACTTGGCGAGGTGCTCTACGAGTCCGGAATGCAGATGCGCCACGTATATTTTCCAGTCGATTCCATCGTGTCCCTGCTCTATGTCATGGAAGACGGTTCATCGGCAGAAATCGCCGTAGTGGGCAACGAAGGTATCGTCGGCGTCTCTCTTTTCATGGGAGGTGAAACCACCCCCAGCCGGGCAGTGGTGCAAAGTGCCGGCAATGCCTACCGACTGAAGGGTCAGTTTCTTAAAAACGAGTTTTTCCGCGCGGGTCCGATGCAGCATCTGTTGCTGCGCTACACTCAGGCCTTGCTGACGCAGATGGCACAAACCGCAGTATGCAACCGGCATCACACCCTGGATCAGCAGTTCTGCCGATGGCTCCTGCTGAGCCTCGATCGTTTGCCCTCCAACGAACTGATCATGACCCAGGAACTGATCGCCGCCATGCTCGGGGTACGTCGCGAAGGCGTCACGGAGGCCGCCGGAAATGTGCAGAAAGCGGGCTTGATCAAGTACAGTCGGGGCCACATTACCATTCTTGACCGAGTAGGTCTGGAGAAGCGGGTCTGCGAATGTTACGCAGTGGTCAAGAAAGAGTTCGATCGCCTGCTCCCCGAGTAGTCGTTGAAGGAGGCTTTACCAAGTTTCTGAATTAGGCATGGAAACCCAGGGTTCTTCGGAAGTCTAATTATTATCAGGTGAAGTTGGCACCGTTTCTTCGTGATGTGTTCGAAGTGCGGCAGAAAATTTCAGGGGACGATTCAATATGCATCCGCGTCACATAGAACGGCACCGCACTAAACGCGTAGGTTGGCTACGCGCTGCAGTATTGGGCGCGAATGATGGCATCGTTTCCACAGCGAGTCTGGTGCTGGGTGTTGCGGCTGCGCATGCTACTCGCAGCAACATAATGGTCGCTGGAGTTGCCGGCTTGGTCGCCGGAGCCATGTCAATGGCCGCCGGCGAGTATGTGTCCGTCCACACACAGGCAGATACCGAAATGGCAGATATCGAGCTTGAACGCAAGGAACTCAAGACGGACGAAGCCGGGGAGCATAAAGAATTGGCGGCGATCTATGTTGGTCGAGGTCTTGATCCCGCGCTAGCGAAACAGGTCGTCGATCAACTCATGGCGCATGACGGGCTTGGTGCACACGTCCGCGACGAACTTGGGATCACCAAAGCGCATAGTGCGCGTCCGATTCAGGCTGCCTTTGCTTCGGCTGCCAGTTTCGCAATTGGAGCTGCCATGCCGCTATTGATCACGTTATTGGCACCCGCGGTAAGTCTCACCCTGCTCGTCTCAGGTACGTCACTCGTTTTTCTCGCACTTCTGGGTGGGGTGGCTGCGTACGCCAGCGGCTCTTCTTTGACTGCGGGGGCAATGCGTGTCACATTCTGGAGTGCACTGGCCATGGCGTTAACTGCGGGCGTCGGCGCCTTATTTGGAGCGGTTGTGTAAGCGAAATGGCGCTGTGCCACCTTGCACGCAGACTTGGGTTGTATCAGCTGGCGATTATCTGCTGATACATGATCACAGGCCGCGATGTGTAATCGGCCGGTTAAGTTCGCTGCCGTACGGTAGTCGTCGGTATCTGTAGTTAGACTGATTCTATTTCCGAGCCGCAAAGGATGTCATCATGGAACCGAATAACGATCCGTCCAAAGTTATAGAATCTAAATACGGGGCCAAGCGTGGCGCGAAATCCGATGCCAAGTCGACGGGTGCTGCAGAGGATCACCTGCTCAGTGGTCTGACGAGCGACGAGGCCCACCGCCTTCTGACACAGTTTGGTCCCAACACAATGCCAGATACGAACATGCACCCGCTGCGTATGGCGCTTGAAAAATTCTGGGCCCCGGTTCCGTGGATGCTCGAGGCTGCGGTTGTGCTTGAACTCGTGCTCGGCAAGTATGTTGAGGCCGTGATCATTGCGGGTCTTTTGGTGTTCAATGCAGCACTCGGTCTATTTCAGGAGAGCCGTGCCCAGGCAACCCTCACCGCACTGAAGTCCCGGCTCGCGCTGAACGCATCCGTCCGGCGCGATGGCGTATGGAAAATCATACCTGCGGCCGAACTTGTGCCGGGCGACGTGGTGAAACTCTCACTTGGTGGGGTGGTTGCCGCAGATGTGCATATTACCGGTGGAGAAGTTTTGCTCGACCAATCCATGCTTACCGGCGAATCGGTGCCTATCGAAGCAGGTGTGGGCGTGGAAACTTTTGCTGGAGCGCTCGTGCGTCGGGGCGAGGCGGAGGCGGGGGTCACGGCGACCGGAGTGCGCACCAAGTTCGGTCGCACTGCAGAATTAGTTCGCACCGCCCATGTCGTGAGTTCCCAGCAGAAGGCAGTTCTGCGCGTGGTGCGCAATCTTGCCGCATTCAACAGCATCGTCATTGTGGTGCTTGTGGCTTATGCTTATTTTCTCAAGATGCCGCTGGCGGAGATCATTCCTCTCGTTCTGACGGCAGTCTTGGCGTCGATACCGGTTGCACTGCCAGCTACATTCACATTGGCGGCGGCACTCGGCGCGCGAGCCTTGGCAAAGTTAGGTGTCCTTCCGACACGCCTCTCCGCAGTGGATGAAGCAGGAACTACGGACGTCTTGTGCTCCGACAAGACCGGCACGTTGACCCAAAATGCGCTGACAGTGACGACCATTCATCCCATGAACGGCTTCGACGAGGCGCATGTTTTGGCACTTGCCTCGCTGGCGAGCGCGGATGGTGGGCAGGATCCAGTGGATGCAGCCATTCGTGCGGCCGCTTTAAGCAAGGGCATCTCAGATGCGCCAAAGTTGGTCAAGTTTGAGTCTTTCGATCCTGCGAAAAAGATGTCAGAGGCAACCGCAACTGATTCGACCGGCGGTACGCAACGTATCGTGAAGGGTGCTTTTTCCGTAGTCATCGGTCTCGTACAACGGACACCGACCGCAACAGTTGCGGTGAACGAACTTGAACGGCAGGGCTTCCGAGTTCTGGCAGTGGCAGCGGGACCGCAGACGGCGATGAAGCTGGCGGGACTTGTTGCGCTGAGTGACCCGCCTCGTTCAGATTCGGCGGCACTCGTCACTGAATTGCATGAGTTAGGTGTCCGCACTGTGATGGTGACGGGTGACGCGCCGGCGACTGCGGCCATCGTGGCTCACGCGGTGGGGCTTGATGGCGCCATCTGTCCGCCCGGTCCAATTCCCGACAACGTCCATCCCGAGCAATTCGCAGTCTATGCCGGCGTCCTACCGGAGGATAAGTACAAGCTTGTCAAGGCGTTTCAGAAGGGCGGTCATACCGTCGGCATGTGTGGCGACGGTGCCAATGACGCGCCAGCGCTGCGTCAGGCGCAGATCGGCATCGCAGTCTCCACGGCAACCGATGTCGCCAAATCGGCCGCCGGCATGGTGCTGACCGAACCTGGCCTCGCTGGCATCGTCGCCGCGGTCAAAGAAGGGCGAATCACGTTTCAGCGCATCCAGACCTACACATTGAATTCTATCGCCAAGAAGATCGTGACGGTGCTCTTCCTGATTGCTGGCCTGGTCATGACAGGGCACGCGATCCTGACCCCACTGCTGATGGTCATTGTGATGGTCGCCGGTGACTTTCTCGCCATGTCCTTGACGACGGATAATGTAAGACCGTCCCCGACGCCGAATGAGTGGCACATCGGCAAATTGACGATGGCCGGCGCTGCGATGGGCATTTGCCTGCTGGCCTTCTGCATCGGCATCCTGGCTATTGGTAAATTTGGCATGAATCTTGGTATAGAGACATTGAGAACCCTGGCCTTCGTCGTCTTGGTGTTCGGCAGTCAGGCGACGATCTATGCCATTCGCGAACGCCGACACTTGTGGGCCTGTTCTCGTCCAAGTCTCTGGCTTGTGGCGTCATCCGTTACCGATATCGGTATCGCCTCCCTATTGGCTATCAGCGGGATCGCAATGACACCCTTGCCGCCCTTGATGGTGGCGGGCACACTTGCAGCGGCAACTGCCTTCGCATTCATTCTGGATTTGGCAAAGGTTCCAATATTCTCTCGTCTCGGGGTCGCCGAGCGCCCGTCCGATCGCTCCTTGACTCACAAAACCAAGGGTATCCGAGGACTTGGGGCGCAAAGACGTTCAAGCAGTTGAAGTGTTCAGAATCGTGTTTCTGAACGAAGTCATGATGAAGTTCCCCCGGTTTTTCGCCTTCCAAGGGCGGTACCTATCCTACATGAATTTGCGCCGCAGTGCTCCACCTATCTTCCCTTGCGGGTAGTTTGCCGAATAACAAAAACCGTGTTACTGTTTAGCACTGGGAGGTCAGCAGGTTGGACAATGATCCAATAATTTTTATTTGAGATTCACAATGACCTATTGTCTTGCTATTAACACGGAAACAGGCTTCGTTCTTTGCTCTGATTCACGAACCAATGCCGGATTTGACAACATTTCGACCTACTCGAAGATGCACACTTTCGTGTGGCCGAACAACAGAGTGTTCGCGCTGCTTTCAGCGGGAAATCTTGCTACCACACAGTTGGTGATCAAGCGGCTTCATGCTGATCTGGATAGCAGAGCAGTCCCTAATCTGTTTAGTGTCGAAAATATGCATGAAGCGGTAGACTATGTGGCCACAGTTAGTAGTAGCGTACAAAATATCCACGCGGTGAGGGACAGCGGGAATGTCAATTTTGAAGCGACATTTATTTTGGCAGGACAAATAGGCACGTCGCGCCATGAAACGCTCATGATTTATCCACAGGGCAATTATATTCACGAGTCCAATGAACATCCTTTCCTGCAAATCGGTGAAATTAAATACGGCAAACCTATCCTGGATCGAGTCATCAACCGTCATATCTCACTGCCAGAGGCAGGTCGTTGCGCACTGGTGTCGATGAATTCGACGGTTCGCAGCAATCTTACTGTCGCCCATCCTGTCGAGTTACTGGTTTATGATAAAGATAGCCTGTCCTTCACTCACCAACTCTATTTGGGTGAAGATGATCCGTTTGCCAAAGAACTTGCAGAATCTTGGAATCGGGGTCTTCTCTTAACACTGCAAAATCTGCCCAAATTTGTTTGGGAAAAGTCTGAAAACTCACCTGCAGCCAATAATTCGACCCGATCATCACAAGTGATTAATTCCTGACTTTTCTGAAACGGCAGTAAATCCACATAAAAATCTTCTTATTCTTCGGTTTTGTTTATTTTGTTTGTCAATGGCCCATGCACCAGAATGAGGCGTAGCGTCAGAATTCTGTCTCACTTTGGCAATTCAATAGCCAAAATAAAATGCTAATAACCTGAATTTTTTGGTATTAAATTGTTTGGCATGATTCATGCATTAATAGCATAAGTTCAAACAATTGACTAAAAATCATGAAGACAGTCTATGACGAAATGTATGCCGCTGATGGTTCAGTGCGTGAAAGTTATCGTAACTACGCCAATTGGCTACAGGTTATCCCCGACGATGTGATCGCGCGCAAACGCGAGGCCGCGGATTTGGCGTTTCATCGCGCCGGAATTACTTTCGCCGTATATGGTGAAGCCAACAGTCAGGAAAGACTGATCCCTTTCGACATCATACCGCGTATTATTCCGACGCGAGAGTGGCAACACCTGTCCGACGGATTGCGCCAACGGGTCAAGGCGTTGAATGCCTTTTTGCATGACATTTATCATGATCAGGAAATACTTAAAGCAGGTCTTATCCCGGCTGGACAGGTATTGAGAAATAGCCAGTTCCGTCCGGAAATGGTCGGGGTAGACGTGCCAGAGCAGATTTATGCACACATTGCCGGCATAGACTTGGTGCGTGCTGACACTGGTAACCAGACTGGCGAATACTTTGTACTCGAAGATAACCTGCGCACTCCGTCCGGCGTTTCCTACATGCTGGAAAATCGCAAAATGGTGATGCGACTATTTCCTGACCTGTTTGTACGCCAGAAGATAGCCCCCGTAGAACATTATCCTGATCTGCTACTCAGCAACCTGCGTTCGGTCGCACCTGCAGGTATCGCCGACCCGACAGTGGTGATTTTGACACCCGGTCAATACAATAGTGCCTATTTCGAACACGCTTTTCTTGCGCAACAAATGGGAATTGAACTGGTGGATGGCTACGATTTATTCGTTAAGAACAAAACTGTGTTCATGCGTACTACGGAAGGGCCTCGTCGCGTGGATGTCATTTATCGCCGTGTTGACGATGACTACCTTGATCCTCAGGCATTTCGCAAAGACTCCATGCTGGGCGTACCCGGATTGTTCTCGGCCTACAAAGCGGGCAACGTTACATTGACCAATGCGGTGGGTACCGGAATTGCCGATGACAAGGCCATCTACGTACATGTACCAGAAATGATCCGCTTTTACTGCGGCGAAGAGCCAATTTTGTCTAATGTGCCAACCTGGGAACTGCGTAAACCGGAAGACCTTGCATATGTACTGGCGCATCTGCCAGAACTGGTCGTCAAGGAAGTTCATGGTTCAGGCGGATATGGCATGCTGATAGGCCCCACGGCATCAGTGGATGAAATCAGGCTGTTCCGCGACAAGATCAGCGCCGATCCGGCCAACTACATCGCACAACCGACACTCGCTTTGTCCACCTGCCCTACTTTTGTCGAGAGCGGCGTGGCCCCTCGCCATATTGATCTTCGACCTTATGTGCTCTCCGGTCGTGAAATTACCATGGTGCCGGGTGGACTTACCCGGGTGGCGCTAAAGGAAGGCTCCCTGGTAGTCAATTCGTCGCAAGGTGGCGGCACCAAAGATACATGGGTTCTGGAAGGGGAGCGTTAACATGCTATCATCAACCGCTGATCACCTCTACTGGATGGCTCGCAGTATGGAGCGAGCAGAGAATACCGCGCGCATGCTGGATGTAACCTATCGCATGTCGCTACTCAAACAGGCGATGATCGAGCCGAACAACGAATGGCGCGCCATGCTGTCTATCAGCGGCCTGCATGAGGGTTTTGAGGAACGTCACGACATCCATAATGCCGAAAATGTATTGCATTTCATGGCGTTGGACAAAAAAAATCCAGGCAGCATTTACAACAGCATCTTCCTCGCGCGCGAAAACGCCCGCGCTGTGCGCGGCACAATCACTTCGGAGATGTGGGAAGCACTCAATTCCACTTGGCTGGAAATGCTCCGGATACATGCAGAAGGCATCGCTTTGGATGGCGTTTCACGCTTCTTTGAATGGGTGAAGGAGCGATCGCATCTTTCGCGCGGGATCGCCCACGGAACCATGTTACGTGACAATACTTTTCGATTTATAAGATTGGGAAGTTTCCTTGAACGTGCTGACAATACGGCCCGCATCCTGGATGTAAAATACCACATCCTTTTACCCAGTCTGAAGGACGTCGGGGGCGCTACAGATTATTACCAGTGGAGTGCGGTACTACGCTCGGTATCGGCATTTGAGTCCTATCGTAAAGTATATCGTGATCAGATCACACCCAAGCGTGTCGGTGAACTTTTGATACTGCGACTTGACATGGCGCGTTCCCTGATCACTTGCGTGAATGAAGTACACCGCTTGCTGCTCGAAATCAATGGGCCGCGCTCCAACGAATTGATTAATCGTTGCAACCAACTCTACGCCAGAATGCATACTGAAACCATAGACCGGGTATTCGAGTATGGTCTGCACGAATATCTCTCCGAATTTCTCGAGCAAATTTATAATCTGGGCGATTTGATCAATACAACCTACTTCTGGTCAACCGATGAATAAACGAATTTTTAATCTGTAGAGCACGCAGTTTACTCACCAGGCCAAATTCTCTGTGCTACAACAAACAGAACACTGACTGCCGTGATTTATTGCATTGCGACCAGGATAGATGCTGGCATCGGTTTTGTGTCAGATTCCTGCACCAACGCTGGAATAGATAATATTTCAATATGCGGCGATTACACAGGAATTGGGGTAAGGCGTGAGGCGCACTTTTTCCCGATTTCTAAATTTGAGTGCTGATCAACCAACTTCAAAAAAAGATTACACATGACTATCCGTATTGCACTGAATCACCAGACCCATTACAACTTTGATCGCGCCGTGAATTTGTGGCCACATGAAATTCGGCTGCGGCCTGCGGTACATAGCCGCACGCCAATTTTAAGTTATTCGCTCAACGTCGAGCCTGCCGGTCACTTTCTGAACTGGCAGCAGGATCCATTTGGTAACTGGGTCGCTCGTCTGGTGTTTCCAGAAAAAGCCGAATCGTTGAAAATTACGGTTGATCTGGTCGCTGACATGACTGTGATCAACCCATTTGATTTCTTCATGGATGAAACCGCTGAAAATTACCCCTTTGAATATCCAGATGGCTTGAAGCGTGAACTTGGTCCCTACCTGGAAGCAGACCCCGCCCCGCCTTTGTTCACGGACTGGCTGGCGCGAACAAGGTCTGAGTTGCTCAGTAAGCCGCTACGCACGATCGATATGCTGGTGGCAGTCAACCAGCGTGTCAAAGATGAAGTCGGTTATATTGTTCGACTTGAAGCCGGGGTGCAAACACCGGAACAAACTTTGACATTCAAGTTCGGTTCCTGCCGCGATTCAGCCTGGCTTCTGGTCCAGGCACTGCGCCATTTGGGACTGGCTGCACGCTTTGCATCGGGTTATCTGATCCAATTAAAGGCAGATGTCGCAGCACTCGATGGTCCATCCGGAACTGACCACGATTTCACTGATCTGCATGCCTGGACAGAAGTTTATATACCGGGGGCTGGCTGGATCGGTCTCGATCCGACTTCAGGTCTTTTGGCTGGCGAAGGACATATTCCGCTAGCCTGCACGGCGATACCTTCTTCGGCAGCTCCGGTAACTGGTGTCACCGAAGTTTGCGAATCACGCTTTGATTTTGCCATGAGCGTGATTCGCATCCATGAAGATCCACGCGTAACCAAGCCATACACCGAGGCACAATGGCAAGCCATACTGGACTTGGGTCATCAGGTCGATATTGAATTGAACAAACATGACGTGCGACTTACCATGGGTGGGGAACCGACCTTTGTTTCTATCGATGATATGGAGGGGCCGGAATGGAATTACACTGCACTCTCAGACAAGAAGCGGGAACTTTCTGGAAAGTTGCTCAATCGCCTTCAAGGACATTTTGCACCGGGTGCAATGTTGCATTTCGGCCAGGGCAAGTGGTATCCCGGAGAACCACTGCCTCGCTGGGCGCTTGGTTGTTACTGGCGTCTTGATGGTGAACCGCTGTGGCGTGACCGCACTCTTCTGGTCACTGCTGACTGTGTCGGCGCACAACAGACCAAGGATGCGCAAAATTTCATGCAGCACCTTGCCCGCGAACTTGAATTGGATGAACGCTTTGTGATCACGGCATTTGAAGATGTGATCCAGATTATCACTCAGGAGCAATGCTGGCCGGAAAATCTGGATCCGCTCAAATCAGACTTAACAAAAACCGATGAACGGCGGCGACAAGCAAAGTTGATTGAACGCGGGTTGGGTGAACCTGCAGGCTACGTATTGCCGCTCAAGGCATTGCCAGCCAAAACTGCTCAACGTACCGCAAAAGCCCTGGTTTCAGCAGGTTTTCGCTCGAGTCCATGGCCATTGCGACGTGAGCATCTTTATTTGACGGCGGGGGATTCGCCACTGGGTCTGCGTCTGCCGTTGGCATCTTTACCTTGGATAGCAGAAAAGGAAGAGGAATTCGGTCGCGATCCATTCGATGCAACAAGTGAAACACCTGATGTCAAATCTACCTCAAAAAAAACAAAGGTATCAAAAGCATCTTCGCCAGAGGACAACAACGATCCACATGAAATTATCCACACTGCCTTATGTGCCGAAGTGCGGACTGGCGTTTTATGTGTTTTTCTGCCACCAGTGCCTTTGCTAGAAGATTTCTTGGTATTGATCACAGCCATAGAAAACACTGCCGCCGCGTTAAAGTTACCGCTACGACTGGAGGGATATACCCCGCCTGTAGATCCACGCATCAGAGAGTTCCGTATCACCCCTGATCCCGGCGTTATTGAGGTTAACATTCATCCATCCGCCAACTGGTCTCAACTCGTGAAGAATACGGAAACGCTCTATGAGGAAGCGCGTTTATGCCGTTTGGGCACAGAAAAGTTCATGCTGGACGGACGGCATACAGGAACAGGCGGAGGCAACCATGTTACGTTAGGTGCGGCAATGCCCGTTGACTCACCCTGTCTTAGGCGACCGGATGTGCTGATGAGTCTGATTACCTATTGGCAGCATCATCCGGCGCTGTCCTATTTGTTCTCTGGCCTGTTCATTGGACCTACAAGCCAGGCACCTCGCGTAGATGAAGCTCGTCATGAAAGCCTGTACGAGTTGGAAATCGCCTTTCAACAAATGGCAGAACACCTCAAACCTGGAGAAGAGAGCACACAGCCGTGGTTGGTGGACCGTTTACTGCGTAATCTGCTGGTGGATCTGTCCGGAAATACACACCGCGCGGAATTCTGTATCGACAAACTGTATTCGCCAGACAGTCCGACCGGTCGCCTGGGCCTCGTCGAGTTCCGCGGTTTCGAAATGCCGCCACATGCGCAGATGTCGCTGCTGCAAATGTTATTACTGCGTGCGTTAGTTGCGCGTTTTTGGCAAGTGCCCTATAAAGGCAACCTTAATCGATGGGGAACAGAATTGCATGATCGCTACATGATGCCGCATTTTGTAGCAGAGGACATGAAAGATGTCGTACTGGATTTGCGGTGTTCCGGCTACGCTTTTGATTTCGACTGGTTTGCACCTTTCCTTGAGTTTCGCTTTCCTCGCTTCGGCACCGTCGTGCATCAGAACATTGAAATCGAATTGCGTCAGGCCATTGAACCTTGGCATGTGCTAGGTGAAGAAGTCGCCGCTGGCGGTACAGCGCGCTACGTCGACTCATCTCTTGAGCGTATGCAAGTCAAAGTGCGTTTTATGAACGACAACCGACACGTCCTGGCCTGCAATGGTCGTCCACTACCGCTAACATGCACTGGCACTCGTGGCGAATATGTTGCTGCCGTGCGCTACCGTGCCTGGGCACCTCCTTCAGGATTGCATCCGACCATAGGCGTGCAGGCCCCCCTTGTGTTCGATCTGGTGGATACCTGGAGCGGACGTTCAATCGGTGGTTGTACCTACCACGTTATCCACCCTGGTGGTCGAAATTACGACACCTTTCCTGTCAATGCCAACGAGGCTGAGGCACGACGCGTTGCACGTTTCTGGAGTCATGGGCACACCCCAGGGCCTATGCACGTACGACGTGAAGGACGCAGTCCGGATTATCCGCTGACCCTTGATTTGCGCCGTGCACCTGAACAGGTCATGGAAAGTATACCCGGCAAGTTGATGCAGCAGCAATAAGAGAAACGCAGTCCAGCAGGATAGGGTAGGGCGCACTGCATCGCTTGCGTTGCAACCCTGACGCCGGTTTTATGCAAGCAAACTTACTTGCACATTCACCTGCATCCTAGGCATTCTTGTGCCTGATCCAATAAAACTACCAGAGACTGGCGGCACTGTTTCCGGGTCGCGAGCAACCGCAACTGCGATATGCCGGTTACCAGTTACTTCACCGGAAGTAGGATCGAAGCCCTTCCAACCTGTGCCGGGTAAATATATTTCTACCCAGGCGTGAGTAGTGGCAAAGCCGGCCTCGGTTGCGGGAGCGTGCAAATATCCGCTGACAAAACGACTGGCAAAACCCAGGCAACGACAAGCCTCGATAAACAACGTGGCATAATCGCGGCAAGATCCACTGCGCTGGGCCAGCGTTTGCGCCGGTGATTGGACGCCTGCTTCCTCTCTCATTTGATAATGAAATTGGCTATTGATGGCCTGATTCAATTTGACCAACAGGCCAAAAGTCTGCATGCCGCATATCTTCTGTTGTTTCAGCCAGTCATTGATGATTTGGCTGTCGTTGACGAAAATGGGATGTTGAAAAACTGCCAGATCAATTTGTTCGCCGACCGAATAGGAAAAAGGATAATTCACCGCATAATCTTCGAGCAGGAAGTCGTAAGGTGGCGGCGCATAATGCTGGATGATGACTTCACTGGCTATAGTCAGTTTATCAGAGCGCTCAAGAAAGTTTACAATTGCCAAAGAATTATCGAACACATCCCGATGCCATTTTATATTTTGCGCAGGCGTAATGACCAGTTTGGATGTCTCGATACGCACATCGTGCCCTTCCCGCGGACGGAGCAAAAGCCGGTGCGGATTGAGTATGACATGAGTTGGAAAAAGATATTCCGTCAGGTGTTTAATGTGCAATCTCTGCATGACATTTATTTCGGTTCAACATCCAGCATTTCGACGTTAACTTTCATCTCCTTCGGGTACAATGCCGGACCAAACTGATTGAATATGGCCACATCAGCGGCATCACGTCCATAAGCCACAGTGACACGCCCACCTTTCAGGGTAGGTTGGGTTGCATCAAAAGTATACCAGCGACCTCCTACATAAGCTTCAAACCAAGCATGAAAGTCCATGGGCTCAAGTTTATGCAAATACCCCACCACCATACGTGCCGGAATGCACATGCCACGGCATAACGCTATACCCAGATGCGTGAGTTCACGGCACACACCCTCACGCCGCTCATTGACCTCGACCGCAGATAGTTGAAAGTACGTGGAATACGGATTAAAACTAATATTGTCACGTATCCACGTTACTATGGCAGCCACTTGATCATAACCTGGTGTTGCGCCTGCCACTATTTCCCGACCCAAATCTATAAACTTGTCTGACTCGCAGTAACGTGTGGGTAAGAGATAGGTGAGCACTGAATCAGGTAAGTTTTGCACATCCTCGAAAGGCACACCTGGATTTACGTCGATGCAGTCAACCGTCAAAATATCCGCAGTTGTGTGGATAGAGAACTCGCCTGGCGGAGCCACCAGGCGTTGGCAAAGGTTGCCAAAATTATCTGTATATTCAATGGCTGGCACACTGGGCTTCAAAGTATATGACTCTCTTGCTACCCATTGTTGTATCCCGCTGCGCGGACGCAGCATAAGAATAAAAGGAGTAGCCACGCTCACATCAAAAGTAATACCACATCCTGTACGAAGCCACATCACTGTTTTCCTTTTAACTATGTCACTGTCTAATAGTTATTCATATCAATCAATAAGATAAATATTCGATGAAAACAAAATAATTCCAGACTGGTTCTTAACAGGCTGTTAATGGACAGGTCTTCTCCCGGTGTTGGGGTGGGGCAGACAGTAAAATTTGGTATGGAGATGTTGCAAGGCCGTGCGCAATCCTTCTTCGATAACCGGATGGTAAAACGGCATTTCAAGCATCTGCGTGATTGTCATTTTGCTCTGCAATGCCCAGGAAAGAAGATGCGCCAAATGCTCGGCGGCAGGAGTCAGCATTTCCGCGCCCAGAAAGCGGTCAGTCATCGGATCTCCGTAGACATTCAACAGGCCCTTGTTTTTGAGCAGGATACGCGCACGGCCCTGATTCTCGAAACTCGCTTGACCGGTAGCGAAGGTACCGGTTTTCATTGAGTGGAATCCTCCACCTATGATACCGATCTGGGGATCGGTAAATACGATCCCGATGGGCGCCCGGCGCAAGCTTGGAGTCACAGGCTTGCCCAGCGCAAGCAATGCAGCATTTTTGCCTGCAATAACCCCCTCGTCAATGGCTTCGTGAAGAAGCGGGATGAAGTTGCTGGCATCGCCCGCGATAAAAATCGGACTTGCTCCGTCTGTGCTCTCTGTCCGAGTGGTTTCCGGGTCGAATAAAGGCACCCCTTTAACGTCGAGCCTGAGCGAGGTCTGGATGAGATCAATACCTGTGACATTAGGGATACGCCCGGTGGAAGCCAGGACATAATCAAAATATTCGGTCTTTTGGTGGGAGCCGTCGGGTCTTGAGCGATGAATGGCAACGCGGTCGCCGTCCCGTAGCATGGCAGCAATGTGGGCGTCCGGTTCCAGAGTGAATTCTTCGTTGAAGGTCGAGATAGCGTAAGAACGTATCTCCGGGTCACTGATAGGACCGACACTGCCTCCTCGTCCAAGTACGACAACATGAACGCCCAACCGATGCAGAGCCTGACCCATTTCCAGACCGATAATTCCCGGACCAATCACGGCCACAGATTTGGGCAGATCGAGCCAGTTAAATATGTCGTCACTGATGATCAGGCGGTCACCCAGCGCCTTGAACGAATCGGGATAGTCGGCGCGGGAACCGGTTGCGATAACGATACTTTTTGCTGTCAGGCGGGTATGGTCATCGACCGCAATCGTATGATTGTTTAAAAAACGTGCGTGGCCATGAATACGGTTTTCTTCGGGAATAGCTTGCGTTTCGCGCAACACGAAACCAATAAATCGATCGCGCTCGCGTTGGATGCGATCCATGACCCTGCGGCCATCAATGCGGATAACACCCTCCACTTGGATGCCAAACCCCGAGGCCTTCCCAATGGCATGGGCAGCTTCGGCTGCGGCAATGAGAAGTTTGCTCGGCATGCAGCCTACGCGCGCGCAGGTGGTGCCATAATTGCTCTCTTCAATAATTGCAGTGCGCGCTCCTGCGGCTATCGCTGCGTGGTAGGCGCCAAGACCTGCAGTGCCGGCGCCGATGACAGCAACATCAACCCGTACGGTTTTCATGTCCTGCCGGATGCCGATTCAGACTGCTTTGCGTGCGGTAAAATACGTTTCCAGATCATCCGCGCTGCCGATGAGTTTGCCGCCGATAAAGACCTGTGGCCAAGTGCTGCTACCAGAAACTGCGCGCAACGTGCTTGAAGTGATGTGCTTGCCAAGACTGATTTCGTCGTAGACAACTCCCTTGGATTCGAGTAATGCCTTGGCACGTGCACAGTAAGGGCAACCGGGTTTGGAAAAAATCAGCACGGGTTCTGGCACGACAACCTTCGGGTTGATGTATTTGATCATGGTTTCGGCATCGGAAACTTCGAGTGGGTCGCCTTCCTTTTCCGGTTCGATGAACATTTTCTCGATCACGCCATTCTTGACCAGCATGGAATAGCGCCAGGAACGCTTGCCAAATCCAACCTCGGATTTGTCCACCAGCAATCCCATTCCTGCAGAAAATTCGCCGTTTCCATCCGGAATCATCTTCAAGTTATCGGCTCCTTGATCCTTCTGCCATTCGTTCATCACAAAGGCATCATTGACCGCCAGGCAGACGATCTCATTCACCCCATTGGCCCGGAAGAGATTGGCTAATTCCTTATAGCGTGGCAGGTGTGTGCCCGAACACGTCGGCGTATAGGCACCGGGCAGAGCAAACACGACAACGGTTTGTCCGTGGAAAAGTTCGTCCGTAGTCACGTCTTTCCACTGGCTATTAGTGCGGGTTTTAAATGTCACCCTGGGGACGGGTTTACCTTCTAGGCTCTTGGCGCTGGGTAGCATGTTTTATTCCTTGGCTGTACGTGATCTGTTTGGGCTAATTGCTATTTTGATTCGTGTTCATGAACTGTGCGGCTACCTGGGAGCAATCCTTGAGCATGCATGGCCTCAGATTCGTTATGAGTATGGGCAATGACAATCCAATGTCCAAGGCTGATGGCATCTTTTATTTCCGCTCCAATATCCATTTCCATTGTTTTTTCATGGGTATTAAGATCGCTCAAGCCGAGTCCCATCGCACTTCCCCCTCCCACCAAACCACCACTCAGCGCACCAACGCCCAGTGTCGACAAAGCGACAACCAACGGTCCCGCCGCCAACAACCCAACGCCACCCGTCAAAGCCATACCAGTGATGATTACCAATCCGGGAATCGATCCCAATGCGGCACCTCCCAAAGCACCTTTCGCAGTTTTAAGCGCGTCCCATTCTTCCTTGATATTTTCCTGCCAATGCGGCTGCTCTCGCCCGAGCAAACTGATTTGGTCGTTGGTAAAACCCTCTTTGTTCAATAAAGCCACAGCGGTGCCGACATCGGCGAATCTTGGATAAATAACGAAAGTTTTATAACGGAAACTCCCCATATGTGGTGCTGCTTTACTCGTGGGTGAATGTTTTTCAGTAGTAGACATTGTTTTCATTGGGTTTCCTTTTGGTAATCGAATGAGAAGTGCCTGACACGGAAACTATTGCGACCCTCATGTCATGCGGCATCTTTCAGGGTTCATGCTGCCTAAACGATCACAGTTTTTCTGTGCAGTAACACACATAACACGGGCCAGAAACATGGCGCAGTCCACCCTGTGATCTTTGACATCGGCCCCAGGTTGACGGTTAAGGGGAATACCCAAAAAGCAAAGAGGTAATTGGGCAAATGCTGGATGACGCGAAATATGTGCCGCATTTGGCTCATCCCAGTTACCACGCAGCAGCATTGACCCTGGCTCAAGCCGGGGTTGCTGTGCTACGGTGCAATTCTTGACAGGTTCCATTATGGACCCATATGGGCTAGAATGAATTGTTATCTATGGGAGAATCACCATGTCCATCAATGTCAAACTCTCTGAATCGCTGGTCGATCAGGCTCGGCGTCATGCGGTGATCCAGCATCGATCCTTGCCTAAGCAGATCGAATATTGGTCACAAATCGGGAAGATTGCCGAGGAGAATCCTGATCTGCCATTTTCCCTGATCCGGGAAATTCTGATTGCTGACCAGGAAGCGCCTGTTGGCGAATATCAGTTTGGCTGATGAAAATTCTCGTTACTGCGACCTTTGACCGGGTCGTCAAGAAAATGCATCCTCAGCAGAAAGTCGCAATGGATGAGGCGATCCGCTGTATTGCTGCAGACCCTCTCGTTGGGGAGGCCAAGGTGGGGGACCTCCTTGGAATTCGAGTCTACAAGTTTCGCATGGTCAATCAGTTGACGCTGCTGGCATATCGGATATTGGACGAGGACAGCGTGAAACTGCTCACGGTAGGTTCACACGAGAATTTCTACCGTGACCTCAGGCGCGTTGATAACTGATTACTTCTTTGCCACCGCTGCTTTGAAAGAGGCACCAGCGGAGAACTTTGGCACGGAACTCTCTGGAATGGCCAGTTTCTCACCGGTACGAGGGTTTTTCCCTTCGCGGGCAGCACGAATGGTCGTTCTGAATGATCCGAATCCGGGCAGAGCGACATCTTCACCCTTGGTCAGCGTTTCGATGATGGTTTCGAGGGTGGCATTCAAGGCCCGTCCGGCATCAGCCTTGGTGATTTCGGCTTTTTTGGCGATGTGATCGATCAGTTCGGTCTTGTTCATGTCTGGCATTCCCTTGGTTTGAAAACCCGGAGTATAGACGCTCTTGGCTCAGAGGGTTACGCTGGCTGGTACCTGACTGTGGTGCAAGCGCGGAAATGCCCATTCTGCGCATCAGAGAGCGCACATGAAGCCTGCCCAACTCATGTCCCTGTTTGACCAGTGCCCGGCAAAGTTGGCGCGAGCCCATGAACGGAAAGTCCAGATGCAACTTGTCGATGGCGTTCATAATCGCCAGGTCCGTCGCGCTGGTCGGCTTTGGCAGGGTAGTAAACGGAACCACGACTGATGTTCAGCAACTTGGCCCGGCGCATTTCAGGATACTTGTCGCTTCACTTTCTAAGTTTTTTATTCTACTTCCAAAGAGCATCCCCCTGAAAATCCATCAAAATAACTGATCACACTCAACGCGGCACTATTGCGAATGGCTTGGAACCAGTGGGGTGAGAAGCGGTAGATTCACAAGACAGCCTTTGAATGACACATGCAAGATTGGTTGATCTATATTGCGACAGCAATGAAGCTATCGGCGTTCTGTTTTACAATGTTGCCATTTGTTCGGATATGGGAAAATTAAATGCCTTGCATTAATCCTGGATCCGTGTTCTTTGATCCGGAAATAATATTCAATAATTTGAATTAATGAGATAATTCGTTATATGAATTCTTCGCCCAAACGAACATGGCACACTTTGAAGTCCAGGAATTCGAGAAACTGAATCTGATCTCTTATTAAAGTCTGGCGCAGAATGTGTCCAGAAAGCGGCGGTTTTCCGGACTTTGGTTGGATTTCCAAGTGTTACTGAGGTGCCTGAAATGCCTTGGGAAATTTTGGCAGATCGGGGTTCATGAAATCCCAATGCGCTGCACTTGAAGTATAAATGTCGAGCATGGGCTTAAAGAGCGAGGGATCGTCAAGGGTTCCTGCGCGAAGTCCCAATAGATTTGTAAAATTCCCTAATTTGGCAAATAACTGGGAACCACAATTGGGGCAAAATCCCCGACTTATTTTATTTCTGCTATCCGCAGTTGACTCATAGTATTTTACCGTGCCACTGATCTTTACCGTTTTCTCTGGAACAAACAGAGCTGGTGTAAAAGCGCCCCCCGAAGTTCTCTGGCAATCACGACAATGACAATTGCCCGAGAAAACCACCTCCCCGGTGGATTCATAGCGAACATTCCCGCAGAGGCAACCACCAGCCAGTATTTTAGTCATAATACCCCCCCATAATTTATGGAAAATTTTTTGTGTATGCCTGACATTGAGTGCCGTTAGTTCGCATTTTTCTCGTCGATGATCCGAGTGAGGATTGTTGGAGCAATGAGTCTATGCAACGGCATCACCGGAAGCATATAAATTCGTCCCAGCAGGTTGTGAATGTGGACAACCGTTGTCACCGAGACGGACTGAATCCCTTTTTGGTCAAGAGGGTGTTTGTATACGGAGAGTACGACATCCAGATGCTTGTCGCGATCTCCCAAGAGCACCTCATTGGGGGAATTGGAAAAGAGTGTGAAGATCCCTACTCGATCTCCAGGCGCGTAAGTTGACGCAGGCTTTGATGGGTTCAATTTTCCAAGACTACCAAGGTCTTTCAAGCCGACAAACTGAACGATCTTGTTCCGCAAAGCCATGAGTGAATGAATCCAGGTCGGAGTGTTTGCCAAGGCAGTCAGGAAATAGCCAAGCGCCGTGCGTGTGGTGTCCGGAACGGAAATAATATAACAATCGTGGAAATACGCACCGGACAGTCGTGCGTTGATTGCACTTTCTGAAGGGACATCGGAGGATGCGGCGTGTGGTTTCATGGTGACCTACTTGGTGAAGGAAAGAAAATTTTCGTCAAGATTTCAGTGATTGGCAACCTTCCGCCAAATGGGTTTCCACGACAAAGGGAGGGGCTGACCCCCGCAGGATAGTATTTCCCGCCGAACAGAGTCCCGCCAGAATCCGGGGGACGAGGCTATTGAAAATTTCGGTAATGCCCCCGTCAGATAGGCAAATCGCGCCGCCGGTCAACAGTCCCGCCAGTCCATGAACCACCGACCAAGTATAGAGTTCGGCCCCCGTCCTGTCTTCAACCGCCAGTACTTTCTCTGCCACAAGATCGTCAAGTGCCGCCTGAAGCAGTTGGTAGGGGGATGTCTCTTCTGTCCTAGGCTCCGCCTGCAATGGCATGCCGAACATCACCTGAAAGTGGAGGGGATTGTTCACGGCGAAAGTGACATAAGCCAGACCCAATGCCTGGAATGCCGCTAGGGCAGGGCTCTCTGGATTGAGAGAACGGGCTTCTGCCGTGGCGTGTTCCATCTGCAGGGCGAGACGCTGAAATCCGTCCATGGCCACCGCATTCAGCAGATCTTCCTTGCTGGAGAAATGCCGATAAGCGGCACTGGGCGATACCCCGACATGGGCCGCTGCTTCCCGTAGGCTGAATCCCGCTACGCCATGCTGAGCGATTAGAGCAACTGCTGCCTCGATCAGGGCTTGCCCCAAATTTCCGTGATGATACTGGCTTCTTTTTTCCATGTGAGCAATGTTGACATTTTTTATGGTCAAATGTAAAGTGAATAATGATCACATTGAGGGGTAGGTATGAAATTTCCATCTTTCTTGCTTTGGGCCAATGGCCTGTTATTCGCCCTGTTCGGAGCGGGGTTTCTGATTCTGCCGGCACAGATGGCCATGCTGGTCACAGAATCAGCACCTGCCTCACCTGGCGGTTTAACCGACATGCGTGCCACCTACGGCGGACTGTCGCTGGGCATCGGGCTGTTTTTGGGTCACTGCGCACGAACGGGCGCATTCCGGTCTGGTTTGCTGGCGTCCTTGCTCATGCTCTCAAGTGCCGCACTGGGACGACTACTCGGCATCTATCTGGATGGAAAACCGACTTGGATGATAGTTCTGTTGCTCACCGCCGAGATTATTTTTTCGGTATTGTCCGTTACAGCCCTGATCGTGTCGGATGACGAAAATGCTTGTGGAGCATAGCCATTGGAAAATTACCGGACTGCGCGAAAAGCCCCGTCGTTCAGGGCGGGGATGAATAGCGCGGATGCCGAAGGCATCCATCTTCGTTTCCTATAGTGGCGTTTGCTGTTGCTCGATATATTGTTTGATGATGCCAATCGGCGCACCTCCACACGAAGAGGCAAAGTACGATGGCGACCACAACACATTTTTCCAATACCGCTTTTTCAAGTCGGGCCGCTCTTTGCGTAACAACCGGCTGGATACCCCTTTCAGGCTGTTCACCAGTACGGACACCGCCAGCTTGGGCGGATACTCCACCAACAGATGCACATGATTGTCCTCCCCATCCATTTCCACTAGGGACGCTTCCATGTCTTCGCAGACCTTGCCGAACATCCGGCGCATCCGGTCGATGGCATCGCCGTCAAACACTTTGCGGCGATATTTCGCCACAAAGACCAAATGGACGTGCATCTTGAAAAAGCAATGTCTGCCGTGTCGAATTTCGTTGTCTTTTTCCATAGACCAAG
>VFSW01003730.1_pt1 | contig 22836 bp, 24 predicted proteins | sample 5358111 | NCBI WGS metagenome assembly VFSW01 (sample SAMN11554181, study PRJNA540505) | mine drainage metagenome | isolation source: sediment from site ElyBrook_90M | place: USA: Ely Copper Mine, Vershire, VT | collected 2017
GGCTGATACGTCTTGCACGAGCAATGTAGGGTCACCACTTCTTATTGATATGACCCAGAACATTAGCAACGATCCAGATTCAGCTGTTCCAGGTGGCAATTGGGCCCTTGATAACTTTACGCGACGCATTCAAATATGGCAGGAGGGGAGTAGTTACTGCGCTAAAGCTGATGATAACGGTATATTCACGACCTTGGGTGGAGGTGCCGGCATAAGCCCTGAACATGGTGCAGTTCTTCCAGATGTGATTACGGGCAGTATGTCTGGTGGCACCTATGGTGAAATTACTGGTGGAACATTCACCACAAGTACTAGCTTAGCTACTTCAATTGATTGCAATGCAAGTTCGACTGTTTGTGCTAGCGGGCTTACTGGTTATTGGGTCCAGAATTACTTTCCTGGTGGTACCTATCACTACGACAATAATTGGAGTTGGACGTATAACGGGGGTGTTAATGGTACTTGGGTAAACGCTGCAGCGGATAATACTGGCGACATTACTCACGTAGCTCTCTCGGCTGTATATGTAGATGCTACAAATGGCGATGACGCCAATGCTGGGGAGCAAGATCATCCGTTCAAGACTGTACAAGCTGCCATCGATGCGGTTGCTACAAGCGGAGTGGTTACTGTCGCTCCGGGAACGTACAATGAAACGCTTCAAATAAACAAGGCACTGACACTGAACGGCGCGAAGATGGGCGTTGATGCAAGGACAAGGAGTACCAGCAGTGAGTCCATCATTTCTTCTGATGATCCCAACGGTTCAGTACAAATTGGTTCCTCGGGACCGGTTGCTGGTACGGTGACGATCGATGGTTTCACCATCGGCGGCAGTCCGGCGAAAGCGATTCATGTCCGAGGAATTACAGACAACGTGGTTGTGAAAAACAACATCATTGAACCAGCTACAACCGCTGGCAGTGATGGAAATTCCGATGGCATTAACTTTTGGCGCGCGAATAACGCTGATGTCGAATTCAACTTGGTGGAGGGAGCCTTAACGAGTGGCATTACCGGAGGCGACGATGGGGGAACTTCCGATGTGAACGATGATACTCAAACGGTGGCTACTATCTCGTACAACAAGGTGGAGAATTCGATGTATGGCATCACCGGCTATCTGGGGAACGGTACCACGATTTCCGATAACGAAGTTGTTGGGGACGCTTCTCTCACAAATGGATCTGGCATCGGCGGGGAATTTACCAACACTTCAATAACGGGGAACCAGGTTCATGGATACTCCACGGGTGCGGGTATCGGATTCAGGAATGATCACACTTCGACGCGGCCGAATGCGTCTGGGATGACGATTTCAGGGAACGAGGTGTACGGCAACTACTACAACTTCTACGCGGTATCAGATAGTTCTGCTGCGACGACTACAATCTCGGGCAACTTCTTCGAGTCACCGGCAACGGGTGGAGCGAACGCTGTAGTGTTGAGCAGTATAACTTCCGGTTACTCGTTCTCCGGCAACTACTACAGTACTTGGAATGGAACTGATAAAAACTATGCGATATCGGCTATAGATAATCCTACTGATACAATGGCTTCGACGACGCCATCAGTATTTGTTGATTCAAGCCCGGCATCCAAACCTATATATGTTGCTACCACCGGTAGCGATAGTGGACCGGGTACGCAAACTAGTCCATACAAAACCATACAGGAAGGTATAAACGCTGTTGTTCCTGGCGGCATCGTGAATGTCGCGTCGGGGACGTATAACGAGGCCGTTTCAATCGCAAAGCCGCTTACCCTCAAGGGTGTTGAGGCTGGTGTAGATGCGCGTGGACGCACGGCTTCTGAATCTATTATTCAGGCGCAAAGTGGCGGCGGTAGTCAGTCAGCCATTGCTATCAAGGCGAGTGATGTAACGATAGATGGCTTTGAAATTGAGGGAGCTGGTACGGCGGGACTACAAACGTGGGGTATCAACGCAGCCGCGGGAACCTCAACCTCTAACGTCCATATCACGAACACAATCTTCCGGAACCTTTATGAAGGATTGCATGTTCAGGGACCGGCTACGAATGTGTCGAGTAATATGACCGTAGATAAAAATGCATTCTTCGATGATGTGGGTGATCTCTACAAACAGGATGCAGGCATATGGATGGCATCTGCGCCAAGCAGTAATCTCACCATTGCGGACAATAGCTTCTCTGGGCACGATGGTGGTAATAATGGAGATTATTCCGCGATCAACATCGATAATTCAACGAACCTAACAATTACGGGCAACTCGAGCCAGAAAGACGGTAGTTTCTTGGTCTTAGTAAATAACATGAATGTGACCGTCAGCGGAAATACGTCTGCTGATCAATCCGGCTCAACGATTTACTTAGGGTTGGGTAACAATGGTGTGACAATCAAAGGTAACAATCTTGATAGTGGTTATCGAGGTGTGAAGCTTGCTACTGATTTTGGCACGGGCCTAAATCAGAATATCAAGGTGTTGAATAATGCAATTACAAATATGTCGAATGTCGGCGTACTGGTAACTTCCGGTTCGGTATCCGATGAAGTGTTTGTAAACGGTAACCAGATTGTCGGGAATCCTTTAGGCGTTAGTGATGAGAACACTTCCACCACTGTTGACGCGACCAATAACTACTGGGGTACGGTAAGCTCGACGACGATCGCGACGATGATATCAGGTGATGTGAATTACATTCCGTGGAGCAACGGCTTGGGTGCGGAAACAAATGTCGATACCGACGCGCCGGAAGTCATCATCGGGAGCAATACTACTTCCACAACTTCGACCGTTAATGTACCGGCTGATGTGGCTGATGCCACACTGAATGCCTCGGGCCTCTTGAATGCGAGCGACAACAGCGTGACGTTGCCGGGAGCGATCACGGTAAATGCTTCGACGACCATCGGGAACGTGAACGTTCAAATCCCGGCCGGCATCAAGATAACCGGCACGTCCGGATGGACCGGTATCATCAACGTTCCGCAAGTTATGTCGAATGGATCGGTTTCCGTGACACCCGACGTCAATCATGGCGCGTCTATTTCATCCGTTATCGAAATCGGATCGACCAGCACGCCGCTTACCTTCGACCAGGCGGTAAGGATATTGATGGTTGGGCAGGGAGGTAAATATGTCGGCTACTACCAAAATGGTACGTTCACTCCGATTACGACTGCCTGCTCGGCGGACACGCAATCTGTCGGTAACACACTGGCGACGGGAGGGGATTGCAAGATCGACGTAAATAACGGAGCCGATCTTGTTGTCTGGACGAAGCACTTTACGAGTTTCGTAACATACACGCAGTATGTGACGAGCGTGACGACGTATGCGAGTGGCGGCGGGGGAGGATACAGTAATCCGACTCCGGTGGTGCCTCCGTTGACGACTCCTCCTCTAACGACGGTTACAACTCCCGCTCCGACAGGCCAGGTCTTGGGCGCGCAGGCCTTCCGATTCACCGAAGATCTCGCGGAAGGAATGCAGAGTGATAACGTAACCGAGCTCCAGAATCGTTTAACGAGTGAAGGCGTATACTCCGGTCCGGTCACTGGGTACTTTGGACCCTTGACGCTCGCCGGCGTGAAATCATACCAAGCGAAATACGGGCTTCCGACGACGGGATTTGTCGGGCCGATGACGAGGGAAAAATTGAACGCGGCTCTCGCGCTTGGACCGAACGAAGGACAGGTTCTCGGAGCTTCGACAACCGGAACCGCCCAAATGGTTGCGCGCATTCAAGGAGTCATTCAATCGCTTCAAGCGAAAGGGGGACAAGAGAAGGTTATCTCCGTTCTCCAGATGGTCCTCGCGTTTCTCCAAGGACAATAACGTCGAATCGCGTTTTGAAAGCCCCCGTGCGTCGGGGGCTTTCCTTTTCTCTGATTTTGTTGTATAATAAAAACCAATGAAAGGGGTCATTTTGTGGCTTAAGAAGTATTTCATTCCCCATAAAGGAAACGATCATCAACCGCACATGCTGAGGCGGGAATCCATCCTTTTTATCGGCGTTATGGTGCTTGCAATTGAAGTACTTTTCGTTTTTCGTTCCTTTGGCATCATCTCCATGGATAAACTGACGGCGCTCATATTGCCGAACTCCTTGGTTGATGAAACAAATGCCGCCCGCATCTCCGATAATCTATCTTCTTTGAAGACGAATGCACTCCTCGAGGTTGCCGCCGAGGACAAAGCGAACGATATGGCAAAAAACGGCTACTTCGCCCACACGAGCCCCACCGGTATTACGCCGTGGTATTGGTTCGAGAAGGTTGGCTACAACTTCGAGTATGCCGGCGAGAACCTTGCGATCAACTTCATCGATTCCAAGGATGTCATGAATGCGTGGATGAATTCGCCGGAACACCGGGCCAATATTTTAGACAGCCACTTTACGCAAATTGGTATCGCGACGGCCGAGGGTACTTATGAAGGCCGGCCGGCTACGTTTGTGGTACAGCTCTTTGGTACTCCTGCTCCAGTTGCGGCGAGCGCATCTCCTACAGCTACGGCTGCGGTTGCCTCCGCAAAACCGATTGTCATCAGCCAATCTTCGAGCACCACTACTTCTGGTGAAAGTTCGTTCGTCGCCGTGAAGGGCGCCGAAACAAGCTCCGTCGCTTCAGCCACGCCGTCGGCAGTTGCGGTTGCCGGGACGACCGAATCCAACAGTGTTGCCAATGCCTGGGCATCGCCGCACCAAACGCTCAACTATCTGCTCTATGCCCTGGGGGCGCTTGTCATTCTCGCTTTGGGGCTCAACATTTTCATCAAGATGGAAATTCAGCACGGCTACCTCATTTTGAACGGTTTGTTCCTCATCGTTTTCTTGGGGGCAATGATCATCGTTAATAATTACCTCGCCGTTTTTCAAATACGAGTTTTGTAGGTTTCAATGGTAAATCTTTCCTGGGAGGAGGTGGAGAAGATGGCCAACGACTTGGCTGAGAAGATAAAGGGATCCGGCTTCAAGCCGGATTATCTCGTTGGCATTACGACAGGCGGTTTGGTCCCCCTGGGGCTTCTCGCGAAGCGTCTCGATTTCGAGGGCATTCTCACGGTTTCGACGGCTTCCTACGATGACGAGCATAATCAAAAAGAGCTGAAGATAACATATCTTCCGGAAGTCGATTTGAAAGGGGAAAAAATTCTCCTCATCGACGAGATTGCCGACTCGGGCACGACGCTCCAAAAACTCCGCGAGGTATTCATGGATCGCTATCAAGCGGGAGAACTAAAAATGGCAACGCTTGCCGTGAATAAAGCCAAGTCAGTCATCGTTCCCGATTTCTATGCCGTGGCGGGAACGGGCGAGTGGATTCATTTTCCTTGGGAAGTGAAGTGAGGGGAAGATTGACATACTCCTTATTGTGTGTGATAATTAAAACTCAAAACAATCGTTCATTGAAAGGAGAATAAAAATGGCTACAGTAGGAGACTTTATTAAGAAAGTCGCTTCGATTGCCATGGAGAGAAATCTCTTTGGCACCGAAAATCCTGAAAAGTTCAACAAAGAGTATCACCGACGGCTCGACGAAATCGCCAAAGCGGTTTCGGACGAAAATAACGTGCCGGCGAGGCTTATCACGAGTCTTCCGGAAGAAACTCCGCTTGGTGAAAAATCGCAGCGACTCTTTGATGAATTCGTCGAATGGATTGCTACCCCGCAATGATGGGAGCGATCGTTCGAAAAACAAACCGCGGAAAGGTTATTGCGCCTTTCTGCGGTTTTTTGTCCCTTGACTCAATTATCGATATCTGGCATAAATAAAATTATGAGAAGGATATATCACATCACGGTTTCGAAGATGCTCTGCGCCTTCACGCAGAACGCCGGTTTGCTTTCGTTTAGCCGTGATCGTTTAAGTTATCCTATCGCTTAATATCTTCCAATAAACTACTTGAACAACCTCGGCTGGATAAAAGCCGAGGTTGTTTTTATGTCAGCAAAGTTCATTAACAATTTAATACAAGGAGTAAGATCATGACCACGGTTGTATTTCTTAAGGGGAAACACGTATACCTTCGACCGCCGATGAAGGAAGACATTCCGCTGTTCCTCAAGTGGATGAACGACGAAGAGGTGAATCAGTATCTCATGGCATTCCTTCCGCTTACGGAAGCAGACGAAATGGAGTGGTTGGAAAGTTTGAGCAAGAAGAAGAGCGAAAGCATCACGCTCGTCATCGTCCACGCGAAAAGCGGCCGAGCCATCGGTACGATGGGGCTCCATCGGATCAGTTGGAAAGATCGCCGGGGAACGACTGGAGCCGTGATCGGCGAGAAGAAATTCCGCAACAAAGGATATGGAAGCGAAGCAAAGATGCTTTTCTTGAATTACGCTTTCAATACGCTGAACTTGAGGAAAATCTGTTCGAGCGTTCTCGGCTTCAACGCGCGGAGCGTCGCCTACAGCAAGAAATGCGGGTATAAGGTGGAAGGCACTCTGAAATCCCACATCTTCAAGAACGGGGAATATCAAGATGAGATCCACATGGCGGTCTTCAAGGAAGACTGGCTGCCCCTCTGGAAGAAATTCCGGAAGACGGGGAAGCTCTCGTGAACCAAAAGGGCGTTGGCATATCCAACGCCCCTTCTTTTTTCTTGCGGTCGCCGTTGCTTGAATTTTGGGCCTGAAAGCGGGATAGTAAGAGCAATGAATCCCGTTAGAGACCGCGACCTTATGTTCTACACTTATGTCATCGAAAGTGGAAAAAGTGGAAGGTTGTATACCGGCAGCACCAATGATTTACGGAAACGCTTTAACCAACACAATGCCGGCGAATCCACTTGGACGAAGAAAGGTATGCCTTGGAAGCTGATCTATTATGAAGCCTGTCTTAATGAAGACGATGCAAAGTCGAGAGAAAAGTATTTAAAATCTGGCATGGGCAAACGCTACCTGAAGAACAGGTTAAAGCGTTTCCTGTCTCTAACGGGATGAAACTGGAAATAGGGATCGTGGGACTGCCGAACGTGGGGAAGTCCACACTTTTTAAAATAATAACCAGCCAGGAGGTGCACATTGCAAACTATCCGTTTGCGACGATCGACCCGAATGTGGGCGTCGTCGCGGTGCCCGACGAGCGCGTGGACAAGCTTGCGGACATGAGCAAGTCGAAGAAGCGCATTCCGGCCGTCGTCGAATTCTACGACATCGCGGGCCTTGTGAAGGGCGCGTACAAAGGCGAAGGATTGGGGAATCAATTCCTCTCCCATATCCGGAACGTGCAGGTGATCGTCCATATCGTCCGGTGCTTCGAAAACAACGACATCGTCCACGTGGAAGGGAGTGTAAACCCGATCCGCGATATCGATACCATCGAATCGGAACTTATTTTCAAAGATTTGGATACCATCGAGAAACGGCTCAGCAAACTTGAAGCCGATGCGCGAGGCGGGGATAAACAAGCGAAGATCGATTTGGAGATTCTTGGAAAGGCGAAAGGGATGCTTGGAAAAGGGGAACTCCTCACCTTGATGGCGGAAGAGAAGATTATCAAGGAACTCCAACTTTTGACGGCAAAACAGCAGATCTTCCTTTTGAATGGGAGTCCGGAGGATGTGCGGGATGACGTAAAAGAAAAGATCCGGGGCATGAAATTCGAATTCTTGATTGCCGATTTGAGCGACGCCGAATCACTCCCGAATCTCATCAAGGCCGCGTACTTTACGCTGAACCTCATCAGTTTCTTTACGACGGGGGAAGATGAAACGCGGGCATGGACGATCGAGCGGGGAATGAAGGCGCCGCAAGCGGCGGGCGTGATCCATACGGATTTTGAAAAGAACTTTATCCGGGCGGAAGTGGTGAACTGGGAAAAATTGCTGCAAGCAGGCGGATGGAGCCAAGCGAAACAAAAGGGTTGGCTCCGGCTCGAGGGGAAAGACTATGTGGTGGAGGACGGGGACGTGATGGTGATACGGCACGGATAGGGAGTTCTTGAGTGTTACTATTTATATATGGGGAGCAATGAAAGGATAAGTCCGACGGCGTGGATGGTTGCGGAGGGAAGGACCTTTTCCGATATTCCGTTTTCCCGCGAAATATTCCGTGAAGTTGAAAAAATCGGCAGGAAAGGAATCGGCCCCGATCCCGACGACATCGAAAAAATAACGGCAACGGATCTGGCACCGCGGTTCGAAGCGCGTTACAAGATCATCAATCATTTGGTGCGCAGCTTCGGTTTTCGACAAGTTCTCGAAATTGCCTCGGGCCTGACGCCGCGGGGAATTGAAATGACCGAAGACGGAAGCGTCGATACGTACGTGGAAATGGACTTGCCCGGTATCATAAAGATAAAGCGGACGATCGTAAAAACCATCTACCGCGAGCTCAAAAAGAAAAAACGGAAATTGTTTCTCGAAGAAGGAGATGCTTTGGATGGTGAATCGATGCGCACGGCGGCCGAGCATTTCAATCCCGCGCGTCCGGTTGCCGTCGTTTCAGAGGGACTCCTCCGCTATTTGAATTTCGAAGAAAAAGCCGAAGTTGCGGAGAATATCCGCAATCTTTTGGTTGCGTTCGGAGGAGCGTGGATCACGCCCGACGTGACCGTCCGGAGCAGAGGACATTACCCGTATGAAGTGCGGCGCAACGAATACATCGAGCGCTTGACGGGCATCGACATGGAAAAGAATAAATTCGAGAGCGTCGATGCAGCCCGGCGTTTTTTCGAAGGATTGGGATTTCGCGTTGAACAGCACATGCTCGGGGAGGTTGCCGATTCCCTGGTATCACCCGGCATTTTGGGACTGCCCGTCCTTGATATTAAGAAGAGATTCGAGAAGAGTCCTGCTTTTGTTCTTTCGCTTTGAGCGAAATGAAAAAAAGAGCGAGCGCAGCAAGCGCAAGACCGAAGTCGCGGAACGTGACGTCGTCCAGGCCGTAAAAGATGAGGACGAAGATCAAATTCCAAAACGCGAGCATCGAGGCGGTTGAAAGAAATCTGCCGAAGAAAATGGCGAAGCCCAACACGAGCTCGAAGATGGCGTAGATGGTAAGAAAAGCACCGGCCGGAATTATTGCACTAAGCCAACTCGGCACGAAGTAAAGCCACGCCGTGGGATAAAGGAGCGCATTGATGCCCGCGTACACGAATGCGAACCCGACGCCCAATCGCAGAATGAAGATCGGCGAAAGCTGCTTAAAATCGCTTTCAAATTTCATAGGGGTATTATACCATAGAATCAGATGTACGAGCTTTCTTTCGAGTATTACCAAGGGCCGATCGAGAAGCTTCTCGAGCTCATTGAGGAAAAAAAGCTGGAAGTGACCATGGTGAGCTTGTCCGAAGTGACCGCCGGCTTTTTTGATTATTTGGAGAAGCTCGAGAAGGAGGGGGTGGGAAACGGCATCATCGCCGATTTCTTGTCCGTCGCCTCGAAACTTCTCCTTATCAAATCGAAGTTCATCCTGCCGTCGCTCGTCATGACCGAAGAGGAAGAAGAAGACATCAAAGGCCTCGAAACGAGGATCAAGATCTACCAGGAATTCAAGCAAGCGAAATTGTACATCAAGGAAATGTGGAGCGAACGGGAGCTTATGGGAACGAGGGAATTTTTCAAGGGGGCCGCGCAGTCGTTCTATCCGCCGAAATCGTGTGCGCCTTCGGATTTTGCGTCCGCCTTGGAGCGGGTGATCGGCGAGATCGAAAAGATCATGAAGCCGGTCGTGAAAGTGAAAAACCAAGTCATCAGCTTGAAGAAAAAGATCGAAGAAGTGTTCAGTCGGCTCACGAACGATCCAGTCAATTTCAAAAACTTGCACAGCGGGAACAAAAAAGAGGTTGTTGTCCTTTTTCTTGCCATTCTTCATCTCATCCGGCAGCAATTGATCGACGTCGAGCAAAACGGCCGATTTTCGGATATACTAGTAGCTAAAATCAACCCATGACCAACGAAGAAAAAACGGCAGCGATCCAAGCATTGCTTTTTTATTACGGCGAGCCCCTTGCCGTCGGAAAAGCAGCGAAGCTTTTGGGGATGAAGGAGGAAGAGTGTGCGTCGATCGTCGAGGCGCTTTCGACGAAGCGGAACGGCGATCCTTCCTCGGGGTGCGTCATTTTGAAAAACGGGGATGAAATCGAGCTTGCGACAAAACCGTCCCTGGCCTGGATTTTCAAGAAGCTGATCGAAGAAGAATTCAAAGAGGAATTGACGCCGGCGTCACTGGAAACGATCGCGATCGTTGCGTACCTTGGTCCCGTGACGCGCGCCGTGATCGATTATGTGCGAGGCGTCAACTCGACGTTCATCTTGAGAAATCTTTTGATCCGGGGTCTCGTTTCGCGGGATCTCGCAGCCGGAAAGAAAAATGTTTTCGAATACCGCATAAGTTTCGATTTTTTGAAACATATGGGACTGAGCCGCGTTGAAGATTTGCCGGAATACCAAAAGTATAAAAACATCCTTCAAAAATTCGAGCACTTTGAGGAAGTTGAGGAAAATCACGAAAATCGAGAAGAAATCGTTCCCGAATCACCCGAATTATGAAGAAGAAGTTCGTCGTCCTTGCCCTCATTGTCTTTTGCGGGATTATTTTCGTGAAATTCGTCCTGCCCGTTTTTGATTTGGGCAGCGGTATGCCGGCAAGCTCCGAGAATTCCGCAGCGACATCGACCGCAACGACCACAAACTACGATGCCGGCTTGAAGACGATTCCCACGAGGAATTGGAGCGTTTTAGACCCTACGACGACCGCGGAGGGGGTCCTCCTTGAATCGCTCGGCGATAATTTCGCCTTCTACCGCTACAACGCTTACGTAATGTGGCACCTTGCGTCCCTCACGAAGCTCATAACCGCCGCTGTTGTCGTGGAAAACGTCGGCTTGAACGCAAAAATACCGATCACGACGTCGACGATGAGTGTCGAGGGTGAGGCCGGCAACCTGCAAGCGGGGGAGATCTACAACTCCGAGGATCTTTTAAAGATCATGCTTATGGCGTCGTCGAACCGCGCTGCCGCGGCATTTGAGGAATATCTCGGGGATCAAAAGTTCCTCGATCTTGCGCGGGAGAAAATGCGGCAGATCGGCATGACTCAAACGGTGATCTACGATCCTTCCGGGCTCAATGATGCGAACGAAGGGACGCCGAACGACATTTACCTTCTCTTGAGATATATCATCGAAAATGATCCGGAGATCCTCACGTGGACGCGGCTTACGACGATTTCGGTTCAGCCGCTCAATTCGTCGAGGATCAACTTGGTTTCAAACATCGATCCGATCGCATCACGGGCGGATTTTCTCGGCGGGAAGACCGGAACGACGCCTCTCGCGAAAGAAAATCTCGCGACGGTCCTCGAGTTCCGAAACAGATACCTTGTTGCTGTCATTATGGGGAGCAACAATCGATTTCAAGATCTCGACAGCCTTTTGAGTTGGATCAATCAAGCATATAAATTCTAGGCCGATGGTATTATAATGAATGACGTTCCATGACCATTTTCTCGGCTACCAGGGTGCTCATGCTCTTTGCTCTTTCGTTCGTGGTTGCGCTTCTCATCACACCGCCCGTTTTTTCTTTTCTGCAGAAATTCCATAAAAGCAATATCCGGGACGAAGAAAGCGCCCCCGTCTTTTATCGATATCATAAATATAAATCGTCGACGCCGACGATGGGCGGCATCATCATTTGGGCGACCGTGCTTGGCATCGCGTTCGTTTTTTTGATCCTTGGCAATTTCCTCGACGGATTCGCCAACTATTTCAATTTCGTGAACCGTTCGGAAACGTTCATTCCGCTCTTTGCTCTTGCTTTTGCCGCCGCAATCGGGCTCTTCGACGATTTGATGGGCATCAAGGGGATCGGTCCTCACGGCGGTGGGCTCAAAATGCGCCACAAGATACTGCTGTACACGCTTGCAGCCGTTCTGGGCGCTTGGTGGTTTTACTTCCGACTCGGCTGGCACACGGTGTACATTCCGTTCATGGGGCCGCTCGATCTCGGCTGGTGGTACATTCCCTTCTTCATTTTCGTGATCGTCGCGACCGCTTTCTCTGCAAATGAAACCGATGGCTTGGACGGGCTTTTGGGCGGTGTTTCGCTTTTCGCCTTCGTTGCCTTCGACGTCGTTGCGTTTGTCCTCCACAAGTACGATTTGGCAGCCATGATTGCAACCATTGTGGGGGCGCTTCTCGCGTTTTTGTGGTTCAACATCCATCCGGCGAAATTTTTTATGGGTGACACGGGATCGATGTCCCTCGGCATCACGCTCGGCGTTATTGCTCTCATGACCGACACGTCGCTCTTCCTGCCGTTCTTCGCTTTCATTTTCGTCGTTGAATCCGGTTCCGTCATCGTTCAAGTAGTGAGCAAGAAACTCAGAAAAAAGAAAGTTTTCCTCTCGACGCCCATTCATCATCATTTTCAAGGATTGGGGTGGCCGGAAAGCCAGATCACAATGAGGTTTTGGATCGTGAGCGCTGTCATGACGACGCTCGGTCTCGCGATCTTCTTCCTTGCACGATTTGCATAAATCCATGGATGAGTTCGTATTAAAAGGAGGATTGGTCCACCGAGGCGACGGATCGGAACCCCAAGAGATCGATATTTCGGTGAAGGGGGGAAAGATCCTCGGCTTTCTTAAGGCGACCAAAAAGAATTCGAAAAACGTCATCGACGTGAAGGGTTCCGTCGTTACGCCCGGTTTCGTCGAAGTGAATGCCAGCGCGTACGGGTCTCAAGGGATTTTTGAAGATCCCTTCGGAATGCACTGGATTCGAAAGGGGATTACAAGCGTCATCGTGGGGAGCGACGGTGTGACGCCGGCACCCCTCTTTGCAAAGTCGGCGGCCTTTCTGCAATCGGAGTATCCAAGGGCCTCCAATGCCGATTGGCAGTCCGTCCGAGAGTTCTTGAGCGTTTTGGAGCGGCGGGGGACCGGCGTGAACGTAGGAACGTTCGCGGGGTACGCAACGCTCCGAAGCGCCATGACGGAAGGATACGGCCGCGATCTCACGGTCGGTGAAATAGAAAGTTTGGGAAGGACGATATCCGAAAGCTTGAAAGAAGGGGCGCTCGGCGTTTCGTTCGATCTTTCAGGATTGTACTTGAACCGCGTTTCATCGGACGAGATTTTCAGAGTGATCAACGCAGCCGGTAGATTCAAGAGCGTTCTCGCCTTCCACTTGCGCGATGAGCGAAAGCCCGTTGAATCGCTTGCGGAGATACTTTCCTTTTCCGAAGCTCATGCGGCGAACGTTGAGATCGGTCACTTTCAGCCGCTTACCGGGTTCAAAGATGGCTATCTCGAAGCCGCTTCCGAAATTGAAAAAGGTTCGGCGGACAAGAACGTTCATTTCGACGTCTTTCCGCATCCGATGGTGAGAATTTCGCTGCATGACCTCTTTCCCGTTTGGATGAAAGAAAACACGCTTGTGCATTTTGCGGAGGCGGCGAAGGATGCCCATGTGCGCGAGAGAGTGCTCGAGGCGTTCGCCGGTTTCGATGCGAGCGCGTTGAAAATAGCCGCCACGCCGAAGTCGTTGAAGTTCTTGGAAGGAAAAACAGTCGGGGACTTTGCATCGAATCGCGGCACGAGCGTCGCCGAGGCCCTCCTTACGCTTGCAACACTTTCGAATATGAGGATGGAATTCTTTTCGTCGGCTGTCGACCGCGAAGCGCTGGAAGAACTTCTTCGGAACGATCATTCGATTGTTACCCTCGATTGCTGGGATGCGGGAGAAGGAGCCGAGCCGTTCCTCGAAAAGATACTTTCGTCGGAAAAGTCGATTGAAAAGATCACCGGAGCGCCGGCGCGGAAGTTCGGACTCCAAGAACGGGGGTTCTTGAAGGAAGGTTATTGTGCGGACATCGCCGTTTTCAAGGATGGAAAACCGTTCTACGTTTTCGTGAACGGCGTTGCCGTTCTCGAGGCGGGCGTTCCGCGCCAAGAACTTGCCGGCCGGATCTTGAAAAATAAATCGGAAAAATGAGAAAAAACGTCGTACGATCTTCGGGGCCCGATTACACGTTCGTGTTTCTCTTGACCGTACTCGTCGTTTTCGGTCTTGTTATGCTTACGTCCGCCTCGTCCGATCTTGCGAAGGCCCAGTACGGAAACAGCTATTACTATCTGACGCACCAAATTTTATTCGGCTTATTGCCCGGCCTCGCGGGGTTTCTCATTGGCGTTTTCGTGGACCGGAAGATTTGGCAGAAGGTGAGCTTGTACCTTTTGGGAGTCGGCATTCTCTTTTTGCTTTTGGTGTTCACTCACTTGGGGTATCAAGCATACGGGGCCGATCGATGGCTTCACATCGGTAGTTTTGGTTTCCAACCGTCCGAATTCGTGAAGCTCGCTCTCATTGTTTATATGGCATCATGGCTCGCAAAGAATGCCGGCAAGCATAAGAGTTTCAAGGAGAGCACGCTGCCGTTTTTCATCATTCTCTCCTTGGTTATTCTTCCAATCGTTCTCCAGCCAGCCACGACGACGGCCGTCCTCATTACAAGCGCCGCACTTATCATGTACCTCATTGCGGGGGCGAATTTGAAGTCGCTTGCGTTTATCGTCATTGTCGGGCTCCTCGGGCTGGCGCTTCTCATCGCCATAACGCCGTACCGGTTTCAGCGCATCTTCAGTTTTCTTCACCCGAATTCCGATACGCTGGGAAAAACATATCAAATAAACCAATCGCTCATCGCAATCGGTTCCGGCGGCCTTTGGGGGGTGGGGTACGGCCGCTCGACGACGAAACTCCACTATTTGCCGGAACCCATGGGCGACTCCATTTTTGCCGTGATCGCGGAAGAGCTCGGGTTTGTCGGTTCCACGCTCCTCATTGCCGCATTCCTCATGTTCGTCTGGCGGGGGATCAAGATAGCGAAGCGCGCGCCGGACATGTTTAGCGAGCTCATGGTTGTCGGTTTTGTTTCCGTGATCGGGCTTCAGGCATTCGTGCACATCGGGGCGGTATCGGGACTTTTGCCTTTTACCGGCATTCCATTGCCATTCACAAGCTACGGCGGTACGGCGCTTGCAGTTTTCCTTACCATGTCGGGGATCATCGTCGGCGTCTCCCGAACCTCGCATTAGGTATAATAGTATGATAATGAAACGAATCGTTTTGACAGGCGGGGGGAGCGGGGGACACTTGTTCCCCTTGCTTGCAATCGCCGATGCTCTCCAGAAGAGCGGCACCGATCTCGAGCTTGTGTATCTCGGTCCCCGGGATCAATACCGGCCGGAATTCTTGAAGCGGGACATCAGGACGTACTCGATCGCGTCGAGCAAACTCCGCCGCTACTTTTCCCTGTCGAACGTTTTTGATCTCCCTAAATTCTTCGTGAGTTTCATTCAAGCGCTTGTGCGGCTCTACTTTTTGATGCCCGACGCAGTCTTTTCGAAAGGAGGGCCCGGTGCGCTTCCGGTGGTCCTCGCGGCAAAGTTCTATTTGATACCGATCGTGATCCATGAATCCGATACGGTGCCGGGGCTCACTAACAGAATTTCCGGAAAACTGGCGAAAAAGATCGAGTTGTCATTCGAAGAGTCGGCCGTTTATTTCAAAGGATCGAAGATCACGATTGCCGGAAATCCCGTGCGGACGGCGCTCATGGAAATGATCCCCTCAAAAGAAATCGCGCGGGAGCGGTTCGGTTTCGACAAGACGTTGCCGCTCGTTCTCGTTCTTGGCGGTTCGCAGGGGGCGACCCGCCTCAATCAGTTTATTTTCGACAATTTCGAACCGCTCCTCAAAGAATTTCAAATTTGCCATCAAGTCGGCGCGGCGAATTTCGAAGAAGCAAAGCTTCTCGTTTCATCGCTTTCGGGAGAAATGAGTTCGCTCTATTCTTCGCGCTACAAACTTTTTGGGTTTATGGAAGCGGAGGAAATGAAGTATGCATTTGCCTCGGCCGACATCATTTTGTCTCGCTCCGGGTCCGGGTCCATCTTCGAAACGGCGTTTTTTGGAAAGCCGTCGATCCTCGTGCCGCTCCCGGAAGCAGCAGGGGACCATCAAAAGATGAACGCGTATGCCTACGCCAAAACGGGCGCTGCATTCGTGATCGAGAGCGACAATTTAAAATTGGACGTGGTTTTGATCAAGATAAAAGATATTTTGAGTACGCCGGATGCCTACGAACGAATGTCGGGAGCCGCAAAAGGTTTTGCAAGGCCCGATGCCGCAGAAGTGATCGCGAAGGATGTTTTGAACGCCTGAAAAGTAAATTGACAGATAGTGTTTTTATTGATATAATATTTCCCAATAAGAAGCGGCTTATTGATCTTGGTCATTTAAAATATTTTTCTATCCGCCGCTTTGGGTAGGATCACAAAATAAATAAGGAGGAAAGCATGAATTCGTTCATACTTGCCGGAGGCGTTGTTGCCGCCGTTACCTATGTTTTTCTTTGCATCGGTGTCGTCATGGGAACGCCCCAAAGTTTTCCGACGTGGATTCTGTGGGCCTTCATCGACGTCATTGCTGCAATCTCGATCGCAAGCAAGGGGGGAAGTTTTCTTCTTCCTGCGGTCTATGCCGTCGGGAGCGTTTTTGTCTCCATTGCGATTCTCGTCACGTTTCGCAAGTTCGAGTGGACGTGGATCGAGACGATGATCGCCGGACTGGTCGTCGCATGTCTTGTCATCTACGGGATATTCGGCGGAATCATCGGCACGGTTACTGCAACGATTTCGGTTGGAATCGCCGGTGTTCCGCAGTTCGGAGAATTCTGGGGTAAGCCGGAAAAGAATTCATGGCAAGTTTTGGTGGTTTATTTGGGGTTCCTTGCCTCGAATTTCCTCACGGCACTCGGCAGTAAGGAGATTTCCATCCAAGACATATACTATCCGCTGTTCTGCACGATCACATGCGCGGGTGTCGTCTATGCGATCGGCAGGGGAGTCATCCTAAAGAGAAAGCTTTCGCAAGAGCCCTTTGTTTCTATCTAAGGGCTCTTTTGCTTTCTTATCGCGCTCCAGTGACAAGGCCGCCATTTTGGGGTATAGTTTTCCCATGACGCCGAGGGTACGATTTGCTCCATCTCCGACCGGTTACATAAGTCTCGGGAATGTCCGAACGGCGCTTTTCAACTGGATTTTTGCCCGGCATGAGGGGGGCACGTTTCTCCTCCGTATCGAAGATACGGACAAGGAGCGATCAAAAAAGGAATATGAAGAAAGCATTATTGAGGGCCTGAAGTGGCTCGGTTTGCAGTGGGACGAAGAAATTGTGCGGCAGAGCGAACGCACCGATCTCTATGAAAAGTACTTGCGTCGATTGATCGACGAAAATAAGGCGTACTTTTGTTTTTGTTCCGCCGAAGAGCTTGAGGCGGAACGGCAAGCGCAGTTGAGTCAAGGGTTGCAGCCGAAGTACGGCGGCCGCTGCCGTTCGATTCCCAAGGAAGAAGCCGCAAAGCGCGCGGAACGCGAAAGCCACGTCATCCGCTTCAAAATGCCGTCGCGCGAAGTGACGTTTACCGATCTTGTTCGGGGCAAAGTGGCATTCAATCTCGATTTGATCGGCGATGTCATCATCGCGAAGGGGCTCAAGGAGCCGCTCTACAATTTTGCGGTCGTTGTGGACGACGAGGAAATGCGAATCACGCACGTTATCCGCGGCGAAGACCATATTTCAAATACGCCGAAGCAAATCGCGATCCAGGAGGTTTTGGGGTTTGCAACGCCGGTCTACGCTCACTTGCCGCTTATTTTGGGGCCCGACAAGAAAAAACTTTCCAAGCGGTATCTCGATGCTTCGCTCAAGGATTTCAAGGAACGCGGATATTTGCCCGAGGCGATGCTGAATTTTTTGGTCCTCCTTGGGTGGCATCCGACGGTGGACAAGGAGATCGTTTCCGTGGAAGAAACGGTGAAAGATTTTACTTTCAGGAAAGTACAAAAGAGCGGCGCTGTTTTCAATCCAGAGAAACTGGAATGGCTGAACGCGTACTATTTGAAGAACCTGCCCGTCGAAGCGCTCGTGGAGCGTGTTCGGCCGTTCGTTCCCGAGGAATGGACGAACGATGCGAAAAAATTCCGTGAGGTGGTTGATCTCGAGAAAGAGCGATTGAAGCATCTGCCCGACTTGAAAGAGCTCGCTGGTTTCTTTTTTGAACTTCCGGAGTACCAACCGTCGCTTTTGATTTGGAAAGATTCACCGAAGTCGGTCATCGTGGACAACTTGAGCTTCATTGCAAATGTCATCCGCGGTATTCCGAACCACGAATTGTGGTCGAAAGACATCGTCGAGCGTTATATTATGTCGGTTGCTTCGGAAAAGGGGAGGGGTGAAGTTTTGTGGCCCCTGCGGGTCGCGCTTTCGGGAAAGGAAGCTTCGCCGGGGCCGGTGGAGATCCTTTACATCCTCGGCAAAGAAGAATCGTTGAAGAGGATAGGAAAAGCCCTCGAAAAGCTCGCCGCGCTCAGGTAAGCAACGGAGGTCCGGTGGTATAATGAATACAATATGAAAAAGAGGTTTCTAACAATTCTTTTTATTGTCTCTCTCATTCCTTTCGCCGTGAGTGCGCAGACGCCGCCGCCGAGCCCGCAGGAAAATTTGCCGGGCCCCTTGAACGATCTTTGGAATCTTTTGCAGAAGGTGAAGGTGAGTTCGCCGAACCTCGACGTGAGTCAGCAGAGCATCGACCAAACGGTACAGCAGATCGCGAACGGCAATATCAACGTAAGTCAAAGTTCCGTTTCGGGCGACTTATCGAGTTGGTGGCAAAACATCAACGGATGGTTTAGCGCGAATATCGGCGTGAGCCTTGCCGACATCATTAAGGCGGTGGTGAATCTCGTGATCTGGGTTTGGGAACTCATCATTAAATTGCTCCAGAGCGCCGTTCAGAACTTGTAGTCGCTTATTTATTTGTTTACAGGTTATCCACCCCTTATATCTGTCGCAAAAGGTATATACAGCGTCAGGACAAGCCAAAATACCCATAAAATCGACCTCGTAGTAGAGAAATAGAGTCAAAATTGTGCGACGCAAGACAACCGACCAGAAAAAAGGTCGGTATTTTAGTTCGAAAACAATGGAATACACCATCTACAGCCCCAAAAAGGCAAAGCGGGAAGAAAGAGCGATAGTGAACGATTTGATTGCCACGGGTCTCACTGCCCTCGCGATCATAGTGTACGGTGTGTTCTTCGCAATCCTATGACTGAAGATTTCGGGATACGGAACGAAGACCCCATCGTTCAACAAGTCAAGTGGCTTCATAAGGTAGCGGAGCGGAAGCCAAGACAAGTCGATGAAGTCATGGCCTTTCTCGCCGTGGCAAGATGGACAGCCAAGAAGTTAGACGAAAGGTTAAAAGTCGAATCAGTAAGTTAAAAATCTTAGCAATTAAAAATGTTAGCATTCGCCAGAGTTTCAGTGCCGAGGTTTCCGCTAAGATTCCCCGGAATAACACTGAAATTCTGACGAATAAAAAATCAATGGACGAATTCTACAAAGAGTGCCCGAACTGCGAAGGAACGGGCAAGATCGAGGAAGATAACTCCGGCGAGGAGGGCGGCAGGATAGATTTAGTCGACTGCCCTAAGTGCGGCGGAGAAGGAATAGTCGAAAAGGAGTTAGAAGAAGTAACACAATGAAAAAACAAATAATCATCAAAAACGAGAAAGATAAGTTGATCCAAGTTACGACAACGGATGAACGCTGGTACGCCTTTGAGAGCACGGACAATGTTACCAAACTCCCGACGTACGAGTTTGTCCCAAGCGTAACGTGGATATGCGAGTCGTACCCGAAAGGCATCGGGTTCTATAAGTGGCTCGCCGACAAGGGATGGGACGAAGCGGAGGCCATCAAGGCGGCCGCCGGAGACAAAGGCTCAAAAGTCCACAAGGCGATAGAAAAGCTTTTGAACGGAGACCCAATAAGAATGGAGGACAAGTTCGTCAATCCGACGACGGAACAGCAAGAAGAACTGACCGCCGAGGAATACGAAGCCCTCGTTTCTTTCACGGATTGGTTCAATTCGGTGAAGCCGAAGATTTTGGCTACCGAAATAAGCGTAGTCAATAAAGACATGAACTACGCCGGCACGGTGGACTTCATAGCCGAGATAGAGGGAAAGGCGTGGCTCATAGATTTTAAGACGAGCCAGAACGTCTGGGCGAGCCATGAGCTCCAAGTTTCGGCGTACAAGCACGCCCTTAAGAAGGACGTTCAAGGACTCGCCATACTCCAGATAGGTTACAAGAGGAACAAGAACGGCTGGAAGTGGAACGAGGTAGAGGATAAGTTCGACCTCTTCCTCGCGGCCCAGAAGATATGGGCGAACGACCACGGGACGGAAAAGCCCTCCCAGAAGGACTTGCCGATTGAGTTGGTTTTAGACGTTCCGAAGAAAGAAAAAGTCGAAACCAAACCGAAGAGAAAAAATGCAGATTAACAACATTCTCTTAACGGGGGTTGATAAGTACGAAGCGGACAAGGACGGAAACCCTTACACTTACACATCGAAGAGGGACGGCAAGAAGCATAAGTTCGTGAGGGTGGTAGTAAGTTACGACGGATCGACCGAGAAAATCTCCCACACTGCTTTCGAGCCAAATGACCCGATACTGGAGTGGGAGCCTGGAGAAACGCACGAGGTAAGCCTTACCCAAAATGGGAACTTCGTGAACTTTAGCGAACCCTCAAGAATGGACTACCTGGAATACCGCGTTGACTTGCTTGAGAAGGCGTATAAGTCGCTCACGCGAGAAATAACAGCAGACGAACCGCCGGCACCAAAAGAAGAAAAGGCGGAAGAGGAAGTAGAGTGGTAGTTAAACAATTTCAAACTGGGTCGCCCGCGGACATCCACACCTCAAACTCCCGGAACAAAAACTTAAAATCTTTTGCCAAAACCGGGGAAGTAAATGGCCAACTACGGCGGCTCGGTCGAAATTGTTAAAAGAATCTTCACAATTAAAAATCGGATTCAAGGAGCATCCATTAGGAAGTGGATAGTCGCGAAGTTCTTTGCGATGAAAGATATTGCCGCTGACCGTGTCGCTCAAGCGAAAAACGGAAGTACGGGAAAACCATAGTCGCGCGCCGAAATTATTTTCCGCCTGAACCTAAACCACCATGAAAGAGAATAGGAGGGTCGAAGAGCGAAGAGAAATCGGCAGAAGAACGAAGCAGCTACCTTGAGGAAGATTTTTATACATAGACTAAATGATTCGTGACCTTCTCTTAAGAAGGAAAGGAGAAATAAATCCGCCGAAGGTTGACAAAAACGCAAAAAAATGACGCTCGAAGAAAAAGAAAAAATATGGCGCGGCATGACCCTTCGGTGGAGTTTGGGAATGAACGTCGAATTCTCAGAAGAAAAGCCCGCGCCGGAAATAAAACGAGACCAGAAGGACGCCCAGAAGATAGCCGACGTCCTTACCAAGAACAGGTGCAAGGTATGTGGGTGGAATAGAGCGTTCTGCCACTGCAAATAATATGAGCCAGCAAATCTTAAATATCTTCGATACCATCCAGTTAAAAGGCGGCAACGCCCATTGCCCCGCGTGCGGACAAAGGTGCGTCGCCTACGCGAAGACCCTTGATGAACGGCTGGTGAATATCGGCCTCAAGTTCCTCAAATTCTGTTTAGACAATGACCGCAAGTATTTCAGATTCGACGAGGTTCTGATGGGAAAGGAAATGAAACCGGACGAGGCGCGGAAGGCGGCGAAAGATGTTTTAGATGCCCAGAAACTCGGCTATTGGAACATCATCGAACGAACCGAGAAGCCGACATTCTGGCGGATTACGGACAGGGGATTTAACTGGCTGATGGGAAACGGGACGATGTTGCAGAGGATATGGGTTTTTGATAACGAACAATTGACCGGCGAGGAATGGGAGAAGGATGTGAGGCGCGTGAGCGTTGATGAGGTATCTCCGCGCTGGCAGACCGAGCGCAGTTCCTATACGTTGGACTTTCGCAACAAAGGTTACAAGGTCGAAATCAAGCAGAGCGATCTATTCGCCATATCAAATTGAAACCCACGATAGATTACAGCGAGCTCCGCAACTACGAAGAATCCCTCAAGTGGGCGGAGAAGGAGAATAAGCCCTATGAAGAATCCGAACATTACCGAAAATACGTCTTGGGAGAGGAAATCGAATACCCTCCCGAACAGAAGCGGAGAATGGACCTGGGTACCATCGTCGGAAATTACGTCGAAAACCCTACCTATGAGTTCGTTCAAAAGATGACCGAGGCCGGCTTCAATAATGCGCTTATCCTCAAAGTCCAGAAACTCTATCCCAGAATACAGAATTCGGGCGAGCACCAGAAAGTGATGTTCGTTGACATGGGACAAGGCGTGAAGTTAAAAACGAAGCTCGACCGGTTCTTGAAAGACGAACGAATCATTGACGATTACAAGACGACGGAACAGGAGTTTATTTGGAGCCAGCGAAAAGTCGATGAGGACAAACAATTAAGCACCTACGCTTTCGCTTTCCTCGAAAACTACCACAAACCCCTCCGCGAGCTCGCGATCGCCGAGATAAATCTCGCAAAGAACGGACGATTCAAGCGCTGGCTCACTCAACGGGGCCCGAAAGATATGGAATTCATCAAGAGCTGGATATGGGGACTGGTCGATGACATGAAGCGGCGCGGCATCTGGGAGAAGCGAAAATCGTGGCAAGAAATAGAATTCTTAAGGAATCAAAAGGTCGGCAATACATTGAGAATATAAAAGGTCAAAAAACAAAACAACAACATGAAAGATAAAAAAAATAATACAGGCGAAGAAAATACCGGCGATGGGAACTCCGGCTATGGGAACTCCGGCGATGGGAACTCCGGCTATTGGAACTCCGGCGATGGGAACTCCGGGAATGTGAACACCGGAACTTAGAACAACGACAATTAGATCAGCAACA
>VFSW01003731.1_pt1 | contig 22832 bp, 18 predicted proteins | sample 5358111 | NCBI WGS metagenome assembly VFSW01 (sample SAMN11554181, study PRJNA540505) | mine drainage metagenome | isolation source: sediment from site ElyBrook_90M | place: USA: Ely Copper Mine, Vershire, VT | collected 2017
TGATCAAACCACAACCTGTTGTATCTGGTGGCGTCAAGTAAATACCCCTATTCCTGAATTGACGACGATGAGTATGCAGCGGTGGCATTGGGTGGCTTCCTCGCTTCCCACTGCTGCTGCCGCATATTATGTGTTACGTCTCTTTTTTATCTTTAGGCGGCTTCCATCAGAGATTCCAATCCACTTTGACTTGGATGGGGGTGCAAATGGGTGGATGGCAAGAACTGCGTGGGCTATTATTTCACCATTGATACTTGGAGCGATCATCGCCATGGTTTTTTCAACGAGACCTATTGGCCTTGGAATGCCTCTCAGTTTCACTGTACTGATGTACTGGGCAGCGTGTGGCCTTGTGATCGGAGCTTTTCTGGAAATTTTACGATCTGCTGAAATGACTAATAGCTTCAGATTTCTTCCTCTTGCAGAGTGGGTGATTTTTATCGTTCTAGGCGAAAGTCTTTTAGTTCTTATCACCAAACTATGGTGACATATTTTGCGCTACAGTTGTAGATACTATACTGGACATTATAAGAGTTTGCGAGCTAACTTTAAGTGAAGCAACAGGGCAGATGTATTAAAATTCGTTTTCAGCGGTTGAAGATGTCGAACCGCCGTTTTGGACGGTGCAATAGCCCAGCAGCGCGCTACCGAAGAAGCGATTGCTACTGGGTGCGGTGTTCACGACGGGTTTTCCAGCTCGGACTGCGATGAATTAGCCTGTCAACCCTGCTGAACTGAATCGAAGTAGTAATCTTTTCGCTCGAAAATTAAGATGCGTTCGCCCTGGGGGAAGCAATTGAGATACGCGATCGTGAAAAATATCGCATTTATCATTTTGACAACATTTGTTTTTTCGCCCCTCTGCCATGCACAATCGACTATCGCCGGGGATTGGCAGGGTACGTTAGGAAACCAACTTCGCCTTGTTCTACACATCGCCGCCGCTGCGGATGGAAGCCTCTCTGCAACCATCGACAGCATCGATCAACACGCCCTCGGCATTCCAGTAACAGCTGTCACGCTCAAGGATTTCAAGCTGAGCTTCACCATCGATGCAATTCACGCCACCTACCAAGGCATAGTCAACAAAGATGCCACCAAGATCGAGGGCAAATGGCTGCAAGGCCAAACACTCGGACTCAATTTTATGCGAACCTTCACGCCGGTTTGTCCCAAATCGACTGAGCATTTGGATATCGATGGTTCATGGCAGGGTAGCATAAATACCGAAACTCTCAAGCTTCGCATTGTTTTTAAATTTGTCAACACACAGGCTGGCCTAATAGCTACATTTCAAAGCTCCGATCAGAGCGCAGACTGGATTCCAGTTACCACCGTTACCCGTAAAAATACATCGCTTGCCTTAGCCATTAAGCCGCTCGACATAGTGTTTGAAGGCAAGATCGGCGCAGATACAAATTCGATCAAAGGCATATTCACGCAAAATGGCAACTCTTTGCCTCTACTGTTAAATCGAATGCAATATCAAAAAGAAATAGAGCCTTTCCGTTTACAAAACCCAATTAGGCCATATCCCTATAGCGAAGAGGATATAACCTATACCAACAAAGCAGCGGGTAACACGCTTGCTGCTACCCTTACTATCCCCTTTGGTAAGGGACCATTTCCTGCTGTGCTGTTGCTCGTTGGATCGGGACCACACGACCGCGACGAGAGCCTTATGGGCCACAAACCGTTCTTGATTCTTTCTGACTATCTCACCCGTAAAGGAATCGTCGTTCTACGGGCAGACAAACGCGGCATAGGCAAATCCACTGGAGATTACGCCTCTGCCACAACTGCTGACTTTGCCACCGATGCTGAAGCGGGCGTTGCGTACCTCAAAACACGTTCCGAAGTTGACCAACACAAAATCGGCATCCTCGGACACAGCGAAGGCGGGGCAGTTGCCGCCATGGCGGCAGTCACCGATCACGATGTTGCGTTCATCATTATGATGGCTGGATACAGCGTGCCCGGGGAGCAGCTTATCGTGGAACAAGGACGCCTTATCGCGGAGGCAAGCGGCGAGAATAAGGAAATGGCCCGACAGAATGCAGATACAGAACGGGAGTTGCTCGCTCTCGTAGTTAAAGAAAGGGACGATGCGGTTCTTAAAAAGGAATTGCAGGAAAAACTTACGAAACAGGGGGTGCCAGATGTCCAGATTAGCGCAATGATCAAAGGGCTCACCTCGCCGTGGTTCCGCTACTTCCTCGCCTATGATCCCGCAACAACTTTGCGCGAGGTTACCTGTCCTGTACTGGCCCTTTATGGCGATAAGGATCTACAAGTTCCGCCCGGGCAGAACATCCCCGCTATCCGCAAAGCACTGCAAGATGGCGGAAACAAACATTACGAGGTGGACGAACTGGCGGGGTTGAACCATCTTTTCCAGACTGCCAAGACCGGTTCACCGACCGAGTATGCGCAGATTGAAGAGACCATATCTCCCATCGCGTTGGATAAGATCGCAACCTGGATTTTGAAACAATAATAATGGATACTCCTGTGCGGTTAGACGGGCACAGGCTTCGTTTTGAAAGGGCGCGACTTCAGTCGTGTCGATAAAATTTATCTAGACATTCCCTAGTCTCTAGCCATCGCGGTTGGCTGGCGGAGGGCACACTTCCACTGGCTCGCGAAGCGCTGAATCGAGTAGCTGAAAGCTGCCTTTATCCCACTTCCAGCATGCGGTCCAGCGCCACCCGGGCCCATTGCTTTACTCCGGCGCGCACCTGGATGCGATTGACCACCCGGCCCTCGACCAGGTTTTCCAGCGCCCAGGCCAGGTGGTGCGGGGTGATGCGGTACATGGTGGTGCAAAGGCAGCCGGTGTCATCCAGCGTAATCACTCGCTTGCCCTGGGCTGCAAAGCGGTGGGCCATGCGGTTCACCAGGTGGATCTCAGTGCCGACGGCAAAGACTGCGCCCTCGGGGGCATCTTCGACAATCTTGATGAGCCGTTCCGTGGAGCCCATCGCGTCAGCCTTCTGGCAGACCTCCCAGCGGCACTCCGGATGCACAATGACCTGAATGCCAGGATGCTTGGCGCGCACATGGTCCACATGGCTGGGTAAAAAACGCTGGTGGACCGCGCAGTGGCCCTTCCACAGAAGCACGCGGCTTCCGGCAAGCTTTTCCTTTGTCTGGCCGCCCAGGCTTTGACCAATCTGCATGGCCCATGGATCCCAGACCGTCATCTCTTCCAGCGGAATACCCATGGCGTAGCCTGTATTGCGGCCCAGGTGCTGGTCGGGCAGAAAGAGAATGCGCTTGCCGCGGGCAAAAGCCCAGCGGAAGGCCGCTGCTGCGTTGGAGGAGGTGCAGACCAGGCCGCCATGCTTGCCGCAAAAGGCTTTGATGGCGGCGGTGGAGTTCATATAGGTGAGCGGAATGGTCTCTTGCGCAAGGCCAACGCTTTCGAGCGCCTCCCAGCAGGCTTCCACCTGCGAGATCTCCGCCATATCGGCCATAGAGCAGCCGGCGTTCAGGTCGGGCAAAATAACCTGCTGGCCGCTGCGGCCTAGTATGTCGGCGCTTTCGGCCATGAAGTGTACGCCGCAGAAGACAATGTACATGGCTTCGGTGTCGGCGGCAACGCGCGAGAGCTTGTAGCTGTCGCCGGTGGCGTCGGCAAAGCGGATCACTTCGTCGCGCTGATAGTGGTGGCCCAGCAGGATGGTGGTGGCGCCGAGCTTGGCCCGCGCCTCTGCAATGCGCGCATCCATGGAGTTGTCAGGAAGCGCCAGATAGTTTTCAAGGCTGCAACTGCTTTCAGCCTCCGGCGAGGCCGCCGTCAGTTCGTCAAGGACAAGGTTCACTCTACTCCGCCTTCAGTCCTGCCTGCCCTGATGGGCGGGTGGACGGGGATGTTGAAAGCTAACGCGGCTTGCAGTGGATGCACTGACCTCACTGGGGCAGCCGGTTTGGCAAGCTGTTTCCAGCTCGCCGTCCAATTGCCTCAAGAGCGCCCCCATCCACGGGGTTGTTGCAGCCCTTTCACATTCTTGGACGCGGTTTGATGCCATCTGGGTACAAAATATCCAGACCGGCCAAAACCATATCCATTGGACGATAGTGTAACGCAACTGTAATGTTAGCCCCAAGGGCATAGCTGGGAGACTTCCCTAAGAGTTGCGCTTGCGCGCCCGGTGGCCCAGGTTGGGACGCGCTGTTTGTGAGCGCCAAGCACGGGCAGGTATCATTGCTGTCTATGGTTATTCCGCCGCCAATTGAGGCTGCCAATCTAGGGATGGCAGACTCGCTGATCCTGATGGTGATGGCGCTGGTCGTCTTCGGGCCGCGGCGGCTGCCGCAGATCGGCCGCCAGATCGGCAAGTTGATGTATGAGTTCCGCAAGGCCTCCAACGACTTCAAATTCCAAATGGAAGAGGAGTTGCGCAACGCCGAGGAGGCCGACCGCCGCAAAAAAGAAGAAGAGCGGCTCAAGTTGATGGCGCTGGCCCCCGCAGCGGAGGCATCCGCTGAACCGCAGCCAGAGGGCTCTGTACACATGCTTGAAGCCCCCGCCCAGGCTGGCGGCGTTGAAAGCCCCTATCCTGAAGAGTTTTCGTACCCCCCGCTGGCAAACGACGCGGCAATGGAGGGCCGCGCCCAGCTCGCCGAAAGCGAAGCACCGGCCGCGCCCCGCATTCAGCCGCCCAGCACCGGTGAGCAGGTAAGCGCGACGCCGCCCAATAGTCTGGCGGCGCCGGGAGACGCGCTCGACACAGAGACTGGCACGGTAACAGCCCTGGAAGGCGATATCGCGTCCGAAGCAGCAGCAGAAGCTCCCGCGGCCCAGCCCAGTCCAGTTACGGAGCAAGCAGCCCAACATGGTTGACCCAACTGATGCAATCGGCTTGGCGCGCGAGGCCGTTACCAAACGCGCGGATCTACCAGGCATGAGCCTGATGGAGCATCTGGACGAGCTGCGCCGCCGCATCGTCCGCTCGGCCATCTTCCTCGCCGCGGGTTTCTTTGCGGCATGGTTCATGCACAACCAGCTTGTCAACTTTATCCAGGCTCCGCTCAATCACATTGGCAAGACGCTGGTCTTTACCCATCCCATGGACCCCCTCAACCTGGACCTGCAGGTTTCCCTGGTCGGTGGAGCGATTATGGCTTCGCCATTCATCCTTTACCAGGTGTGGCTCTTTATTGCGCCGGGACTCTACCAGAAGGAGCGGCGCTTCGTCATTCCTTTCATGACGGCCACAGTGGGGCTCTTCCTCACCGGCGCGGCCTTCGGCTACTTCTTTGTTCTGCCGGGCGCACTGCAAATTCTGATCGTGGATTTCGGACACAACTTCACCTCCATGGTCACCATTGAGGAGTACAGCAGCTTCTTCCTCTCCATCATCCTGGGCCTGGGGGTCAGCTTTGAGCTGCCCATCCTCATCTTTTTTCTGGCCATCTTCGGCATTGTCAGCCCCCAATTTCTCTGGAAGAATATTCGCTACGCGATTCTGGCGGTCTTCCTGGTGGCAGCCATTATCTGCCCAAGCCCTGACCCCGGCACCATGTGCATCTATGCCGTTCCCATGCTGGGGCTTTACATCGTCGGTATCGGCGTAGCCTGGTGGGTCCATCCCTCGCGCCGCAAGGCCAAGGAAGCCAAGGCCAAGGAGAAGGCGCAATGATCCTTTCTTCGTTTTGGAAAAGTGCAGCAGTGGGGCTACTGCTGCTTGCCCCCCTGGCGGTTCCGGCGCAAACGCACTTCAACGGTGCCAAGGCGCTTGAGTACGCCCGCGAGTTTGCGGCCATTGGTCCGCGCTGGCCCACCAGCCCTGGACATGTGAAGGCAGAGGCTTTTTTGCGCGCCCACTTCCGCCGCGACCAGCTTGAGGAGGACACCTTCACGGCCAGCACGCCCATCGGCCTGGTGCCCATGCGCAATTTCATCGCGCGCTTCCCCGGCAAAAAGAATGGCGTCATCGTGCTCGCTACGCACTACGAGACAAATTACTGGCTCAGGAACATCAACTTTGTGGGCGCCAACGACGGAGCAGCCACAACCGGGCTGCTCTTGGCAATCGCCGACCAACTGCGCGAAGAAGTTATGCGCCGCAAGATGCTTGAAGGTTATTCTGTGTGGCTGGTCTTCGACGATGGCGAAGAGTCGATTCTGCCCACCTGGACGGACTCCGATTCGCTTTACGGCACCCGCCATCTGGCCGCCAAATGGGCGCGCGACGGAACGCTGGGCAAGATCAAGGCCTTCATCCTGGCCGACATGATCGGCGACAAGGATCTGGACATTCAGCGCGAATCGCAGTCCACGGACTGGCTGGTGAATTTGGTGGGCCAGGCGGCCAAACGCTTCGGCTATGAACGCTACTTCTTCCAGAAAGAAGAGGCTGTATCGGACGACCACATGCCGTTCGTGGAGCGCGGCGTGCCTTCCATCGACGTGATCGACCTGGACTACGGACCCCACAACAGCTATCACCACACGGTTCAGGACACTCTGGATAAGATCAGCGCCCGCAGCCTCACTATCGATGGCGATGTGTTTATGGAGACGATCCGGCTGATCAATCAGAGGTAATGCCAGCGGTAAGGCGGCCGGCGTCTTTCAGTCTTCCAGCAGCTTACCGGTGCGCTTTTTCTTCATCCACCACCAGGCAAAGCCGGCCACAGCCAGAGCGCCTACAAGGGCGAACAAAGTCAGGCCGTGGTGCGCCACCACTTCCACCACGCCCGGTCCCAGCTTGAGCACCAGCATTGAGAGCGCCAGCCAGCGCACCATGCGTCCGCAAAAAACAGCCAGCATGAACGGCGCAACGCGCATCTCAAAGACGCCGGCGGCAAAGACGAAGGCCTTCCACGGCGTTGGCGGCGGCAGCATGGAGGGAATCATCATGGCCAGGAACTCCTGGTTCTCAAATCGTGCGCGCAGCTTTTCGTAGTGCTTGCGATTTACGCGCTTGAGCAGGAAAATCTCGCCGCCGGCGCGCCCCAGCCCATAGGGCAGCAAGCCGCCAATTGCTGACCCAGCCGCGGCCAGCAGGCAATAGAGCCAGAAGTGGCTTTTATCGTTCCAGACGTAGACGGCCAGCAGCGCGTCCATGGGAATGGGAATGGTGGAGGAGTCCAGCAGCGCGGCAGCGCCCACGCCCCAAATGCCGAACTTGGCCAGAAACAGGGCTAGCAGCTTCCATTTGGCCATGATTCTTGCTACAAACTGCTTCAAACAGGGTTCCCTTCTGTCCAATAAGCCGTCTTACTATCAAGAACCATTGTACGGGCCGAGGCTTTGCGCGCGGGTTTGCCCGCGGGCTCCGTTGAAATGAGAGAATAGATAAAATGGATCTGAAACGGAGCCGTTGGGGTATTCGTACGCCCAGGCTCGCTCCTCAAGAACGAATGCCCGCCAGCGAAACGTCAGGCAATGGATACGAGCCCAACGGGCCAAACGGGGCGCGCCCAGAGACCGGCAACTCCGGCCCCGGAGGCGTGTCTGACGGCAGCCTGAACCCGAGCCGGCCGGTAGCGGACAGCGCCTCACCGGTAGTGAAGGGCTCGCGCTGGGTAGACTACGACACCCACGAACTGCTCACCATGATCAGCGAGCTCGAGGATGAGCGCCGCTGGGCGCGCTTCCGCGAAGGTGTATGGCTTGCCATTCTTTTCCATCTGGCGCTGCTGTCCGCCATCACCTGGATTCCCAAATATGTCTTCAAAGTGCCGCAGCTCATCGATCCCATCGATGCCATTCAGCAGCGCAAGGATCTCACCTACCTTGACCTGCCGCCTGATGCCCTGCGCAACGTGCGCCCCAAGGAGATCGTCAAGCCGCTGCCTGAGAAGGCCACCCACATCGATAAAAAGACGCTGGACGAGATGAAGAAGGAGACTCCTCCTGCTCCCGCTCCTCCTCCTCCGCAGCAGCAGACTCCGGCCCCGGCTCCACCCCAGGCTTCGCAGCCCATTCCTCCGGTCGCTCAGTCGCAGGTTGAGGCGCCCCGTCCGGCCGCCGTGCCGGCCAAGCCAAACTTCGCCATGGAGTCGCAGAATCCCGCCGAACAGTTGCGCGAAGCCATGCGCGGCGCGGCGCGCAATCGTGGAATGAGTAGCGCGGGAAACTTTGGACCCGGTGAATTGTCCATGCATCCCGGCGCGGGCTCCGGAGGAATTCAGGTTCTGTCTGACACTCAGGGCGTGGATTTCAACAACTGGCTGCAACGCTGGCATCATGAGACGGAGCGAACCTGGGATCCGCTTATTCCCGACGAGGTCAACCCGCCCATCAACAAGGCGGGGATGGTGGCCATTCGTTTCAAGGTGCTGCCCAGCGGGCGGCTTATGGACGGCAGTCTCGTGCTGGAAGGGCGCTCCGGCGATACCGCCCTGGACCGAGCAGCCTGGGGCGCTCTCACCGGCTCGAATTACCCGCCGCTGCCCAGGGAGTTTCATGGGCCGTATCTGGAATTGCGGGCGTTCTTCCTTTACAACATGCAGCCGCCACAGTAACTAAGCATGGGTGTGTTGTCTGGGGATTTAAGGTCCGTGGAGAGCCGTCTTATCTCGCTCCAGGGCAGGAGAAGCGCTCTAACTAGGAACGGTATCGTGAACAGGGGGCCTTCGCACTAAAAATCAGGGGGAAAGAATGCCGGAGCGGTCAAGGAGACTTGATCTTCGACTCTATCTGATGTGCGAGCCGCTGTCCGTGGCTCTGCTCACCGGATTGGCTGTCTTGTTCTTTCTGGCGGTAACCGGCCTGTCGCGCATTTACATCGCCAAGCAGGGGGCGCTCGCGACCCGATGGTCCAGCCGCGGCCTCGCTGATATACAAGCGCATCGTTACAACTTTGCGGTCAACGACTTCCGTACCGCTCTGCTTTACTCTCGCGACAATTATTGGTACAAGCTCTCCTTGGCGGAAGCTCTCCTTGGCGAGAAGCGCACCGATGAGGCATACGCATACCTCATCAACCTCTGGGACCGGCAACCGGAAAACGGCTTGGTCAATCTTGATCTGGCGCGCATCGCGGCCGGAAGAGGCCAGACGGAAAAGGCGCTTCGTTACTACCACAATGCCATCTATGCACCCTGGCCAGGCGACCAGGAAAAGGAAAGACGGAATACGCGCCTGGAGTTGATCGGCCTTCTCTTGCATATCGGCGCTGGAACCCAGGCGCAGTCTGAGTTGATTGCGCTGGAAGCAAATCTCGGCGACCAACCCTCTCAGCAAGCGTACATAGGTGGACTTTTTCTCAAGGTGCAAGACTACGCTCGGGCGCTTGCCGCCTTCCGCCTGAGTTTGAAGTCCGACAGCCACGATCCTGTAGCCCTGGCGGGAGCGGGAGATGCCGCCTTCAAGCTGGCGCGCTACTCGCTGGCGGAGAGATATTTGGCGCAGGCAGTGGAGGTTGTGCCTGGCGATACGCAAAGTGCCGCCTTGCTCAGGATCACTAGGCTGGTGCTGGAGATGGATCCCTTTCGCCAGTCCATTTCACCGGCCCGTCGCAGCCAGATCGCCTTCGATGCATACGCAGTAGCGGGAGACCGGCTCAAGGCCTGCAATACTCCGGGCGGCTCCGGCGCGAATGCGGCCTTGCTGCAGGCGCTGCAACTTGATTGGGCGACCCTCAAGCCGCATATTACTGAAGGCAGTCTCAGGCGAAATCCTAATCTGGTCAACAAAGCCCTGAATATGGTTTTCAGTATCGAGCGCCAAACGGCCGGCGCCTGCGGAGTTCCCACCAATTCCGATTCTGCGTTGCTTCTGATTGCCAAATTGCACGAGGAGAACTGACTTGGGCCCGTCCCCGAATTTTCAGCCGGCGATACCGGCAGCAAACGCCAGCGGCGGGTCCATGGCGCAATCAGCCGATCATTCGGCTGCGGCGGTACTGCATTCCTTTTTTCGGGAAGACCGCTTCTTTCTCATCCTCTCCGTTTTTATCGGAATCTTCTCGGGCCTTGCCGTTGTTTGCTTTCGTTACGCCATCGACTGGTGCCGCATCGATCTGCTGGGCTCGGGTGCGGTGCCCTCGCCTTTGCGGCTCCTGCTGGTGCCCACAATAGCCGGCTTCGTCATCGCCGTACTCGTCATTCATGTCTTCCCCCTGGCGCGCGGAAGCGGCGTCAATCAGACCAAGGCTGCGCTCTACATCTACAACGGCTATATTCCGCTGCGCACTGCGGTCGGAAAATTCATCACCTCGGCCATCGCCATTGGCGCAGGCTTCTCACTTGGCCCTGAAGACCCATCGCTGCAAATAGGCGCCAGCCTGGCTTCCGCCATCGGCCGGCGCATGAATCTGTCCAGAGACCGCATGCGCCTCATCGCTCCGGTTGGCGCGGCTGCCGGCCTCGCCGCGGCCTTCAACGCGCCCATCTCTGCGGTCCTCTTTGTCATTGAGGAAGTCATCGGCCGCTGGACCGCCGGAATCCTCGGCTCGGTCGTGCTCTCCGCCGTCTCCAGCGTTGTCGTCATGCGCTGGTTCCTCGGCTCCGAGCCCCTGTTCAGAATTCCTGCCGTCGAGTTGCAGCGCCCCTCGGAGCTGATTGCCTATGCCATCCTCGGCATCGTCGGCGGCCTGGCTTCAGTCGCTCTTGCCGGCGGCATTGGCTATCTGCGCCCCCTTTGTGGAAAGCTGCGCCCCTCCACGCAATACTTTCAGCCGGCGCTTGCCGGTCTGCTCATCGGCTGCATCGCGGCTCTGGGAGCGCCCCAGGTCATGGGCGCCGGGTATGGGTACATTGACGAGGCCATGCACGGCCAGTTCACCTGGCAGTTCCTGGTGATTCTGGCGGCTCTCAAGCTGGTGGCCACGCTCTTGTCCTTTGTCAGCGGAACGCCGGGCGGCATGTTTGCCCCCACAATGTTCATCGGCGCCTTTCTCGGCGCGGCCGTCGGCGGAGCGGAACACGCTCTTTTGCCGCAACTGGGCTTTTCTCCCGGCACCTACGCCCTGGTAGGCATTGGCGTTCTCTTTGCCGGTTTCCTGCGCGTGCCCATGACATCTGTCTTCATGGTTCTTGAGGTCAGCGGCAACTACTCCATCATCGTCCCGGTCATTGTGGCCAACACTTTTGCCTACGTCATCTCGCGTGCCCTGCAGCCGGTTCCCATCTTCGATCTGCTTACCCGTCAAGATGGCCTGGAGTTGCCCTCGATGGAGGAGCAAATAGAAGAGAACATCCTGCACGTCGAGGATGCCATGCAACCGGCCTCCACCCACGGTTTGAATGACAGCGAGGTCTTTGACAAAGCAGCCCGCGTCATCAAGAACAGCTCCCGCGATGTGCTGCTCGTTCGCCTCCGTGCCGGCGGCTGGGCGGGCATCACCAGGGATGAAGTGGAGGACATGATCAAGGCAGGTAAAGGCGGCGATACCCTGATTTCAATCCTCGCCGGACGGCAAATTCCTTTTTTGCATCCTGACCAACCTCTCGATGTGGCGCTGCGCTACCTCCATCGCTGGCCGCTGGTGCCCGTGGTGAGCCGTGCCGACTTCGGCAAGCTCGAAGGTGTAATTACCCAGCGCGACGTGCTCGATCGCTACCGGGATCTTGGTGAGGCATAACCGCGCGCTGAGAGTAGCATTCTTCCTGCGCTGTAGATTCCTCGCCCGCAGCCGGTCTGCATCGTCCTTTGCTCCGGCCGTTCCCAACCGCCATGGCTTCGCGGTAGAATCTTGCTGTCCGCTATGTTCAACCGCCCCGCAGTCCGAATTTCCTCGACGCCCCTGCTCAAGCGATTTTGCCATGGCCGCCCCGACCGTGGACGGCGCCTCTCCCGCTGAGTAATCTATACCCGTTGATTCGTGGTGTTCCGCCGATCTCAAATGCGAGACGCGGGGCGCCTAACTTTCCGGTAGTTTCCGCGCGCCGGAGACTACGAGTAGAATTTCAGAACTTGTCCAGAGATGTGGATTTAGGCGAAGGGTACGGGCTTTAGCCCGTACATTCAAAGCAGAATAGATTGAGGGCTTTAGCCCCTGAGGGAAGGTCTTGCAGACACCTCCATTTCCTCGGCGTCTTAAGCCACGCATCAATCTCGGCCTTTGATGGACGGGCTGAAACCCATCCCCTTCAACTTCCGCAATTCATTGGATCGGTTTTCAAAGCTCCATCCGCCCTCAAGCGCGGATAGAAAGGTCATTCCCCAATGAATAGCTTCTCCAGCCGGGCCACCCTCACCTCCGGCAACCGTTCCTATACAATCTACCGCTTGCCGGCGCTTGCCGCGCGCGGCTTCAATCTGAACCGCCTGCCTTTCAGCCTGAAAATTTTGATCGAGAACCTGCTGCGCCGCGAGGATGGCGTCAACGTGGCCGCCGCGGACATCGAGTTCCTGGCCAACTGGGACGCCAAGGCCGAACCCAGCCGCGAAATCGCCTACATGCCCGCCCGCGTACTGATGCAAGACTTTACCGGCGTGCCCGCCGTGGTCGATCTAGCCGCCATGCGCGACGCCATCAAAACCCTCGGCGGCAATCCGGAGCGCGTCAATCCGCTGGTGCCCGCCGAGCTGGTCATCGACCACTCCGTCCAGGTGGACGAGTATGGCCGCGCCGGAGCCTTCGACGCCAACTCGCTGCTGGAATTCCAGCGCAACCGCGAGCGCTATGCCTTTCTCAAGTGGGGCCAGACCGCCTTCCGCAACTTCAGCGCCGTGCCGCCGGGCATGGGAATCTGCCACCAGGTTAATCTGGAGTATCTGGCGCGCGTTGTCTTTACCACGGAGCTCAACGGGGAACTGGTTGCCTATCCTGACACGCTGGTCGGCACTGACTCCCACACCACCATGATTAACGGCCTGGGCGTGCTGGGCTGGGGCGTAGGCGGCATTGAGGCTGAGGCGGCAATGCTCGGCCAGGCTGTTTCTATGCTCGTCCCGCAGGTGGTCGGCTTCAAGCTGACCGGCAAGCTGCGCGAGGGCGCGACTGCGACGGATTTAGTGCTGACCGTGACCCAGGCGCTGCGCAAGCTCGGCGTCGTGGGCAAGTTCGTCGAGTTCTATGGCCCAGGAGTCGCGGGCCTGCCGCTGGCCGACCGCGCCACCATCAGCAATATGGCGCCCGAGTACGGGGCCACCTGTGGCATCTTCCCGGTAGACGCTGAGACGCTGCGCTACCTCCGGCTCACTGGCCGCAGCGAAGAACAGATCGCGCTTGTCGAGGCCTATTACAAAGAGCAGGGCCTCTTCCACACCGCCAGTTCCCCTGAAGCCGAGTACACACATACCTTGCAGCTCGATCTGGGCGATGTCGAGCCCAGCGTGGCCGGTCCCAAGCGCCCCCAGGACCGCGTACTGCTCAAGAACGCGGCCGCCAGCTTTGCCGAGCAGTTGCCCGCGCTGCTCTCTCCCACCGCCAAGCCGCTGGGCACGCGCACAGCGGCCAGTTGGCAGCGCGCGGCGGTTACAGACGCCGGCCTGGCCAGCCAGACTACGGTTCATCTCACCACCACCGTCAAGGAGCGCTTCGGCGTCGATCCCGACACTTATCTCGATCACGGCTCGGTGGTGATTGCGGCTATTACCAGTTGCACCAACACCTCCAACCCCTCGGTGATGGTGGCAGCGGGCATCCTGGCCAAAAAGGCCGTGGAGAAGGGACTCACCGTGCCGCCGTGGGTCAAGACTTCGCTTGCGCCCGGCTCGCGCGTGGTTACCGACTACTACACCAGGGCGGGCCTCTTGCCTTACCTTGAAAAGCTGCGCTTCAACGTGGTGGGTTACGGCTGCACCACCTGCATCGGCAACTCCGGCCCGCTGCCTGCCGACGTCTCCAAGAGCATCGACGAGCACGGACTGGTTGCCGTCAGCGTGCTCAGCGGCAACCGCAACTTCGAGGGCCGCGTCAATGTGGATGTGCGCGCCAATTACCTCATGAGTCCGCCGCTGGTGGTGGCCTTTGCCCTGGCCGGGCGCATCGGCCACAACTTTGATACGGACCCGCTAGGCACCGACCATGCCGGCCAGCCTGTTTATCTCAAGGACATTTGGCCAACGCAGGCCGAGGTGGCCGCTGCCATCGAACTGGGCGTGAGCAGCGAGAGCTTCCGCAAGGAGTACGCAACGGTCTCCGACGGTGACGCCAACTGGCAGGGCCTCAAGTTCCCCACCGGCGACGTCTACCAGTGGGAGCCGGACTCCACCTACATCCGCCAGGCCCCCTACTTTGACGGCATGACTAATACCCCCGCGCCAATCACTGACATTCTGCGCGCGCGCGTGCTGGCAGTGCTGGGCGACTCCGTCACCACCGACCACATTTCGCCTGCGGGCAACATCAAAGCCAACGGGCCGGCTGGCCAGTATCTGGCGGCTAACGGCGTCAAGCCGCAGGACTTCAACAGCTACGGATCGCGGCGCGGTAACCACGAAGTCATGGTCCGCGGCACTTTTGCTAACGTGCGCCTGCGCAACAAGCTGGCGCCGGGCACCGAGGGTGGCGTCACGCGCCTGCTTCCCGAAGGCGAGCCCATGTCCATCTTCGACGCCAGCGTGAAATATGCCGAGCGCAACGTGCCTCTGGTGATTCTGGCCGGCAAGGAGTACGGCTCCGGCTCCTCGCGTGACTGGGCTGCCAAGGGACCGAAACTGCTCGGCGTGCGCGCGGTCATTGCGGAGAGCTTCGAGCGTATTCACCGGTCTAACCTAGTTGGGATGGGAATTCTGCCCTTGCAATTCGAAGCAGGCCAAAACGTCGAGTCGCTGGGGCTTAGCGGCGAAGAGGTCTATGACTTCCCAGGGCTGACGGCACTGCTGGCATCCCGCTTTGCCGATGGACGAACGCTCAGGGTCACGGCAAAATCAGCCAGTGGCTCCATCAAGCAGTTCGACGCCAAGGTGCGCATCGACACCCCGCAGGAGATCGAGTACTACGAGCATGGCGGCATCCTGCAGTATGTGTTGCGGCAGTTAGCGGCAAAGTAATATCGAACGAGAGTCAATGAAACGAGCCCCACTCTCGCTGCGCCTTTGTTTTTTGCGGCTAGGGTGGGAGTGGCAGATGCTACGATGTTGGGAAAAGTAACGATTCTTTACTGATGAATCGGGCTGTACGATGATCGAACCTGTTTTTAAGCTGTCTCGCGTTAAGGGGGCACCGGTTTCGGATGCTGAGTTGATAGAGGATTTACGTCGAGTTGCCAATTTATTTGGGGCGGAGAAAGTAACACAAGATCTATACCAATCGCATGGGGTCTACGACAGAAGTACTCAAGAGCGACGATTTGGCTCCTGGAATGAGGCTCTTCTTCTGGCGGGCCTCACGATTTCAAATCGGATTGATATCCCCGACGTAGAGCTTTTTGAGAATGTTCTTTTGCTTTGCCAACATTATGGCCGTCAGCCTCGGCGAAGCGAACTTGCCTCAGATCCATCGCATATTTCGCAGGGGCCATATAGACGCCGTTTCGGTACGTGGATGAACGCACTGAGGGCTTTCGTCGATTACACCAACGGAACCGGCACGGAGCTTGCTGAACAGCAGGCTGAAACCGAGGTTGACAGCCGGCACAAAACGGGGCGCGATCCATCTTTACGCCTACGCTGGCGTGTACTTCAACGGGACAACTTCAAATGCTGTGCGTGTGGCGCGAGTCCGGCAATCACACTAGGCGTTGAATTGCATGTGGACCATATTCTCCCGTGGAGTGAGGGCGGTGAAACGGCTCTTGAGAATCTGCAAACCTTATGTTCCAAATGCAACCTTGGCAAGTCGAATCTGCTTCCGGGCTGAACGGTATTACGCCTCTGTTCGTGAATGCCTTCATTCGAGTGTGTAGAATCAGACGGGATATCGAAAATCCTTTCTGTGGTAGGATGTTCCAGTGGCCAAGAAAGCGCGTCCGGTCAGGAAGCTTATCGCCGAGGTTTATCGTCTCAAGGGCAAGCGCAACGGCGGTGTCCTCAAGGATGAGGCCTGGTGGGAGGATGGTCAGGTCGTTGCCTACAACCTGGCCTACATCAACCGGCGCGTCTGCCGCGTGGATCATGGCCGGGTTCTTGGATACGACAACAGCCACGGCTATCATCACCGGCATTTTATGGGAAAGACCGAGCCGGTCGAATATACCTCGTACGATGCACTGGTGGAGCGTTTCTACCAGGAACTTCACGAGCTTTGGAGGGTTGAAGATGCCGAAGACTAGGGTCAAATTGATGGTTTCCACCACAGAGGAGTACTTCGAACGAGCGCGGAAACGGGCGCGGGCGATGGACCGCGGGGAGATGCCCGCGCCGGGGATCACAATCAGCTTTGAAGACCCCATGGAACTGCTGAAGGTGATTACTTCGGAGAGGGTGCGTTTGCTGCGCCGCGTCAAGGAGGAGTCTCAGCAGATATCGGTGCTGGCCACGGGCCTGGGGCGCGATGTTCGTGCGGTTAGCCGCGATGTGTCGCTGTTAGAAAAGGTTGGATTGCTGCGCACCAGCTATCGGACCAACCCCGGTCACGGACGGTTGAGATTCGTGGAACCTGTGGCGCAGGAGTACAAGCTGGTCGCCAACCTGTAGACCTTCGCACGCCAGGCTGCACGAGTTCGACTTCGTTTGCGCTTTGCGCAAAGAAAAGCTGGGCTATACTCGTTCCATGCGGAACGAATTCACAGCGGTGATTGAACGCGACGGCGAATGGTTCGTCGCCTGGTCTCCTGAGATTCCCGGCGCTAACGGCCAGGGGCGCAGCCTGGAAGAGTGCCGCGAGAATCTCGGCGCGGCCATTCAACTGATTCTGGAAGACCGCCGCTCCGTTCCGGAGATCGGCCGGTAGGGAGCACAGAGCAACTCATTTCTCAGCAGCACAAAACGCCACCCCCAGCCGGGAGTGGCGTTTTGTTTTTGCTCTGAAGCGGCTTACTTCTTCCGCGCGGTCTTGGCTGCTTTGGTGGCAGGCCGTTTCGGCTTGGGTGCGGCTTCCTCATCGGAGATTTCAACTTCCGGAATGACCTCGTCTTCGCGCGGGGCAAAGAAGCGGACGCCTTCCAGGTTATGTTCTCCCATGACGTGCAAACGCAGGAAGTTGGTCGAGCCGGACTTAGTTCGTGTTCCGGCCACAATGGCGATCACCTCGCGCGGCCTTACGTAGCCGTGCTTCTCCAGCAGATTCTCCGCGCAATCCACTAATGCCTCGGTGGTGTTTACCTTGGGGCAGCGGACCGGGGTGGTGCCCCACAGCAGGTTGAGGCGGTTGATGGTCACATCCACCGGGCTCAGCGCAAAGATGGGCGCTGATGGGTGATATTTCGAGAGCTGCCGTGCAGTCTGTCCAGACTCTGTGAAGAGCGCAATGCCGCGCAGGTCAAGGTCGTCGGCGGCGTGCGCTGTGGCTTCGCAAATGGTCTCGGCAATCGAGAGCCCGCTGTGGCGCTGCCGTGGTTCGTTGGCGTTGTCTTCTTTGATGTGGCGCTCGGCATCGGCCACAATGCGCGCCATCATGGCTACTGTTTCCACCGGATACTTGCCCACCGCAGACTCGCCGGAGAGCATCACGGCGTCCGTGCCGTCATACACTGCGTTGGCCACGTCTGAAACTTCTGCGCGGGTGGGGCGCGGGTTGTCGATCATCGACTCCAGCATCTGGGTTGCGGTAATCACCGGCTTGCGATACTCCGCAGCCCGGCGGATGATGTGCTTCTGAATCGCGGGCACCTTCTCCGGCGGAACCTCGACGCCCAGGTCGCCGCGCGCCACCATGATGGCATCGGCGGCTTGCAGAATGCCGTCAAGATGTTCGATTGCCTGCGGCTTTTCCAGCTTGGCGATGATCCAGGTTTCTCCGCCCAGAGCCGCCACCCGGTTGCGAACCAGGCGGACATCTTCCGCTGTGCGGACAAACGAGACGGCGATGGCGTCCACGCCGTTCTTCAGCGCGAATTCAAGATCTTCGGTGTCTTTATCGGTGAGCGAGGGAACGCGCACCGGAATGCCGGGCAGGTTGATGCCCTTGTTTTCGCCTAACATGCCGCCGTTGATAATCTCGCAGGAAACGTCGCCTCCGAGCACCTCGTGGACGCGCAACTCGATCAGGCCGTCGGAGAGCAGAATGCGCGAGCCTTGCTCCACATTCTCCGCCAGGGTTTTGAAGGTGGTGCCCACCAGCGCCGCCGTACCTGGAACCTCGCGCGGTGTAATGGTAATCCGCTCGCCCGCCTTGAGCAGCACTGCCTGGTGATCTTTCAGCTTTGAAGTGCGAATTTTAGGTCCTTGCAGATCGGCCAGGATGCACAACGGTTTGTGTTCCTCACGGCTCACCTTGCGGATCATCTTGATCAGAGCCAGCTTCTCTTCGTGGGTTCCATGCGAAAAATTCAAACGAACAACATCCACGCCTGCGCGCACCAAATCCCGGAAGACCGGCTCGGTGTTGGATGCCGGACCCAGGGTAGCTACTATTTTTGCTCGGCGTTGGGAAGGTTCTTCAGTCAGATTCAACTCAAACGGCATAAAGTGATACTCCAATGTAAGACACGGTTGGTTAAAAGGGATATTTGGAATGTAGCCCGTTTCATTGTACATGGGAGGTAGGCCCACAAACCCCCTTTATTCACTATCCAATAACGAGTGCGCAATGTCGGTGAGAGCCGTCACAGAGAGGTAGAATCAAAATTTTGGCTTTCTGAACGGGGTATCCGCTGCTGGCGTCCCCTGAAAAGAACCCCGTTCAGTTCCGCGCCCAGCAGTGCGCTGAAGGCGGTGATGTAGAGCCACACCAGCGTAGCGATGCCGGCTCCAAATGAGCCGTAAAACATGGAATAGTCGGCGATTCGCGTCACATACCAGCCATAGGCCAGTGTGGCCGGGAACCAGATCAGCGTGCCCGCGACGGCGCCCGGACCTACCCACAGCCAATGCTCTCTGCGCCGAGTACCGAAGTGGTAAAGTGCTGAAAGCACCGAGGTGCTGGTAACGATCGCAATCGACCAGCGCACCATCCGCCAGAAGAACAGCACAATGTGGCGAAGATCATGGCCGGCGTTGTCGATCATCCATACTTCAATCTGGTGGCCAAAAACAATTACCATCGTCGCCACCGACAGCGGAAACAGCGCGATGGGCACGAGCAGCAGAGCGCGAAGACGTCGCCCCCAAAAACTCCATGCCTCGGGAGGAAGTTGATAGGCGCGACGAAACCCTTCCATCAGAGACAGCATGACGCCAAGACCGGCAAATACGCTCAGTGAGGCTGCCGACAGAATCACCTGGACAGAGTGAAGGCGGCGGCTCAGCACATAGGTCTGTAGCACATCCATGGTGTCAGCGGGCAAAAACTGCTCGAAGATGGCGCGAAGTTCGCCCACCAGGGTTCCCGCCTGCACCTGGGCCAGTAGGGTGGTCATCACCAGTAGGGCAGGAAACAGCATCAGCATGCCGGAGTAGGCTGCGGCCTTCGAGGTGTTGATTACGTCGTGCTCCAGGGCTTGCCATACTGCTTTGCGGAATTGGGCGACAAACTTGGGCATGCGCATCTCAGGCAAGAGTAGAGCATCGCCGGGGGCAGATGCGACAAGTTTTTGCTGCCGTGCCCATTCTGCAAGCCGCCAAGGCAGGGGACAAGCCCCGCCCATTGCGGCAATTGCGAGGGCGATCAGGCTGAAAATCGCCTTCGCACGCCACTGACACCTGCTCCTCGAACGGTTTATTCTTTCCACGCCATGAAAATCTGCTTGCTTCGCACTCTCCAGACGTTGTTTCCTTGCTTTTTGGTAGCCGGTCTCTGCCCCATTCCTGCTGCAGCGCAGATCGCACCCGTTTCCAACCCCCAACTGGCCTCGAAGGTGCTCAATGGGCGTGTCGATGCGCTGCTCAAGCGAATGACGCTCGACGAGAAGATTGGCCAGTTGGTGCAGTACTCGGCCGGCTATGCTACCGGGCCCGGCGCCTCTAATCTCAAGTACGACGAGCTGGCCGCCAAGGGCCAGGTGGGCTCTTTTCTCAATGTCATTGGCGCGGATGCCACCAATCACTACCAGCACATCGCCATGGAGAAGTCGCGCCTCCACATCCCCATTCTCTTCGGGTTGGATGTGATTCACGGCCACCGCACCACCTTCCCCACGCCCCTGGCGCTGGCGGCAAGCTGGGATTCGTCCGCGATTGAGACCGTTGCCCGCATGAGTGCGGAAGAAGCCCGAGCCGACGGCATCGCCTGGGTTTTTTCTCCCATGGTCGATATTGCCCGCGACGCGCGCTGGGGACGCATCATCGAGTCCGCGGGTGAAGACCCCTACCTGGGCTCGGCCATGGCCCGCGCATGGGTCAAGGGCTACCAGCAGGACGACCTCTCCAGGCCCGATTCCGTCGCGGTAAGCGTCAAGCATTTTGCCGCTTACGGAGCGGCCATCGCCGGGCGCGACTACAACGCCGTGGAGATGGGTGAGATTACGCTGCGGCAGGTCTACCTGGCTCCCTACCATGCGGCTGTCGAGGCAGGCGCGGCCACCATAATGAGTTCCTTCAACTCCATCAACGGCATTCCCGCCACCGCCAACCCCTTTCTGCTCACCCAGATTCTGCGCAAGGAGTGGGGCTTTGACGGCTTTGTGGTCTCCGACTGGGGCGCGGTGGCCGAGCTGCGTAACCACGCCATCGGCGACGACGCCGCAGTGGCTCGCAAGGCGCTTGAGGCCGGCGTGGACATGGACATGGAAGGCAATCTCTACGGTAGTGTGATTGCGGCTCAGGTGCTCACCGGCAAGATTCCCGAGTCTGTGGTGGATGAGGCCGTTCGCCGCATTCTGCGCGTCAAGTTCGCGCTCGGCCTATTCGACCATCCCTACACCGTGCCCGGTCCGGCTTATAGCGCCACGCCCGAGCGCCGCGCCGTGGCCCGCAAGGTGGCCGACGAAACACTGGTGCTGCTCAAAAACGAGCCCGTCGAGGGACTCGGCGACCTGCTGCCATTGACCGCAAAGGCCCGGAAAGTAGCCCTCATCGGCCCCTTGGCAGACAACCGGAAGGAGATGCTGGGCGCATGGACTGTCGCCGGCAATCCCAAAGATGTGGTCACGCTCCGCGCGGCGCTTGCTGAACGGCTGGGTGATCGGCTGCTCTACGCTCAGGGCTGCGACCTGCTCAGCGGCGAAGACGCCAACCTGCTCAAGCGAGTCGACTTTATCGGTGGCGCGGCCGCCGACGAGCATCTCCCCATCCCCGACGACGCCAAGACCATCGCCGAGGCGGTGGAGATCGCCAAAAAGGCCGACATCGCCATTCTGGCGCTGGGCGAGAGCGCCAGTTGGATGGAGGGCGAGGCTTCCAGCCGCGTCCATCTCGGCTTTACCGGCGCACAAGAGCAGTTGCTGCAGGCCGTAGTGGCCACCGGCAAGCCCGTAGTGCTGGTGGTTCTGGCCAGTCGTCCGTTGCAGCTCAAGTGGGCAGCCGCCCATGTGCCTGCGATTCTGGAGGCCTGGAACCCCGGCGTCGAGGCCGGTCACGCCGTGGCCGATGTGCTCTTTGGCGATGTAAATCCCTCTGGCAAGCTGCCTGCCAGCCTGCCCCGCGCCGTAGGCCAGGAGCCCCTTTATTACGCGCAAATGCCCACCGGTCGTCCCGCGCACGGCGACCTGAGCCACATCCCGCAAAACGCCGGCGAAAAGTTCATGTCGCGCTACATGGATGAGGAGAACTCGGCGCTCTTCCCCTTTGGCTGGGGCCTTAGCTACACGCGCTTCAGCTTTTCGCAGCCCACCGTCAGCCGCGCCGAGGTTCCGGTGCGCGAGGTGCTGGCATCCGGAAAAGAGCCGGTGACTACCGTGGGCGTGGATGTGAAAAACACCGGCAGCGCCGTCGGAACTGAGGTGGTGCAGCTTTATATCCGCAACACCGCGGCCAGTGTGGAGCAGCCGGTGCGGGAGCTGAAAGGCTTTGCGCGCGTCACCTTGGCCCCCGGCGAGCGGAAACACGTCGAGTTCCCGTTGGGCTTCAACGAGTTGAATTTCTATAACGTGGAAATCAAACGCACGGTTGAGCCCACCACCTACAAGATCTGGGTCGGAGGCAGCTCGCTGGCCACGGCAGAGACGGAGCTGAAAGTGGTGGAGTAGAACCTGTCGCGATGCTAGAGCGGTTCTCCAATAGTTGTACACCGAAGCCACAACTCCCAAGTGGCGTTTTCATCAGGAAAAGGCCACCTCGCACACCTGCCAAAAAGGGTACGGGAATTGGAGAACCGCTCTAAGGTACTGAATCCCGCGTCAGGAAGCCGGGGCCTCCGCCGAATCGGAGGTTTCCTTTTTCGTGTGACTCGGGCCAGGGTCTTCCGCGGTGCTGGCTAATGGCTTAGTGTCGCGAAGCCACGGCACTGACTCGAGGTAGTAGAGCGCCGGCCATTCAATGAGCCGAGTCGTGGCGTATGCAATCGCAAACGCTCCAGCGAACTGAGCGCCAAGAGCCACGAACCAGGCGGGCGTGGCTGGCAGGTGTGCCAGAATCTTCTCCCCAGTCGACAACATGGCGGAGTGCCACAGGTACAGCCCGTAGGAGTAGATGCCGATCTGCGCAATTGCGCGATAGATCCATAGGCTGGTCAGGCGGCCTGAATGCTCCATCATCAGGATCAGAAAAGCGCCGCAAGATATGTAGATCAGGGTGAACCCGGGACCGCGAAAAAACTTGCCCTCGTCAACGAAGAGTGCGAAGGCGAATCCAAGCGCGGAGAGCAGGGCTAGGGGCCATGCGCGGAGCGAGATGCGCCGGTAGATATCCGGCATCAAGTGGAAGAGTAAGGCGATGATGACGCCGAAGAAGAGGCTGTCGACGCGGTTCTGTGTCCAGCGGAGCGCGCCCTCAATATTCCCTGAGTATGCAGTGATCCCCTATCCGGCAGTTGAACTGTAGAAAACGCCTCGACCGATAGACTTGTAGC
>VFSW01003732.1_pt1 | contig 22831 bp, 17 predicted proteins | sample 5358111 | NCBI WGS metagenome assembly VFSW01 (sample SAMN11554181, study PRJNA540505) | mine drainage metagenome | isolation source: sediment from site ElyBrook_90M | place: USA: Ely Copper Mine, Vershire, VT | collected 2017
CGCCCCCCCCCCCAAAACCGCCCCGCCCGCCCGCGCTGCCCCCGCCCCAGCCGGCTTGCGCCCGCGCGGCGCTCTAAAGCCGGCTCGACGAAGAGTGGCTGGACCTCACCCTGCCCGCGCCCGGCCCGCGGCCCGGCAGCCTGCATCCGGTTACGCTCATTCAACAGGAGATCGAGGACCTGTTCCTCTCGCTCGGCTTCCGCGTCCTCGATGGCCCCGAAGTCGAAACCGAATATCACAACTTCGACGCGCTCAACATCCCCGCCCATCACCCCGCGCGCGACATGCAGGACACCTTCTGGCTGGACGGCGGGCTGCTGCTGCGCACCCACACCTCGCCCGTGCAGGTGCGCGGCATGGAGACGTTCCGCCCGCCCCTGCGCATGATCGCGCCCGGCCGCGTCTTCCGCAACGAGGAAGTGGACGCTTCGCACGAGCACACGTTCTATCAGGTCGAGGGCATGATGATCGACCGCGACGTGTCGGTGGCGCACCTGCTCTACTTCATGCGGACGCTGCTCGGGCGCGTCTTCCGCCGTGAGGCCGTGGTTCGTCTGCGCCCCGGCTATTTCCCTTTCGTCGAGCCCGGTTTCGAGCTCGATATTCAGTGCCTCATCTGCGGCGGCCCGGGCTGCGCGGTGTGCAAGCAGAGCGGCTGGGTCGAGCTGATGCCGTGCGGCCTCGTCCATCCGAACGTGCTGCGCCTGAGCGGAGTCGACCCGGACGAATGGAACGGCTTCGCCTTCGGCCTCGGCCTTACGCGTCTGGCGATGATGCGGTACGGAATCGACGATATTCGCCTCTTGCAGGGCGGCGATCTGCGATTTCTGACACAGTTCTGACAGCGGTTCGACATCGATGAAGTTTTCCTACAACTGGATTTGCGAGCTGGTGGACGCGCTGGACGTCTCGCCGGGCGAGCTGATGCGAGTGATGACGATGAAGGTTGCCGAGTGCGAGGGCGTCGAAGAGGTGGGCGCGCATCTGGCGCGCGTCGATGCGGCCACCATCCTGTCCATCGAGCCGATCCCCGGCAGCCACAACCGCAAGGCCCGCATCGAGACCCCGCGCTACGGCGAGCGCATTGTCGTCTGCGGCGCGCCCAACGCCCGGGCCGGCCTTCGCACGGCCTACATCCCGGCCGGCACGACCCTCGGCGGCCGCGAGATCGGCATGGCGGCGATCGACGGCGTCGCCAGCGACGGCATGCTGCTCAGCGCCGCCGAGCTCGGCATTGGAACGGATCACACGGGTATCCTCGAACTCGAAGACGGCCTCGCTCTGCGGCCCGATCACATCATCGAAGTCGACAACAAGTCGCTGACGCACCGGCCGGATCTCTGGGGCCACTTCGGCATGGCCCGGGAAGCCGCCGCCATTCTGGGCAGGCCGCTGCGCGATCCGGTGGAGGGCCTGCCGCTGCCCGCGCCCGGCGGCGATCTGCGCGTCGAAATCGCCGGACTCGCGCTCTGCCCGCGTTACACCGCGCTGGTTTTCGAAAACGTCACGGTGCGGCCGTCGCCGCCGTGGCTGCGCTGGCGGCTCGCCGCGATCGGCCTCAATTCGATCAATAACATCGTCGACGCGACGAACTGGATCATGGCCGAGCTTGGCCAGCCGATGCATGCCTTCGACGCGGACCGCCTTCACGGCGCGACCATCTTCGTCCGCCCGGCCCGCCCGGGCGAATCCATCGCGGCCTTGAACGGCGAAACTTACGCGCTCGATTCCGCGAACCTGGTGATCGCCGACGCGGCCGGGCCGATCGCCATCGCCGGCGTGATCGGCGGTCAGGCGAGCGCCATCGGCGAGACGACCACGCGCATCGTGCTCGAGAGCGCGTGCTTCCTCGACACGAGCGTCCGCAAGACTTCGGTGCAGCTCAAGCTCCGCACCGACGCCTCGATGCGCTTCGAAAAATCGCAGGACCCGGCAAACACCACGCGCGCGCTCGCCCGCGCCGTTGCGCTGCTTGAAGAGATTTCGCCCGGCATCCGCCTGGTGGGAGGGTTGGCCGGCGCGGGGGCGCCGCGATCTCCCGCGCCTCCGATCCCATTGCCGCTCGACTGGCTCGACCGCAAGCTCGGCCGCCATGTCGAACACGCGCAGGCGCGCGGCATCCTTGAAGCGCTCGGCTTCACGGTGAGCGAGTCCGCGCCCCGAACGCTCTCGGTCATGGTTCCGTCGTGGCGCGCCACTAAGGACATCTCGATCGCCGACGATCTCGTCGAGGAGATCGGCCGCATCGTCGGCTACGACTCGATCGAGCCGCGCGCCCCGCTCGCCGGCGCCGATCCGCCGCCGCCCGATCCGCGCCGGGCTCTTTCCCGGCGCATGCGCGCGATGGCCGCGGCGCAGGGTTTCACGGAGGTGTACAGCTACTCGTTCGTGAGCGAGGAGATGATCGCGCGCTTCGGGCTCGACCCCTCGTCGCACTTGCGCGTCCTCAATCCGATCGCGCAGGGCCAGACGCTTTTGCGCGCCAGCCTGCTGCCAGGCCTCCTGCGCGTGATTGAAGCGAACAGCCGCCACTTCGGCTCGTTCCGTTTCTTCGAAATCGGCCGCGAGATTCATCCCGGCCCGCGAGGCGAGCTCCCCGCCGAGCTGCCCCGCTTCGCCGCGGCCATCTTCGCGCGCGACGATGGCGCGGCCGGTCTGTTCGAGTTGAAGCGTCTCGCCGAGTGCCTCGCGCCCGGCTGCCAGCTCGAAGCCGCGCCCGCGCGCCCGTTTGAACATCCGAGCCGCGCCGCCGCGCTCAGCCTCGCCGGCCGCCCGCTGGGCCGGCTGTTCGAGATCCATCCTTCGCTTGGCCTCGATGGCCGCGCCGCGGTGCTGGATCTCGACGCCGCCGTGCTGGAAGGGCTCGAAGGCTCCGTCACGAAGGTCCAGCCGCAGCGGAAATATCCGGCGAGCGCATTCGATCTCTCCGTCGTCGCGCCCGCGCGCACGCCCTCCGGAACGCTGGCCGGCGCGCTCGCCCGCCTGGCCGGAGCCGAGCTTGTCCGCATCGAATACCTGCGCCAGTTCCCGCTTGCCGCCGGATTCGTCAGCTACTCTTACCGGCTCACCGTCGGCGCCGGAGACCACACTCTCTCGTCGGAGGAAGTGGCCGCCGTACGCGACCGCGCCATCGACGGTATGCGCGCGCTCGGCTACGATCTGCGGATCTGATCGCGGCCGCGGGCGCGTGTTACGCTGGCCGCCATGCGGCGCTATCTCGTGCTCCTGCTGGTGCTTTCGGCTGTGGCCCCCGCCCTCGCTCCCGCCGCCGGGTCCGATGAGGTCCGCCGTGTCCTGCTCGCTCAAGTGGCCGCGTGGAACCGCGGCGACGTCGGCGAATTTCTTGCGGGCTACGACAACTCGCCCGGCACGATCTTCGTTGGCGCGACGGTGATTCACGGCCTCGACGCCGTGCGGGCGAGGTACAAGACCCGCTATCCCACGCGCGCCAGCATGGGCAAGCTCGAATTTTCCCTGCTCGACATCCGCGTGCTGGATGCCGCCTACGCGAGCGTCATAGGTCAATGGCGGCTCGATCGCGAAGCGGCCTCGGGCGGCCCGAAGGGCGGCTACTTCACGCTCCTGCTGCACAAGACGCCCGCGGGCTGGAAGATCGTCGTCGATCATACGAGCTGACGCTTCCCGCACTGACGGGCCGCCGGCGGGACGACACCGCCCCTCTGTCAACGCCCCTCTTGCGCCCGCGAATTCTTTGTTATAGACTCTCGGAAGTTTTTGGAGGAGTCAAATTCCACAATGAGGTGAATTTGAACATGCGAACCAAATGGGTTCTGGGAGCGCTTCTGTCCTTTGGGCTTCCTTTACTGGGCCAGACGTTAGGCGAGATCACAGGAAGGGTGAGTGATGTTAACGGAGGCGGGATACCCAACTCAGCTTTAACCTTAACCAACACCGCTACCAACGCTGTCCGTCAAACCGACAGCGGCAGTGACGGTTTCTACGATTTCCCCTCGGTGCCACCCGGCATCTACAATCTCAGATCCGAACATCCCGGGTTCAAGGCCGCGACCAGCGACAACATCGAGGTCCAGGTGCAACAAACCGTGCGTCTGGATTTCACGCTCCAGATTGGCCAGGTTACCGAATCCATCGAGGTTTCGGCCGCCGCGACTATGTTGCAGGCCGAAAACTCGACGGTCGGCACCGTGATCGGCAACGCGAGCATCACCGAGCTTCCTCTTAACGGACGCGAGTACCTGAACCTGGTGGCCCTAAGCTCGAACGTCAGCACGCTTGCGCCGGAGGCCGGCCAAGCCGGGTCCCGCCAAGGGGGGGATCGCGCCAGCCAGGCGATCTCGGCCGGCGGGAATCGCATCTTTTTCGACTATTACACACTCGACGGGGTCAACAACACGGACTTTGACTTCAACACTTACGTGGTGCTTCCGTCGATCGACGCCATCCAGGAATTCAAGGTGCAGACCGGCGTGTACCCGGCGGAATTCGGCCATGGAGCGACGCAGATCAACGTGCTCACCAAATCCGGCGGCAACGAGTATCACGGCGCGCTGTTCGAGTTCAACCGCAACATCGATTACGACGCCCTGCCCTATGCGTTCACTTCCCATCGCCCCGCCGCCTCGGCCTTCAATTGGAACGATTATGGGTTCGAAATCGACGGCCCGATCGTCATTCCGAAGCTATTCAACGGCCGGAACAAACTATTCTTCATGGCCAACGACGAATGGCTGGTGCAGCGGCAGAGTTCGCAGGCCGTCTACTCCGTGCCGACCGCGGCCATGTTCCAAGGCAACTTCAGCGCTTATCCAACGACCATTTACAATCCCTCGACGAAGGCGCCTTATCCGAACAACATCATCCCGGCGGACCAGTTGAGTCCGACCTCGCTGAAACTGTTGAAGTACTACGACGCCGCCACGCTGCCCGGCTTGACAAATAACTACACCCAGAACAACTTGTCTCCCTTCGACCGCGACGGATTCGTCTTGCGCATGGATTACGTCGAATCCGCGAAATCGCAGTGGACCGGCCGCTATAGCTGGGGCAGTGAAGTTCAATCCAGCACCGGCTTGAACATCACGGGAAGCAAGATCAGCACCGGATACGAACAGTACCTCGGTTCCAACACCCGCATTCTGTCGCCCAATATCGTGAATGAAGCGCGTTTCGGCTACACGCGCATCTTCAACGCGATCAGCACGGCTTCGGCGTTCAGCATCAACACCGTCGGCGCGCTGGGCATTCCGAATTTGAACGCCGGCGCGCCGGTCCAGTGGGGCGTTCCTTCCGTTTCTTTTAACGGCGACGGTTTCAGCGGCCTCGGCGACAACAGCGACGACCCCTATCAGATCGCCGACAACACCGCTCAAGTCGTCGATAACCTGACCTGGATCAAGGGCAAACACACCATCAAAGTCGGGTTCGAATACGATCGCGACAATTTCGACACCTTAGGCAATCAATTCCTGCGGGGCCAATTTACGTTCAGTCCGAACGCCACCAGGAGTGCGAGCGGCACGGGCGGCGATGCCTTTGCCGAATTTCTGTTGGGCGACATGTATCAATCCACGGTGGCCTTTCAAGATGCCGTGGCGAATTTCCAGCGCAATGACGTGGCTGCGTTCATCGACGACACCTGGAAGGTCACGCCTAAATTCACGGTGACCTTAGGCTTGCGATATGAGCTGACTCCGCCCTTTACGGACCAATTGAACAACCTGTTCAACATCGCGCAGCCGCACATCTACAACGTCGCGAACGCACCGGTGTCGCAGCAGCCTTACTTCATCCGCCAGGGAAACTGCTCGAATCCCTACACGGCGAACCCTCCCGTTCCCTTCACCTTCGCCCAAACGCCCGCCGTCTGTAGCAATGGCGTCGAGAACAACGCGCTCGATCAAGTCAGGTATAACGACTTCGCGCCGCGCGTCGGCATCGCCTATTCGCCCGACTCCAAAACGGTCATTCGCGCGGCATATGGCGTGTTTTATGTCCAGGACAATGGCAACTCGATGTACTTCGACATGGCGCGCAATCTCGGCGTACGCCTCACTCTCACGGCCGCCACCGGTCAGCCCGTGTGGAGTTCGACATCGGGAGCGTTAGCGGGGCTGCCCGACACTTATGCGAATGCGGTCACTCCCTCTGGCGCCGGAGGCGCGGGACCGGCGTTTTCACCGCCTTACGGTTTCGCGAGCGACTACCATCACTATACTTCTTACACCGAGCAGTACCTGCTCAACATACAGCGCCAGGCCGGCACGAATTGGGCGTTTGAACTCGGTTACCTGGGTTCGGAGAGCCATCATCTTTACGGCTTCATGAACACCAATCAGGGCGTTCCCGGCGCCACCGGCAACATCCTCTCGCGTCTTCCATGGTCCGATTTCGGCGTGATCCAGTATGTCGCCGACGGCGTGAACGCGACCTACGACTCGCTGGACTTCAAGGTCACCCGGCGTTTCAGCCAGGGCATGAGCCTCATTAGTTCCTACACCTGGTCCAAATCGCTCGACGATTCGAGCGGCATTCGTGTTCAAAACTATGACACGCTTTTCCCGCAGAACAGCTATTGCATCCAGTGCGAACGCGGCCTGTCATCGTTCGACGTGCCGCAACGTTGGGTCACTTCGATCCTCTATGACCTGCCGGTCGGGAAAGGAAAGACGCTGAACATCGCCAACCCGGTGCTCAACGCGATCGTCGGCGGTTGGGAAGCCGGTGGGACCTACACCCTCGAGAGCGGCGTGCCGATCGTTCTGGGGATCGGCGGCGTCGATAACTCGGGAACAAACGAGGGCGCAGATCGGCCGAATTATGTGGGCGGTTCCGCTTATGCCGCGAACCAGACCACGGCGGATTGGTTCAACCGGTCCGCGTACGTCGTGGCCCCCGCGGGACAGTTCGGCGATGTCGGACGGAACACGGTGCTGTCTCCCTCGATTGCCGACCTCGACGCCGAACTGCACAAATCGTGGGTCATGCCCTACAACGAGAATCACATGCTTACCGTGCGTTTTGAGGGGTTCAATACGCTGAACCATCCGGCTTGGGGAGAACCGAACCCCAACATTCTGGCGGGCGGGGCGATCGCGGGCGCTCCGCACGGCGCCGCGCACTCGGGATTCGGCGTTATCGGCAGCACGCTCGGCGTCATCCCCATGCGCCAGTTGCAGCTCGGATTGAAATATACGTTCTGAAGCGGGATTCGTCATTCAGAGAACGGCCGCGGCCAGGGGGCAAGAAACTTAGGGCGGCCGTTCTTGCCCAGTACCGCGATCTGGCGCAGGGGGCGCCTTGTGCCACGATCTCAGGTGTGGACGGGTTAATTGGGACACGCGAGCCGGCGGCGTAGATCCGCGCGGCGCATTCGAGCGGTTGCCTCGCAAAGATCTCTGACGACAACCTCGCAGGATGGATTGAGTGTGGGTCCGTGCGGGCCGGCGACGACGGCGCAGCCTTTCGAATCGACGCCACTCCGATAGAGTTTCAGCAGCTCGGCAAGAAGTTTGCGGTCGCCGGTCGCAAACATTCCTTCGGCCAAAGTGATGGCAGCTTCCTCGCCGCGCTCCTGGGCGACATCCGCTTCGGCGATCTCATCGTACACGGCGGCGTTTGCCGGATCGATCGTTTGCGCCTCGTTGGCCGCGGCCAAGGCCTGCGGCGCCCGCCCCAAATGAAGATAAGCCGACGCCAGCGTCCGGTAGCCCTCGGCCGCGCTCGCGGGAACAGGGGTTTTCAACCCGTGCCGGCGATCATATGCCGCCCGCGAAGCCACGTCGACCGAGATGGAACGAAGCGCCAGCGTCGCCGCCTTTTCGTAGTGCGCGCGGGCTTCGTCCGGCGGCAGCGTGTCGCCCTTGACGCGATGGCACACCGCCGCCAGATTCCAGGGGCCGGGCAGATCCAAATCATCCGGCAGCGGCGCGAGGATCGCAATGCTTCGTTCGGCCTCGGCTAGGGCGCGGTCGATATCGCGATGAGCCGGATCGGTCTCAAGAAGCTCGGCCGCCAGCAATCGATGGAATTTGAAGCTGCGCGGGCTGGTCCGAACGCCGGCCATGGCCATGGTTGTGTCATCGGTCCAATCCAAGTTACGCATCCAGGTTCTGATGGCGAATCCGGCGGCGATCACGGCGACACAAATCGGCAGCGCGACGGCGGGAAAATGGAGGCGCTCCGCGACGGCGTCGATCACGATGACCGCGGCGGCCACGAATCCCACCAGAGGCAGATACAATAATCGCTCCGCCATCATGGCGCCGATGGGAAACAGCAAATTCGACGCCGGTAACAAATTTAGAAAGCCAAAGACGGCGAAGAAAAAAGCCAGGCGGCTGCGATTCCACAGGATCGCCGTAAGGACCAGCGCGGCGGCGACCGTGAGCCAGCAAACCCAGTCCTCCGAACTGCCTTGGGCCAGAGTAATCTGCGAATACGAGTAGTCCGCGGAAAGCTTTATCGGCCAGAATGTAAGCCACAGATAGCGCGCCAGAACCTCGACCGCGGTGAGACGCCCGACCCAGAATCCGGCGCCGGTGATTGGATTATCGGCGAACGGATATTCGGCGGGCAGGGACGACGACATAACCGCCGAACGCTGCCACAGCATGATGCCGACCGGCACAGCCGTAGCGAGGCAGCCCGCCAACATTCTCCGCCATTGCTTGTTGCGCCAACGTTTCCCGCAAGCAACTTCGTAGAGAACGATCACGGCCGGCAGAACGACGGCGCTTTCCTTCGAAAACACTCCGGCCGCGGTGGTAACCGCCAATCCCGCGAGCCACGCCCCGCGGCGCCAGCCGGTTTTTTCCCCACTTTTCAGGTAGAAAAGGAAACCACTCAGAACCGCGAACCCGGCAAGCAGGTCGGCGCGCCCGACGATGTTAGTGACCGATTCCGTCAATACCGGATGCACCGCCCACAGCATGGCGATGAAAAAAGCCGTCCGGAAGGCTCGGACCCGCCCGGCCATCAATCGTAATACCAGAGCGAAGAGGAGAAATACGTTGGCTGTGTGCAGGAAAAAATTGATCCAGTGATACCCGGCCGGGCGATCGCCGTTTCCCAGAATCGCGTAGTTAAGAAGGTAAGAGAGCGTGGTGAGGGGCCGATAAAGACCGCTCTCCCCGTTTGGCCACCAATAAGTCTGGCGAATAATCAGCGCGATGTTGGCGGCCGTCGCGGTCCGGATGCGCGGATCTCCCAGGAGCAGCGTCTGGTTATCGAGCGCGAATCCGGTCGAAAAAGAATTTGAATATGCGAGCAGCGTTAACACGCCCACCGCCACGGCCGCCGCGAAATAATGGCGCCGCGAATCACGCGCATCCGTCCGTGTAACAGACGTCCGAGCAGCCGCGGGTGGCGCGGCCGCAGGCAACGGCGCGACAGTCACGCGCCTCCTCTTCCGCTTCATCGCGTTTCATCCTAACACCGTCCGCGGAGTGGCCGCCGCGGCAAGCGAGAGCCGCCCTCGCACAAGCACAGTTATCGTGAATCAAGCACGAGTATGAACCTCGCCGTCGACGCCTTCATCTGGTCCGCGCCCAACTCCCCGTTGATAAAACGGTTCGTCGAATGCGATGCGGGCCTTTCGTCGTTCGACGTTGCGCATCGCTTGCTCACCTCGTCGCTGTATGATATTCCCATCGGTTGAGGACGAATGCTCGATATCAAGAGCGGTTTTCTGAACGCTGTCACCGGAGGATGGCAAATCGGCGAGACGTGGACTGCCCAGAGCGAGGCGCCGCAGGTGATTTCCCTCGGCGGCACGGACCGGTCGGGCGCCGGCAACGGCTACGACCGCCCGAACGCGACGGGCGTGAGCTACGTCCAGTCCAATCCGGTCACATCGCTCTGGTACAACCCGGAGGCATTTGTCGAACAGCCCGCCGGGACATTCGGCAGCGTCGGGCGGAACACGGCCGTTGGCCCGGGCATTCTTGCGTTGGACTTCGCGGCCCACAAGGAATTCCAGATGCCGTACAACGAACAGCACGGGTTGCAATTCCGCTTCGAGGCGTTTAATGTAATGAATCATCCCGTTTGGGCAAATCCGAATGGCAATGTCCTGTCAACCGGGTTCGAGGTGATCACCGGCACGGCGATTCCGATGCGCCAGGCGCAATTGGCGCTGGAGTACTGTTTCCAAGGATCGGCGCCGGCGCCGCGGTGTGAAGGCGAGGATGTCAGCCAATGAAACATTTGACTCGAAGAACGTTTTTTCAACGCGCCGCCGCCCCCGCGGCCGGAGCCTTGGCGCTTCCGGCGCTGTCGCGGGCGCTGCAGGCGGCGTCCACGGTCTACCAGCGGCCGAAGCTCAAGATCACCGATGTCCGCACCGCCATGGTGATGGTGCATGGCCCGCAGGCGCACGTGCGCATCTACACGGACCAGGGCCTCATCGGGCAGGGCGAGTCCACTGACGCCGCGGTGGGCACGCCCGCGCTGGTGAATAACTTCCGCCGGGTTCTCGTGGGCAAGGATCCGTTGAACATCGACGCGATCTGGGAGCAGATCCGGCGGGCGGGCATCTTCGCCGGCGCGCAGGGAGGCCAGTTCGTCACCGCGCTCACCGGCGTCGAGATCGCGCTGTGGGACCTTGTGGGCAAGGCGCTCGGAATCCCGGTCTACCAGCTCATGGGAGGCAAGTTTCGCGACAAGGTCCGCATGTACTGCGACTCGGACATGAAAGACGTCCTGGGCGCCGAGGCCGCGCGCAAGCTCCCCTGGATCCAGCAGGCCGGCTTCACGGCGATGAAAATGGACATCGACGATGCCCGCGACCCGGCGCGCTTCGACAAAGTGAACCGGACCGCGAGCAACGGGGAAATCGACCGCATGCTGCGCGAGATTCGCCATGTTCGCGACTCGATTCCGAAGGAGATGGACCTTGCGGTCGACATGCACGGCTTCTACGACGCGCCAACCGGCAAACGCGTGGCGGGCGAAGTCGAGGGATTTCATCTGCTTTGGCTCGAGGAACCGGTCCCGCCGGAAAACATCGATGCGATGGCCGACATCCGCCGCTCGACGAGGACGCCGATCTGCTGCGGCGAAAATATCTACCTGCGCCTCGGATTCGCCGAACTGCTGGAAAAACACGCCGCCGACATCATCATGCCGGACATTCAGAAGGTCGGCGGATTGTCCGAAGCCCGGAAGATCGCGAATATGGCCGACGCCTACTACATCCCGTTCGCGCCCCACTGTGTTGTGTCTCCGGTTGGGACCATGGCCTCGGTGCATGTTTGCGCGTCGGTTCCTAACTTCCTGGTCTGCGAGTGGCACTGGATCAATCACCAGGACGCCTGGAGGAACTGGGTTAAGGAAGGCGAGATTATCGAGAAGGGATACGTCACCGTACCGGACCGGCCCGGCCTTGGAGTGGAGATGAACGACGCGGAGGCCCGAAAGTCGCAAATTCCCGGTACGCCGTGGTTCGAGCCAAATTCGTAAGATCCGAATCCATCGGGAGAGAAAGCCATGCCCTCAATTACTCACGCCGCGGCCTGCGCGCTGCTGGCCGTATCCTTCGCGATAGCGCCTACCGACGGGCAGGTGTTTAAGCTCTCGCGCGAGCAACTCATTCAGTACACCGCCGCGAATCCATTCGAGCGTTTTCCGGACGGGCGGCCGAAAGTTCCCGACGCCATTCTCGAAAAGGTTAAGGGACTGTCGGCGGAGGAGGTCTTCGGGCTGGAGACTCGCGGCTACCCCAACCAGTTCGACGGCGGCTTGCTTGCTCTTCGCCCCGAGAAGAAGCTGGTTGGCCGCGCCGTGACGCTGCAACTTATGCCGCTGCGCCCGGACGTAGCCGATGTCGACGCAACGGGGCTGCCTTCCCACCGGCCCAGGCAAGAGAGTATCTCGCACCAGACCGCGATCAACATGCTTCAGCCGGGCGATGTTCTGGTAGTCGACGCGCACTCGATCTCCGGCGGCATCATCGGAGACAACCTTGCCTACTACATCCACCAGAAGCAGGCCGGGTTCGTGATCGACGGCGACATCCGGGACCTCGATGGCATTCGCGAGATCGACATGGCCGGGTACTTCAAACGCGCCGTGCCGTCGTACCTGACCAGTTGCATGGTGACCGGGATCAACATTCCCGTCCAAATCGGGCGGACCACCGTGATGCCGGGCGACGTGGTCTTTGGAGACAGCGAGGGTGTGTATTTCATTCCGCCGCAGATGGTGAAGGATATCGTCGACCGGGCTGACACGACGCACATCCACGATGAGTGGACGAAGAAGAAGTTCAGCGAGGGTAAGTACAAGTCAACCGATATTTACTCAAGCCCGAGCGATCCCGCGTTGAAAAAGGAGTACGAAGACTACCTGAAGAGTCACCTCGGCAAGCAGTAACCGCCGGCCCGCGCCTTGCTCGACAGGCTCTCCGGCATCGGCAACTTTCGATCGGGCCAGTACAGGATGCCATCCCGCCTCGCGCGATTCGATTTGGCTGAAGGTGTATTACTAAAGACATCCGCGGCGAAACGCGCCGTAAACGATCGGGAGTCAGGAGGGACGTTGCCTCGGCATAAGAACGTGCGTGCGAGGGTTGGCGTGTTTGGCGCCGGCCTGGCGGCTTACTGGCCGCAGTTCCCGGGCATGCGGGAACGTCTCATGGGTTACCAGCGGGATGTCGAAAACCGGATCGCCGGCTTCGGGGTCGAAGTCGTGACGGGAGGACTCGTGGATTCGCCCGCCGCGGGCCGTGAAATCGCCGGCCGGTTCGCCTCGGCCAGGGTCCATCTTGTGGTGTGCTATCTCGGCACATACGCGACGTCGGCGCAAGTGATTCCCGTCGCGCAGCGGTCGAATGCGCCGGTGCTGGTGCTGAACCTGCAGCCGGTGGACGCGCTCGATTACGAGACGGTGGACACCGGCGAGTGGCTTGCGAACTGCACTCTCTGCGCGGCGCCCGAAATCGCGAACGTCTTCGCCCGGACCGGCATTCCGTTCCGTCTGGTTTCCGGCACGCTTTACGACGACGAGGCAGCGTGGCGCGAGATTGAAGAGTGGTGCCGCGCCGCAACGGTGGCGGAATCCGTCCGCAATAGCCGGATCGGCTTCCTCGGACACACCTATCCGGGCATGCTGGACATGTACTCGGACTTCACGATGGTACATGGCCAGACCGGGGCGCACGTCGAGGTTCTCGAAATGTGCGATCTTGCCGGGCGCGTGAACGCAGCGGGCGAGGACGAGGTGAGGGCGGCCCGAAGCCGCGCTGCCGAAGTGTTCGAGATTGCCCCCGGCGTGGCGGACGGCGACCTCGAGTGGGCCGCTCGCGTGTCGGCTGGCCTGGACCGTCTTGTGCGCGACTTCGATCTCGACGGACTGACTTACTACTATCGCGGCTTAAATGGCAACGAGTACGAGCGTCTCGGCGCGGGGATGATTCTCGGCAACTCGCTGCTTACCGCGGACGGAATTCCGGCGAGCGGCGAAGGGGACCTCAAGACTTGCCTCGCGATGCTCATGATGGACCGCTTCGGCGCCGGCGGCTCTTACACCGAATTCTATGCGATGGATTTCCGCGAGCGCTTCCTTCTTATGGGGCATGACGGGCCGGGTCATCTGGCCATCAGCGACCGGAAGCCGGTGCTGCGCAGCCTCGGGCTCTATCACGGCAAGCGAGGCCGCGGCGTCTCGGTCGAGTTCAACGTCCGCACGGGGCCAGTGACCGTAGTCGGGATGTCGCAGACCGAGGCAGGGCGGCTGAAGATGATCGGCGCGGAAGGAGATTCGCTCAGCGGGCCGATTCTACGGATTGGGAACACCAACTCGCGGCTCCGTTTCGCTTTGCCGCCGGCCGAGTTCGTTAACCGCTGGTGCGCCGAGGCGCCTACGCATCATTGCGCTCTCGGCGTTGGGCACGTGCTCGGGAGGTTCCGTAAGTTATCTGACCTGATGAAGATTCCCCTGTCCGAGGTGAGCGCATGAGTAAGTTGCTTCTGACCCTGTTTGTCGCGGCGGCCGCCACGGGCGTGGGCCAGCCTCTGCAATTGAAAGTGGACTGGACCCACGTGGGGCGCGAGTGCCGGACCACGCCCACGCTTCAGGTCGTCGTGAACCCTCCGCTGCGCCGGGGCTCGGCGATTCACGACCAGGCCTTCGCGGAATTGAAGCGCGTGGGTGCGGATTATGTCCGCTACGTGCCTTGGCTTCCGTATCCGAGGCTCGCGGTGGCGGAGCTTGAGCCTCCGTCAAATGGCAAAACGTTCTGGGATTTTTCGCTCATTGACCCGATGACCGACGACTTCCTAAAGGCCACCGAAGGCCATTCGGTGATTCTCAACTTCAGCACCATCCCGCAGTGGATGTTTCGCACGCCGAAGCCGGTTCCTTACCCGGACGATCCGAACCAGGCGACCTGGAGTTACACCCAGGGAACGGAGCTGCGCGATCCGGCACTCAAGGAGTTAGGCGACTATTATGCCCGTCTCGTTAGTTGGTATGTGAATGGAGGCTTTACCGACGAAGCCGGACAGCGGCACGAGTCCGGGCGCCATTACCGGATTCCGTACTGGGAGGTCCTGAACGAGGTGGACTTCGAGCATAGGATGACGCCCCAGCAGTATACGGCCCGTTACGACGCGATCGTGGGCGCGATCCGCCGCGTGGCGCCCGGGATGAAGTTCGTCGGACTGGCGCTGGCGGACCCTTCGGCGAATCCGGATATGTTCGAATTTTTCCTGAATCCGCAACACCACAAGGCGGGCATCCCGCTGGACATGATTTCGTACCACTTTTACGCCACGCCCTCGGCCGACCAGCCGCCGGAAGTTCAACAGTTCACCTTCTTCGAGCAGGCCGAGCGATTCCTGGCCACGGCCCGGTACATCGAAGCCATCCGGCAACGGCTGTCTCCCTCCACAAAGACAACGGTGGATGAGATCGGCTCGATCTCGGCCGATGACGGCCAACAGGGAACGCCGGGTTATCGGTTCAAGCCGATCCCCACTTCTTACTGGAACCTGTCGGGCGCTCTCTACGCGTACCTGTTTGGCGAGTTGGCCTCGATGGGCATCGAAGTCGCAGGCGAATCGCAATTGGTCGGCTACCCGACGCAGTTCCCTTCGGTTTCGATGGTGGATTGGAACACGGGCCGCGGAAATGCCCGGCTCCGCGTACTCGAGCTGCTCAAGCGCAACTTCGGTCCGGGCGACAAACTGGTGGCTGTTTCGACCGGCTCGAACGCGGTCTTTGCCGAGGGATTCATCCACCGCGACCGGACGAGGCGTCTGCTGCTGGTGAACAAGCGGGATCGCAATTTCGATGTGATTCTCCCATCGCGCGGCGCGGACGTAGAGATCGTCGATCAGACAACCGGCGGTGGCCCGCCCGACAGACAGACCGTTGCCGGCGACGGCATTACACTGCGCGGCTTTGCCGTTGCGGCCGTAACGCTCCGTTGAGATTCTCGCCGCGGCCGCCCATTGTTGGCGCGTCGCGCAGAGCGCTATCCTGATAGGGTACCGGCGTGAACTCGGACCACACAACGCGCAGGCGCCTCGGCGGCTTGACTTCGACAGGATCCTTCCTGTTGCTGCTGGCCGCGGTGTGTTCGTCCGGATTTGCGCGGGAGCCATACGCCGCCCAGCCGGCCCGCCAGACAGTGCGCGCGGGAAGAGCGCAGCCGGCCGACGTGCTTCGCGCACGGCTGCTCGGCCAGCTTTCGCTCGGCCGCCGGCAGGCGCTGCGCTCCGGCGTGCGCGGACTGTTTCCGGCCCTGCTTTGTCTGCCCGCTTCGCTGGCTTACACGGCGGGCGCGCCCAAAGCCCCAGCCGCGCTGCCCGATGGCCAGCCCGGGATCGCCTTGCGCTTCCGCTCCGAGCCGCTGTTTGAGCGTCCTCCGCCGTTTCCTGCCTGATCCGCATGCGATTTCGCCGGCCGCCCTCGCGGGCTCCGGCGCGTCACGTGTTTCTCTCAAAGTGGCTGGAAAGGCAGGATAGGCATGTTTATCGACAAGGCTTTAGCGAAGATTTTTGGCACGCGTAACGATCGCGAGATCAAACGGATGCGCCCGATGGTGGCGGCGATCGGAGATCTCGAACCCGCGATGCGGGCGCTCAGCGACGACGAGTTGGCGGCGAAGACCGTCGAGTTCCGCGAGCGCCTCGGCCAGGGCGCGGCGCTCGACGATCTGTTGATCGAGGCGTTCGCCGTCTGCCGCGAGGCGGGCCTGCGCGTGCTCAATATGCGGCATTTCGACGTGCAGCTTATCGGCGGCATCGTGCTGCACCGGGGCAAGATCGCCGAGATGAAAACGGGCGAAGGCAAAACGCTGGTCGCCACGCTGCCTGTGTATCTTAACGCGCTCGAGGGCAAAGGCGTGCATGTCGTCACCGTCAACGACTATCTCGCGCGGCGCGACTCGGAATGGATGGGCCGTCTTTATCACTTCCTCGGCTTGACCACCGGCGTGATCCTGCACGATCTCGACGACGAAGAACGGCGCGCTTCGTACGGAAGCGACATCACCTACGGCACCAATAACGAGTTCGGCTTCGACTACCTGCGCGACAACATGAAGTTCCGCCTCGAACATTGCACGCAGCGCGGGCACGCCTTCGCCATCGTCGATGAAGTGGACTCGATCCTGGTCGACGAAGCGCGCACGCCGTTGATTATCTCCGGCCCGAGCGAGGAGTCCACCGACAAGTATTACAAGATCAACCGCATCATTCCGAAGCTGGTGCGCGGCGAGGTGATCGAGGGCAAGGAGCCGGGCGAGAAGTACACCACCGGCGATTACACGGTCGACGAGAAACACCGCGCGGTCGGCATCACCGAGGAAGGAGTCAGCAAGGTCGAGAAGCTGCTCGACATCGAAAACCTGTACGACCCGCAGAACATCGAGATCAATCATCACGTCCAGCAGGCGCTGAAGGCCCACGTGGTGTTCCATCGCGACAAGGATTACGTGGTGCAGGAGGGCCAGGTGGTGATCGTCGACGAGTTCACCGGACGCCTGATGCCCGGACGGCGCTGGTCCGATGGCTTGCACCAGGCCGTCGAGGCCAAGGAAGGCGTGAAGATCGAGCGCGAGAATCAGACCCTCGCCACCATCACCTTCCAGAACTACTTCCGCATGTATAAGAAGCTCGCCGGCATGACGGGCACGGCGGAGACCGAGGCGGCCGAGTTCGACAAGATCTACAAGCTCGACGTGATCGTGGCGCCGACCAACCGTCCGATGCAGCGCAAGGAATTTCACGACATCGTATATCGCACCGAGGAAGAGAAGTTCCGCAACGCCGCCAAGGAGATCAAGGACCTTCACGCCAAGGGCCAGCCGGTGCTGGTGGGCACGGTGTCGGTCGAGAAGTCGGAGAAGCTCAGCGGCATCTTGAAGCGCATGGGCGTCCGCCACGAAGTGCTGAACGCGAAGAACCACGAACGCGAAGCGGTGATCGTGGCGCAGGCCGGACGCAAGGCCGCCGTGACGGTATCGACGAATATGGCCGGCCGCGGCACCGACATCCTGCTCGGCGGCAACCCGGAGTTCATGGCCAAGGACCATCTGCGGCGGCAGGGCAAGGATCCGGACGCGATGCAAACCGCCGCCTTCGGCACGCCGGAGAACGAGGAATGGCGGGCCTTGCTCGACAAGTACAAGCTCGAGACCGACTCCGAGCGCGACGAGGTGCGGACGCTCGGCGGGCTGCACATCCTCGGCACCGAGCGGCACGAGTCGCGGCGCGTCGACAACCAGCTTCGCGGCCGCGCCGGACGCCAGGGCGACCCCGGCAGCTCGCGCTTCTATCTGTCGCTGCAGGACGACCTGATGCGCATCTTCGGCGGCGAGCGCATGCAGAACCTCATGCTGCGGCTCGGCATGGAAGAGGACGTGCCCATCGAGTCGCGCCTGATCACCAAGCGCATCGAGGCCGCGCAGAAGGCCGTCGAGGCGCAGAACTTCGCTTCGCGCAAACACATCCTCGAGTACGACGACGTCATGAACAAGCAGCGCCAGGCGGTGTACGGCATGCGCCGCGCGTTGCTCGAAGGCGCCGATCAGCGCGAGCGCGTGCTCGACATGGTGGCCGGCGTTATCGCCTCCTACATCGACCTGCGGTGTCCGGAGAAGGAGCACCCGTCGAACTTCGATGTCTCGGGCCTGCAGTCCGACGTGCTGACGCAGTTCGGCGTGAAGATCGACTTCGCCGCGATTCAGGGCATGACGCGCGGCGAGATCGAAGAATACGTCAACGATCTGCTCGCCTCGCGCTATGGCGACAAGGAAAAGCTCATCGGGGCCGAGATGATGCGCGAAGCCGAGCGCATCGTCATGCTCAACATCATCGACACGCAGTGGAAAGATCATCTGCTGTCGATGGACCACCTGAAGGAAGGCATCGGCCTCCGCGGATACGGACAGAAGGACCCGCTCATCGAGTACAAGAAGGAGTCCTTCACGCTCTTTCAGGACATGATGGACCGCATCGAGGACGAGACGCTGCGCTACCTGTTCTTCCTGCAGGTGTCTCGCGGCGACGATACGCCTTTCGGCGGGCCGAAGGCCATTCTGCCGTTCCCCTCCGAGGACGAGGAAGAAGAGGAGGAGGAGGAGAACGAAGAGGAGATGCTCGCGGCCGCCGCCATCGAACAGCGGCGCGCGGCGCAGGCCAGCGTGCAGGACTTCACGCGCAACATCCAGCGCAAGAAGGAGCGCGAGTTGGCCGAACTGCAGTTCGTCGGCGGCGAGGCGGCAAGCGGGGCCGCCAAGCCGGTGGTCTCGAAGGCCAAGGCCGGCCGCAACGACCCTTGCCCCTGCGGGAGCGGAAAGAAGTATAAAAAATGCTGCGGCGCGAACGCATAACCCTACTTGCGCTGGCCTGCGCTGCGTGCGCGCAGGCCGCCATCTGGCGCGCCCCGGCCGCCGCTGGGCCCGCCATGAACGTCCGCGCTCTTCCGGCCGAGTCCGGCGGATTGTGGAGCGAATTCGGGCTGCAGGCGGCCGAAGAGGCCGATTTCGGGCGTTACCGTGCAACGGCGTACCGGTTCGCCGACACCACCGGATCATACGCCGCGAGCCGCTGGCTCGCGGCCTCGCATCCGGGCGCGGCGGTCCTTGGAACGATCGTCGTCACCTGCTCGGGCGCCTGTCCGAAGCCGGCTTCGCTGGTCCGGTTTCTCGATCCCGCCGACACCGGCCACACCACGTTTCCGATGCTTCCCGGCTATCTTCCTCGCGGAAGCATCGCGGGATCCGAGCGCTATATCGTGGGGCCCGAAAGCCTCGCCGCGTTCGTCCCTGGGGTACCCGCCAGCGCGCTGGCGTTTCAGTTTTCGGCCGAGGCTATCACTGCGCGGTACCCTGGCAACACAACGCTGCTGATTGTATCCTATCCAACACCTAGCATGGCAAGGCAGCAGTTGGCGGAGTTCGTCAAATTGCCGGGCGCCACGGCGCGGCGCTCCGGGCCGCTGGTCGCGGTGGTGCTGTCGCCTGCGGATTCGGCCGCCGCGGCACGCCTGCTTGGCTCCGTACGATACTCAGCCAACGTGGTCTGGGACGAAAAGCCTCCAGACAGCCACATCATGGGCAAACTGGAGGCACTGATCCTCGGCATCGGCGAGCTGATCCTGTTCGTGATCGCACTGTGCGTGGTTGGAGGGTTGGCCGTAGGGGGTGTGCGGGTGATCGCACGGCGTTTTGGCTACTCAAGTGCTGACGAGGGCGTGATCGCGCTGCACCTCAGCGACAAATAAAGGCCGCTTTTTCCCTCAGTTAGAGCCGTTATCCGGTGCCGAAACGGGGCTTTTGAGCGCGTTTGCATCGCCGGCCGAAAAAAACGTCTTCGCCATAAATGATTCAGGTTCAGACGCTTGAAGCCAGCGAAAAACAGTCGGATTTTTGGCTTGACTCCATGGGACCGAGGCCCTATGATCCAATCACAACAGGTTTTGGCGGCGTCGCGATGCCGTCGGCCTGATTCTCCCATAACATCACCCTGGTAACTCAGGGGCCTGTATATACAGGCGGATGGCGATGTGCCCACCTTATCGAGGGTGGGCACTTCCGTATTGGGGCGTACCCCATCCGCTCACGGTCAACGTTCCGGATGCTCGCAAGCGAAGGTCGCCGGGATACGGTCTCCCGCGTTCAATTCGCGATAGCCCGCTTCGGTACTCCAGTAGATCCGGGCGGTGAGAAGCTTGGCCTGGTCGAAAAACCGTTTACCGGGGGCCAGATCGCCGTCGCCCAGGCTCAACGCCTCGAGAATCGCCGTCTGCTGGGCCGCGGCGCAGTCGACGAATGGCGCCTCGTATTTGCGCGTCGCGTAAGCATCCAGCCAGCCCATTCCATCGAGAAACGCTCCACGCTCCGTGGCCGCTCCCGCGGCCAGGAACAGATCCATGTAGCGATCCACTTGCGCGTCCTTGGCGCCGGGTATGATCCGCTCGGCGAGGGCTGAAGCTGTTGCGGCCTGATGCGCGTCGAAGACGGCCCAGTTCTGGCTTCGCGGCAGCGCAGGCAGCGTTAGGGCGGCGAGCGAAAGCCGGAGCGCTTCGCGACGATGCATGCCTACATCATAAGCGAAGGCGCTCGCTTCTAGCCCGTCTTTTGCGCGCGCGCGACTCGAAATCTGTCCTCCCCGGCATCCGTCCGTAAGACGCAGAGCGAAATCGCCCGTTGAGAAGGGAATATAATCCATGCGTATGGTTCCGGGAATACATTCGGAGGATTAGCCTTGATGCCAGACACGGAGAAAGTGTCGTTTAACGTAAGCATCGTCAACCTAGGGCAAGTGGACTTCCTGATCGACCAGGGGTTCTATTCAAGCCGGACGGATTTTCTTGTGGCGGCGGTGCGAAACCTGCTGGAGAGCCATGCCTCGGTCGTCGAGCAGGCGGTGGCGCAGCGGGAGATGAAAGTGGGCGTGGCGGTTTACGCGCGGCGGGATCTGGAGCACGCAGTGGCGGAGGGGAAGCAGTTGGAGATTAAGGTGGTGGGGGTGCTAGTGATCGCCGACGACGTGACGCCGGAGCTGGCGAGCGCCGCGATCAAGTCGGTTACGGTGTTCGGGAAGCTGCGGGCGAGTTCCTACGTGAAGGCCGCGCTGCTGTTCCGGAAGCGACCCGAGTAAGCGCGCGGCGGTTGCGCCTCGCTTCGCGTGGGACCGTCGTGTGGAGCGCGTGCCGCCCGCCGATAAGGTCAGCGGCTTGGGCAGCGGCGGGGCTATGCGAGAATGGCAGATCATGTTGAGCTACCGTCATTGGGATTTCGCAATCCCCTCGTTGATCTGTGCCGGAGCGCTGCTGGGCGGCGGGGTACAGGCTTACGCGCAGCGCGGAACAGGCGCGCAGGAGGCGCCGGCCGCGCAAACCGAGACGATTCCCGTTCCGCCCGAGAGCAGTTCGATCACCGAGCACGAGCTCGCGCTCGATGGCCAGACCCTGCGCTACGCCGCGACCGCGGGCAACCTGGTGATCGACAACGACGAGGAGAAGCCCTACGGCACTATCTTCTATGTCGCGTACACGCTCGGGGGCGTGACGGATCCGCGCACGCGGCCGGTCACGTTCCTCTACAACGGCGGTCCGGGCTCGGCCAGTCTGTGGCTGCACATGGGGTCGGTGGGTCCGGTGCGGGTGGTGACGTCGAGCCCGGACGCGACGGGCGCGGCGCCGTACCAGCTCGTGCCCAATCAATACAGCCTGCTCGACAAGACGGACCTGGTGTTTGTCGATGCGCCGGGCACGGGATTTTCGCGGCCGGTCGGCAAAGCGGCGATTCGCGACTTCGCCGGCACGGATCAGGACGTGCGGGCGTTTCTCAAATTCATCGAGCGGTATGTGAGCGTGAATCACCGCTGGAACTCGCCGAAGTTCCTGTTTGGCGAATCCTACGGGACGACTCGCTCGGCGGCATTGGTGGACGCACTCGAAAACGACGGGGTCGCGGTCAACGGCGTAGTCCTGATGTCGACGGTTCTGAATTACTTCCACCAGGCGCCCGGCGACGACGGGATCTTCATCGGAAACCTGCCGTCGTACGCCGCCATCGCCTGGCGCTACGAGAAGGTTCCGCACCGGGGCAAGGACCTGACGGCGTTCCTCAAGGAGGCGCGCGCCTTCGCGCGTGGCCCGTACGCGGAGGCGCTGGCGCAGGGGCAGAACCTTCCGCCGGCGCAGGTGGATGCGATGGCGGCCAAGCTGAGCGGATACATCGGGCTGAGCGAGCAGTTCATCAAGGAGGCGAACCTGAGAGTCAGTCCCGTGCGCTTCCGCAAGGAGCTGTTGCGCGACCAGCGGCTGATCCTTGGCCGTTACGATGCGCGATTCGAAGGAACGGACCTCGACGCGGCGGGCGAGACTCCCGGCTATGACCCATCGAGTACGGGAATCACCGGAGCGTTTGTCGCCGCGTTTCACGATTATCTCGACCGCGAATTGAAATACACGTCGAAAGAGACTTACTATCCGCGCGGGCCGAACATCATTCAGATCTGGGATCACTCGCACCGCCCGCCGGCGGCCGGGGGCGCTGGACCGGGCCGGCCGCAACCGCTGCGCGATGCTTACGTGGCCGGAGACCTGGCCGACGCGATGCGCAAGGATCCCTACCTGAAGGTGTTTTCCGCGAACGGTCTGTTTGACCTGGCCACGCCGTTTTTCATCACCGAATACGATCTGGCGCACATGGAGCTGGAGCCGAAGCTGCGGCCGAACATAGAATTCGCGTATTACCCTTCCGGGCACATGATCTATCTGAACGTGGATGCGCTCAAGCAACTCAAGACTGACCTGGCCGGATTCTACACGCGGACCGTGGCGGGCGCCCGGTAGAGAGACGCGGGGGGCGGCGAGGCGCGGGCCGGGGCAGGCG
>VFSW01003733.1_pt1 | contig 22829 bp, 16 predicted proteins | sample 5358111 | NCBI WGS metagenome assembly VFSW01 (sample SAMN11554181, study PRJNA540505) | mine drainage metagenome | isolation source: sediment from site ElyBrook_90M | place: USA: Ely Copper Mine, Vershire, VT | collected 2017
GTGAAGGGATAGTCCAGACCCCAAACCTTGACGGAACGCCCCAGGGCGATTTTCGAAAGAGGGCGGCGAAAGCCGCAGTGGTAAGAAAATCCGTTGGTCGCAAGGCCGTGTGGGTTCGACTCCCTCCGCCGGCACCAGTTTTTTTCGGTCCGTACCGGACAGATGGGTAACAGAACGTACCTAAGACATAGGTAACAGTATTTTATTAAACGGGTTATCTAAAGGTTGCAAGACTTTTTCCTCCAGGTCCACATAGCCGAGATCGTAATGCATGAAGCTGACGAGCCAGATGGCCTCGTCGACTTCACGGATACCGAGTTTTTGACCCGCGAATACTTTTGAGATACTGATTATCTTGCGGTGCAGGCACATCCTGCCGCAATGGGTGACGACAACTTCCCGGTCATGCAGCGGATATTCGAGTTCCGGCAGGCCCTGATACTGGCGGCTGGCCGGGACGTATAGATCGGCCGGGCACTTCATGGCAAGCGCCTCATGCGGGCGCTCATCATTAAATTCCCGGATGAAGCCGTCAAAGGTTGCCTGCTGCTGCAGGATATTCATGCCCGGCGGGCGGGTCGTTTCCTTCTTGAGCGTCAGATGCATACGTTCATGGCGGCCGTTTTGCTGCGGGTTTCCCGGTTTTATGCGCTCAATGCCAATGCCAAGGCGCAGCCACCACACGGAGAGCCTGCTCAAGTTGAACAGGGAATTGGCGGACGCGAAGGGGACGCCGTTATCGGAGCGTATGGCCGTGGGCAGCCCGCGTTCCTTGAACAGGCGCTCGAAGGCCGTCAAGGCGAGAACTTCACGAGTCGATTCCATCGCCTCGCACAGCAGCAGGTAGCGCGAGGCGTGATCGGTGACCGTCAGGGGGTAACAGTATTTTTTGTTGCCCAGCAAGAACTCCCCTTTGTAATCGGTGCACCAGAGATCGTTTGGCTTCACCCCGCCCGACAATGGCGTGCCGTGGGCCCGGCCTCTGCGCCTTCCTTTGTGTTTGACGAGACCGTGACGGTCCAGCACAGCATGAATGGTGCTGTTGGCCGGCACTCGCACATCCTGCTCCAGGCGGCGTATAAGCAGCTCGCGGATTTTGCGTGCGCCCCAATGCGGTTTGTCGCGCTTGCATCCAACAATCATCGCTTCCACCTGCGCCGGCAATTGATTGCCATAGCGCACCGGGCGGCGGGAGCGGTCAGTAAGCGCCTCCATGCCCTGATCCTTGTAACGGCTCCAGACCCTGTAGCCGGTCTTGCGCGAAATCCCGAACTCCCGGCAAAGCGCGCTCATTTCCTCGCCTTCCAGTAAACGCGCCACAAAACGCAATCTCTCATCCATCACCGAACACTCCTTCCAAGACATTTTCCACATCTCCTGCTGGTTATAACCAGCAGGAGATGTATCATATGTGTCCGGTACAATCTGTTACCTATGTCTCGGGTCGGACATTCCATGCAACCGTTCAGGAGCCCCCCTGCATGGAATTGTCCATTCAATCAGGCGCATCTACGGCAGTGGCCCTCGCAGATGTATCTCGCGGCTGGCGAAAACTCACAAACACATTTGGGTTTTGCGAAGAATCCAGATTGGACGTAGGCAACAGCCAGACACTTCGCGTCCAGGCCGCCCTCCGGGCACGGCCCAACTGGATCGGGTCTCGCCTCGCTCAGTATCCTCAGAATGTTTTCGGCCTGCTGAAACCTGATTGGGGACGCATTGAGCTGAAAAATCATGAATTGCAATTGACCCTCGATCTTGACGCAGTGCGTCATCTACGTTTGCCGAGGTCGGGATTGCCCGGCGTATACGTCCAGGAAACCGAGTTGGACAGGCAGGACCGGATTTCATTCTGGTTTACCCTGCTCGTTGTGATCACAGATACCGACCATCACGAATATCCGGACATCCCGGAATGGGATACGCAGTTTCTGATGGGCGGCCGTCCGGGCAGCAGTCGCCGCCACTAAAGCTCTGTCCCTTCACAACCGCTATTCTCCACAACGGACGTGGTTTCTCTTATGAAGCTTTGCTGATTTCCCCTGGTAGGCCTTTGGAGGATTTTACATCAGCTCCCATGATAACCGTCGTGCGGGTCAGAGCGCGTATCGGGTACAGCAGAATAAGAACATTGTGGGTTGTATCAAAAGCTTCCCCCACGCACTCATGATTAATTCCATTTAGGTCGGTCATTGAAAGCGTCGTCGGGCGGGTCATCTTGCGGCCTATTGGCAGCAGATGGCCGAGATCATGATCCAATGTGATTACGGTATCTTGGGGACGCCCGAACTGCTTTTCAAAATCGGGCGAAGGTTCTATGCGGCGAACGGCAGCCTGAGCGCCGGCGCCTGGTACATATTCAATCGATTCGAGGACATACACGACGCAGGCGCGGTGGTTCTTGCGGGCGAATTCCCGCGCTGACGCGTAGATAGACGCACCGAATTTCTTCGCCAGCTTCATGGGCGTCTGGATGCTCATCTCACAATCGGCTGCGAGCCGCGCGTAGCCGTCACCCTGAAACAGCATGTAGCGCGCAAAGTTGTTCGCCTCGCGTTCGAACTGATCCGCAACGTTGGGCGCCAGCGTTTTTTCGCAATCCTGAAACAGACGAAAAACTTTCCTATGTGTGGGGATCTCGTGATGCCCCGTTTCATGAAGCTTGAGGAAAGTTTGCTTTGGTTTGACAACTGTGCCATCGATATGGATCAGGAATTCTTCCGGGTCGTAAATGCCAAAAACCTTCGAGAGCGCGGACTTGATCAATCTGCCGGCGTCGACCGTTTTGTGGCGGATGTAGCTAAGAATGCCGGCGGGATCGAACGCATTGGTCGGAGCCACCCGCAGCTTGGCGGCTTGGAGGATATCTTCTACAGGCGTCGGGAAACGGCCCCGCGCTGAGGAACGGTCGAGGAGCTGGCGTGCGCGCTCCTCGACAGCCCGAAGGGAATCCGGGGTCAGGCTACTGTCATCACTTTTCGTCATGGCGGTGCTTCTTGCTGCGGATGTAATCTAGATAGTCCAACAGTTCCGCCTGTTCCGCGGCGGTTAGATTATGCTCCGCAAATGTGGCCACGCTGCCATGACGTTCGTCATCGCCACGCGTTTTTGAAGCTGGTGTTATGTACCCAGCCAACTCCATCAACTGCGCGTAGTCAATCGCGTAGATTTCCGACAAGACATGTAGAATGTTGGGGGATGGCTGTTGTATCTTTCCTTGCTCAAGCTGGCTGAGATAAGCGTTTGAGATTTCCTTCTCCGTTGCTTCCTCGACCTGCCGCAGCGTCATGTGGCGGTCCTTGCGGATAGACTCCAGGTACTGACCCAAGGTGGGCTTTACCAGATTCTTTTCCTCTGTGATTGGCATGCACACCTCCAGATGGTCAAAGCTTGTCCGGCCGGTAGATTAGCTCGGTTTTGCGTTATAAGTCAAGCCTGCTAAGAATGTGCTTGACAAACTTAGCACGCGCAGTATATGCTGAAGGTAGTCCGGCAGCAGGTGCAGGGCAATTCGAACGGGGGAACGGTAAGATGCCAGAAGACAAAGACAAGAAACTGGTCACGATCATTGTAAATGGAACGCAAAAAGAGTGGCCAAAGGGCAAAATCACCTACGCGCAGGTCGTCACGCTCGACGTGCCGGATTATGCGCAACATCCTGAAATCACTTACTCGGTGAAGTATACCAGGGGTCCGCACGAGAAACGGGAAGGAATTCTTTCGCCGGGCGATTCTGTAGAAGTCACGGAGGGCATGTCTTTCAGTGTTTCACCAACTGGTCAATCATAACGATGACTTGCGGCGGCTGGTCGAGAAGGGCTATGCCGTCGCCATCGACAGCGGATACCTCATTATCCGCGACATCCCTTATCTGGACGCTCAGAAAGAACTGCACTGGGGCGCGATCGTCGCGAAGCTGGAATTCGTTGATAAATTGACTGTCAAGCAGGACGACCACCAGATTTGGTTCGCCGGCTCCGTCCCGCATGGCCTTGACGGAAACCCGATCCCGAACCTTGGCGGCGGACCAACACCCCTGCCTCTCGGCGAATCCAGTCAAGACGTTGTCGTGCAGCGAAGATTCTCCAACAAGCCCAAAGATACGGGGAAATTTGCCGATTTCTTCGACAAGGTCGAAAGCTACGTTGCCATCCTGTCGGGACCGGCGATGTCGCTCCATGGCGCCAATCCTTACACGTTCCGTACGGTTGAGAAGATGTCTGACTCGGTATTCAAATTCCACGACACCCTCACAAGCAGGGCGGAAATTACTGACCTTTCAGCCAAGTTCACGAACGACGTGGTCGCAGTCATCGGCCTCGGCGGCACCGGCGCTTACATTCTGGATTTTCTCGTGAAGACGCCGGTGCGGGAGATTCGGGGCTTCGATCCGGACGGGTTCCATGTCCATAACGCATTCCGCTCACCGGGCGGGCTGGACGAAAGCGAACTGGGGAAGTCGAAAGCGGAAGTTTATGGCGGGCGCTACAATAACTTTCGCCACGGGCTGAAAATAGAGCGCAAGTTCATCGACTCTTCATCTGGCGCGGATGTCGAAGGCGTCACTTTCGCGTTCGTGTGCGTGGACAAGGGCTCGTCGCGAGCGGGAATCTTTGATCTCCTGATCTCACGGGGAATCCCGTTCATCGATGTTGGCATGGGCCTGAACCGGAAGAGAGGCCCGGTGAACGGGTTGTTGCGCACCACCTATTACCCTGCCGAGCACGCGCAAAAATTACGCGACAAGGGGTTGGCGGAGATGTCGGATCAGCCAGATGACATTTACCGCACTAATATCCAAATCAGCGAGATCAACGCCCTGAACGCGTGCCTGGCCGTTATTCGATTCAAACAATTACGTGGATTCTACTTCGAAGACATTCCCTATTACCATCTCTTGCTGGACATAGGTGATCTCAAAGTCGTCGGGGAGGCTCAGTTGTAATGAAGTTTAAGCTGCAAAGGGTCCACTACATGCCGAACGAACTGAATCCGGGTATTCTCTACGTTTCAGAGGAATTCAGCATTGCCATTCATCTTTGTGCTTGCGGGTGCGGATCCAAGATAAAAACGCCGTTAGGCCCGACCGAGTGGTCCGTTAAAGAGACCAAGAGCGGGCCGACTCTCTGGCCCTCCGTCGGAAACTGGCAGGAGGCATGCCAATCGCATTACTGGATCACCCGCGGCAAGATTATGTGGGCTGAAAAGTGGACGCCCGAGCAAATCGCCGCAGGCCGCCGCCATGAGGAAGAGCGCCGGCAGGCTTACTATGATGCCCGTGATCGCAAGCGCAGCCGTGGCTTCCGGCGGTTGCTGCGTTGGCTAAAAGACCTGTTTACGTGATAACCATCCTCACTCTTAACAGGCAGAACCGCCTGTATTACATTACGGTCTTTGCCGTCGCTGACGGCGCTCTCGTGCTTCACAAAGCGAGGCAAGAATATCCCAGGGCGAATCCGCTCTCGCGTACCGCGCTCTACTCACGTCGCTGCGCTCGTTCACCGAGCCTGGCGTCTCGGCCTTCCGGTCACGATCGCTTTCGCGAAGAAACGCGCAGGGCTCCGGCGCACCTGTGCGCCCCTCGAATATCCGTAACTCCTCACAGGCTAGACTTTTCACATTGTAGAAGGCACGGTACAAACAGCTGATTTTCAGCTACTCTGTCCGAGACAAGGGCGTCGTCAACCGCTCCCGGCCAATCGCCAAAGAAACGCAGGACCAGATAGAAAATGGCTCGTACTAAGAAAAAAGATTTGGTAAAGCGCAAGCCCGCCACCAAGATCGCAAGAGCTACCAAAGCGGACAACGTCGCACGTCTCGGCCCCAAGACGCAGCCTGCCCATGCCGCCCCCCTGCGCAACGGGGCGCCGAGCCCAAAGACCGCCATGACACGCGAAAAAATCACGCTCTCACGGCTCGAAGGCTTCCTCCTTAAATCGGCCGACATTTTGCGCGGCAAGATGGATGCGTCCGAATTCAAGGAATTCATCTTCGGCATGCTGTTTTTGAAGCGCCTCTCCGATGAATTCGACCGCAAGCGCGAGACGCTGCGCCGCAAGGACTTTGCACACATCACTGATCCTAAGCTCCTCAAGGAGCTGCTCGAAGACAAGACCTCATACGGCGAGACGTTCTTTGTTCCTGTCCGCGCCCGCTGGCACGAGTCCTGGAAGGACGAAAATGGCGACGAGGTCCCAGCACTCAAGGACTTGAAGCAAGACATCGGCAACATGCTCAACAAGGCCCTCGCAGCCGTCGAAGACGAAAACGACAACCTCGCCGGAGTACTGAAGAACAACATCGATTTCAATGCCATCAAGGGCAAGACCAAGATTCCCGATCAGAAATGGAAGGACCTACTCGACCACTTCAACCAGCCGCAGTTTGTTCTCCTGAATGAAAACTTTGAGTTTCCTGATCTTCTCGGGGCGGCGTACGAATACCTGATCAAGTACTTTGCCGACAGTGCCGGCAAGAAGGGGGGCGAGTTCTACACGCCTGGAGAAGTTGTCCGTCTGCTCGTGCAGCTCGTGAAGCCCGGCGCGGGTCAACAAATCTACGACCCAACCGTGGGTTCAGGCGGCTTCCTGATCCAGAGCCACCAGTACGTGGAGGAGCAAGGCGAAGACCCGAACAACCTGGCCCTCTACGGGCAGGACTCGAACGGCACCGTCTGGTCCATCTGCATCATGAACATGATCCTCCACAACATCACGCGTTTCACAATCGAGAACGCGGATACACTGGAGGACCCGCAGATTCTCGACAAGGGGCAGATCAAGAAATTCGACCGCGTTCTCGCCAATCCGCCCTTTTCGCAGAACTACAGCCGGGCCACTCTCAAGTTTCCCTCGCGCTTCCGCGAGTGGTGCCCGGAAACAGGCAAGAAGGCGGACCTCATGTTCGTCCAGCACATGCTGGCCAGTCTCAAGCCAGACGGCCACATGGCGACGATCATGCCGCACGGCGTCCTGTTTCGCGGCGGCAAGGAAAAGCTGATCCGCGAGCTGTTCATCAAGGACGATGTCATCGAGGCCATCGTCAGCCTGCCTCCCGGCCTCTTCTACGGGACTGGCATTCCTGCCTGCGCGCTTGTCATGAACAAGAGTAAACCGGACCCGCTGCGCGGCAAGATTCTCTTCATCAACGCCGATCGCGAGTACGCGGAGGGCAAAAACCAAAACAAGCTCCGTCCTGAGGACATCGAAAAGATCGACTTCGTGTTCACGCAGAAGCGCGAGCTGCCGAAGTACAGCCGTTTGGTTGACGCAAAGGAGATTGTCGAAAAGCACGACTACAACCTCAATATCCGGCGCTACGTGGACAACACGCCGGACCCCGAACCCGAGGACGTGCAGGCACACCTCGTCGGTGGCGTGCCGGAGAGTGAGGTGCGGGCGCAAAAGGCCGAATTCGACAAGTTCGGCGTTGCCTCCAGCGCACTGTTTCAGCCTGAACGTCCCCACTACCTAGCCTTCCGTCCAGCTATACCCACGAAAGTTGCCATCAAGACCGCGCTGGAATCCGACTCGGCTCTCCAAAAGACCGTTGCCACCCATTACGCGGCGCTCGAAGCCTGGTGGGCCGTAGTCCGCGATGATTTCGCGAAGCTCAGCGACGGCAAGAAATTGCCGGATGTCCGCCACCAGCTCCTCGGCGCCATCAAGAAGAAGCTCGTTCCGCTGGGAGTGCTGGACGAATTCAAGAGCGCCGGCGTGTTCGTCAACTGGTGGCAGCAGATCCGCTACGACCTCAAGACCATCGTCTCCACCGGCTGGCATCACACCCTCATTCCAGACGCCTACCTCATAGCCGCTTTCTTCAAGGCTGAAGCCGATGCAATCGAGGCAATCGAGGTCAGGATCAGCGAAGCGCAAGCCGAACTCGCCGAGGCCGTCGAGGCTGCGCAGGAAGTCGCTGCCTATGAGCCGGAGGAGGATGAAACCGTCACCGCCGCCGTCATCAAGAAGGCCCTGAAGGACCTGATCGACGACCTCAAAGACAGCGGCGGCGAATCGGCACAGAAGGAATTGAAGGCCCTCCAAGTTCAGGATGACGCAATAACTGCCATTGAGAAACGTGTCAGGGAAAGCAAAGCCGAACTCAAGACCTTGACCGATGAACTGGACCACAAGATTCAGTTGAAGCGTCTCGGCGCCGACGAGTTCACGGCAGAGAGCAAAGAGCTCTTGTCTCAGGCCGAGGCGAGACTCGCTGGCCTTGATGTCGGCAACAAAGACGAGAAGAAACAGATCGCTGCTCTACAGAAAGACAAGGCTGCGCTGCAAACACGACTGGCCAAGACCGACAACCTCCTCGCAATCATCGGCGGCCAGCTCACGGATGCCGAAGCAAAAACCCTTATTCTCAAAAAGATCTACGATCTCGCGAATGGCGAACTGAACCGCTATCTCAACGCCGAGAAACGAATTTTAATTTACGTGGTAGAAAACCTTTGGGACAAATACGCTGTGTCCAGTCGCGTCCTTGACGCTGCCCGAACGAGCCCACTTAACCTACTAAATGGATTTCTCGGCGGGTTGGGGTATCTGCATTGACAATCGACTGGCCAATCAGAAAACTCCGCGCCATCGCGGACGTCCGTGTCAGCAACGTCGACAAGAAGACCAACGTCGGCGAAAAGCCGGTCAAGTTATGCAATTACATGGACGTGTATTCGAACCTCTATGTCACCAGTCGTCTTGACTTCATGGACGGGTCAGCAACTGCGTCCGAGATTGAGCGCTTCACTGTTCGCATCGGCGATGTCGTCATAACCAAAGATTCCGAAACACCGGACGACATTGGGATTCCATCCGTAATCGTGGAGAACATAGAAAATCTGGTATGCGGTTACCATCTCGCGCTCATCAGGCCCGATCCAGACGAGCTGGATTCCGTCTATCTCGCCAAGCAACTCTCGACTTCGCGCGTCGCTAGATATTTTGCTGTCCGTGCCAGCGGATCGACGCGGTACGGACTTCCCACTTCTGCGATCGAGTCGGTGGATATCCCCACGCCGCCCAAAGCCGAACAGGCCAAGATTGCCGAAGTTCTCTCGACGATAGACCGGGTAATCGAACAAACGGAAGTGTTAATTGCCAAGCAGCAGCGCATCAAGACCGGCCTTATGCGGGATCTTCTCACGCGCGGCGTTGACGAACACGGCAACCTGCGTTCGGAAAAGACCCACAAGTTTAAGGATTCCCCGCTGGGCAGAATTCCGTTGGATTGGGACCCCTCGACACTAGAACGTGTCGGCGCCTGGAAGAGTGGAGGGACGCCATCGAAAAGCAATCCCAGTTACTGGGGAGATGAGGTTCCCTGGGTCTGCCCAAAGGACATGAAATCCTTTGATTTGAGCACGACAATCGACCGACTCACGCGGGCCGGAGTGCGCCACGGCAGCAGGGAAGCGCCCGCAAATACTGTCTTCATAGTTGTGCGCGGCATGATCCTTGCGCATACCTTTCCCGTCAGCATTTCAAGCGTGCCTATGGCATTCAACCAGGATGTTAAGGCGATAGTCGTTGACCCTGACATCGAAGCACGGTTCATCGCGTACTGGCTTGTTGCCAATGGGAGTACTCTTCTGAAGATCACAACCACCGCCACTCACGGAACGAAGCGTTTCGACATGAACGAGCTATTCGAAATTCATATCGCTCTTCCCAAGAAAGACGAGCAGGTCTATATCGTCGACCGACTGGATGCGGCAGAAGAGCAAATCACCGTCAATAGGAAGACTGCGGCCAAACTTCGTTCGCTGAAGGCTGGTCTCACGCAAGACCTACTCACCGGCCGCAAGCGCGTCACGCCGTTGCTCGAAGCTGCTCACCAACTCGCGGAGCGAGCATCCTGATGGCCGTTAACGAAAAGCTCGCAAAGGAGATTAGGCTCGACGAACGCAACCACGTCGAGAGGCCTTTTCTGGATCAACTAGAAGGGCTGAAGTGGCAGGTCATTGACTGCGATATCAAGCATCAAAAGCCGAGCGATACGTTCCGCGATACGTTCACCGAGGTCGTCATGCTTCCTGTATTGCGGGAGCAGTTGAAAGTCATCAACCCCTGGCTCGACGACGACCAGGTCGAAGAGGTCGTCAAGCAGCTCACCGCCAGCTTCCCCAGCACCGGCCTAATTCAGAACAACCGGCACGTATTCAATCTCCTGCTGGAAAACACGAGCGTCAGCGAAAACCGCAAGACAGGCGAGAAGAGCCCGACCGTTAAGTTCATCGACTTCAAGCACCGCGACAACAACCGCTTCATCGCCGTCTGCCAGTTCAAGGTCAGGATTCTCGGCACCGAGCACCACATTGTCCCGGACATCGTCCTCTTCCTGAACGGCCTCCCGGTCGTGATCGTCGAATGCAAGTCGCCGAAGGTAAAAGAGCCCATTCCGGAAGCCATCGACCAGCTCCTGCGCTACAGCGAGCAGCGTGGCGCGAAGGGCGAGGGCAGCCCCGCGCTCTTCTATTTCAATCAGTTCGTGGTCACGACCTGCCGGCAGGAAGCCAAATTCGGCACCATCACCACGCACACCGAAAAGCATTTCTTCCGCTGGGCCGATCCATTCCCGCGCACACTGAATGACCTCGACCACGGCGCCGGCAGCCCGAACGATCAGCAACGGCTGGTGGCGGGGATGCTCGACCGCGACAACCTGCTCGACCTGATCCGCACCTTCACCCTGTTTTCCACCAACGACAAGGGCGAGGTCATCAAGATCGTCGGGCGCTATCAGCAGTTCCGCGCCGTGAAGCTGGCGGTCAAGCGCCTGATGGAAGGCAAGACGCCGCGTGAGCGCAGCGGCATCGTCTGGCACACGCAAGGTTCCGGCAAGTCCCTGACCATGATGTTCATGGTCAGGGAGATGTACCGGCATCCGTCGCTTTCGAAGTGGAAAGTGGTCTTCGTCACCGACCGCACGCAGCTCGAAGAACAACTCGCCGAAACGAGCCAAAGCATCGGGTTTTCGGTCAAGGTCGCGGACAGCATCAAAAGCCTCAAGGAACTACTGGCCACAGACTCCTCGGACCTCGTCATGGCCATGATCCACAAGTTCCGCGAGGCAGACCTGACGGAGACGTTTCCGCAGCTCAACGCCAGCCCCAACATCCTCGTGATGACGGACGAAGCTCACCGCTCGCAGTACTCGCTCCTCGGCGCCAATCTGGACAAGGGCATCCCGAATTCGGCCCGGATCGGCTACACCGGGACGCCCATCGACAAAACCGAGCGCGTCTTCGGCGACTACATCGACAAATATACGATGCGCCAGTCCATCGAAGACGGCGTGACCCTAGAGATCGTTTACGAGGGCCGCACCCACAACGCGGAAGTTCCCGACAAGGCGGGCATGGATACCGCATTTCAGGACGTATTCAGCGACTACAACCTGCAGGAGCGGATGACAATCCTTGGCTACGGCTCCAAGGACGCCTACCTTGAATCCAAGACGACCATCGAGGCGAAGGCGAAAGACATGGTCGCGCACTACGCGACCCACGTCTTCCCGAACGGCTACAAGGCGCAGATCGTGGCGACCTCACGCGAGGCCGCCGTGCGCTACAGGGAATACGTCGACAAGGCCCTCACCGACACCGTCGCTGCCCTTGAGAAGGCGAATCCCCAGAAACTCGACATCGACCGCCTCAAGCGTCTCAAGACGGATGTCATCATTTCCGGCAGCCACAACGATGAACTGCACTTGCAAACCTACACGGACCCGTCAAAACACAAGACCAGCATCAAGAGCTTCAAGATGCCCTTCGACGCTGAGGAAGAAGGCGTGAAGGGCGACATCGGCATTGTGATCGTCAACAACATGCTCCTGACCGGGTTTGACGCGCCGGTCGAGCAGGTCATGTACCTCGACAAAATAATCATCGCTCACGGCCTCCTCCAGGCCATCGCGCGCGTCAACCGCGTGAGCAGCGCGTCGAAGGAGAAGGGCTTCGTCGTCGATTACGTCGGCGTCGGCCACCACCTGAAGAAGGCGCTCGATAACTACGACGAGCGCGAACAGAACGAAGTTCTCGATGTTCTGAGCTTCCCCGAGGAGGAACTCCGTGAGCTTCGCGTCAGCGAAGTCGCGATCATGGAATTCCTCAAGAAGCATGGCCTCACTGACCTGACGGACCATGACGCGTTTTTTGACCTGTTCTATGACGAGGACCTTCGCTTCGAGTTCATGAGCCTCTTCCGGAATTTCACAAAGCGCTTGGATGTGGTGTTCCCGTCTAAGGAGGCGCTCGATTTCATGGGCGACTACCAGAGGCTTGCTGAAATCAACGTTCTGGCTGGCAAGCACCTCCGCGACGAGCGCCTGAGCATGAAGGGTATCCCTCCGAAGTTGCGCGCCATCACGGACGCGTTCTTAATGTCGCGTGGCATCGACGTGAAGGTCGAGCCTATCTCTATCCTCGATGAGGACTTCCAGAAAGACGTCAAGAGCCGAGGCCGGACGAAGACGAAGGCTGCCGAGATCGAGCATGCCATTCGCCACCATTTGGACATTGAACTTGACGACGACCCCGACCTTCAGGCGTCGTTTGCAGAGGCGCTCAACAAGATCCTCGAAGAGTTCAAAGACAACTGGAACAAGATCTACGAGGAGCTGGAGAAGCTCCGTGCGCGTATCCGTAACGCGAGTCAGGAACCAAGGTACGGGCTGCATCGCAAGAAGCAGATGCCAATCTTCCGCATGCTGCGGAAAGAGGTCTACGGCGACGCAGTACTTAACGACGACGCCATCGCGTCCCTCGTGTCGCTCACGCAACAGCTCTTTAACGACGTTGAGCGCGAACTAAAATTAATCGGTTTCTGGGAAAGCATTCCTGCCCAAAGCAAGCTCCGGGCCGAGATCCAGAAGACGCTCCTGCAACCCGAGTTCTCGAAACTGCCAGGTCTCGTCCAGAACCGCGCCCGTATCATCAGCCGCCTGATGGAGATCGCTGAGAAGAACAACGACACAATCCTGTACGCCACATGATTGACCTTAACTACACCATCGTCCGCTCACCAAGGCGCAAGACGCTCACCATCACGGTCGAACGTGACCGGACGGTCGTAGTCCACGCGCCGCATGATATGCCCGAGCACGAAGTGCAAAGGCTCGTCGACGCCAAACGCCAATGGGTGTTGGAAAAACTCCGCGCCCCGCAGAAATACAAAGACCGCGTGCCGCCGGGCAAGGAAGTGGTCAACGGCGAGTCGGCACCGTACCTTGGCAGGGACTATCGCATCCAGGTCACCGAGACGCCGAGCGGCAAGGTCGAATTCTCAGAGATGTTCCTGGTGCCTCGCGCCCATCAGGCCAAACGTCGCCAAGTGTTGCGGGAGTGGTACATGACGCAGGCAAAAGACAGGATTCTTGCGCGCGTGCAACAGCACGCGCGCGAGCTGGGCGTCGAGTTCAGCGGTGCCAAGATCGTGGACAACCGGTATCGCTGGGGCTCCTGCACCGTCGGCGACAACATCAACTTCAACTGGCGTCTCATCAAGGCGCCCGTGTTCGTCATCGACTATGTGATCGTACACGAACTGGCGCACCTCATCGAGGCCAACCACACAGCAACCTTTTGGAACATCGTCCGCACCAAGACCCCGACGATGGAAAAGGCGAAAGCGTGGCTAAAGGAACACGGGCAGATGTTGGAAGAGGAGATTTAGCCGTTGATCTAGAGTATGCGCTATGACCGTTGCGCACACACCTTCTTCTCAGCCATCTGCATCGCGGCAACCGTTATCTTCTGGCTATAATCAATGAGTCCTGAGCCTAGCTGCTCACTGACCTATTTCCCGCCGAAGATCGAATCTGCGGAAGTCTTTCGGCCCCAGAAAGTCAAATTTCCGTTCAAAGAGCGTCGCCAATTTGTCGTTGGCCGTGGCGAAATAAATCTGTCGGCGGCCTGTCAAGGCAACATCACGCAGATAATCAAGGAAAGACAAGGAGTTCAGGTCATCGACATGCGCTATAGGGTCATCGATCAGAATCACGGGCGGCGCGACCGTAAGCTGAGCGTTTTGCGCCAGGAAGATCGACAACGCAAACGCCGCCCGCTGCCCAGTGCTTATCTGACTCAGGCTCGCCTCTTCGCCATTCGTCTTGCGAACAAGCGTTGCCAACTTTGAGCCGAGACCCCGAAATTCAGCCGGCGAGTGAATGCGCGAAAAAATCGCTTCAATGCTACCGCGATTCTGCTGAAGAGCAGATTCCATTGCGCCCGACAGAGAATGGTTATTTTTCAGATCTTCGAGAACAGTTTGCGCCTCGGTCAGTCGCTTCATCCGCGGTCGTAACTCGGCAAGCTGTGCGTCGAGATATTCTTTCCGCTTGCTAGACTCCGCGAAGGTGGCTTGTGCCTGTCCTTCTTTGCCCAGAGCTGCCTGTAAATCGGCGGCGACCTTGCGAACTGACTCAGCTTCAACCCCGAGTTCCGCAATCGGTCTTCCTTCGGGCCAAGGAAACGACGCAAAAAATGTGTTCAGTTTCGCTCGAACGCTCTCTGTCGTAGCGAGCCTTTCTTTCAATCTCGATACCGCGCTCTTCAGGTCCTCAACTCCGGGCACCCCCACGCCCAACCTTGCTTGAAGCGCGCGCTCCAATTCGTCTGCCTGCTTTTTCTCGATTTCAAGGGTCCCCGATGATTTCGTCGTATCCTGCTCGATGGCTGAACTCAGTCGATCGAGTGTCTCACCCGAGAATTCACCAACGTGATATTCGGCTCTACGCAACCGGGATGAAATCTCCTCCAGTTTCGCCGCCGAAAATCCCTGGGATTCTAGCGCGAGCAGCTCACCGTCCAGCGCCTTCAGACGGCCTTGGGCTTCCGCGAGCGCTCGCTTTGCCTTTTCCACTTCGGCCAATGTGGAAGCAACCGATGTATAGTCGGCCAGCTTTGACCGATCACAGAACTTCATAAGCAAAGCACACGCTGCCTCGCGAGTAGTAGACTCGCCCAGCACTGCCTCTTGTTCCCGTATTTGGTTGAGAAATGTCTGGCCGAGTGCTTCGAGGTGCTCATCGAGACCCATATTGATGTGCTTTTCCAACTCTCCATGTTCAAACTGCGTGTGACAAAGTGGGCATTGGTCAGGAGTGGATGTGCTTTGAAGAATTCTGCCAGCGACCTGGCGGAGCTCCTGCAAAAGGCTAACTGACTGGTTCCGCAGTTTGCTGAAGTCCGCATATTCTCTCTTCGTTTTTGCCAGCAGGGCCTGTGCAGCGGAACGCTTTGAAGTAGCTGCTTCATAGCAGACGGATACCTTCAAGTCGAGATCGGACCTTGAAAGCACGCCTAGGGAATCCGCATCCAGTCCGGCCAGCCAGTCCGAATAGGTAGCAACGACATTTTGCTGCTTGCTCCGTTCTGCCGTGCGATCAGACACGCCCGCGTTAACCATGCGTTTGGCTTGCTCCACCAAATCCAGAGCGTCTCGGTCTCGTTTGATCTTATCTGTAAGACTTCTTCCGCTTTTCTGAACCCGTTCCAAACGATCTATGTCAGGCTCAGCCATTTCGATCGTAGCCTTGGCTTCCCGGCAATATTTGGTCAGCCCCTCATTCGAAACAGGGGAGTCCGTCCACTCTAGCGCCGACGCTTGCTGCGCCAGTGATACGAGCTCGGAAAGCGACTCCGAGAACATAGCCGCAACAGCTTCCTTGCTGCCCTGAATACCGCTCCAGCCGATCCGATCAGTCATTTCCCCCAGGCGCGTGCGAATCGAGTCTGACTCCTGCCGGACGCCACTGGCTTCCGCCAGGTGCTTTTGCAGAGTTGCGAGTTCCTCTGCAAACTGTTTTTCGAGCAGACGATGGTCCTGCAGCTTGCCTGACACGGACTCGCTTAACCGATTAATATTGTCCCAAGTCTTGGAGGCATCTGGACCAACCAGCAACTTAGAGAGATCTTCCTCAATGTGAGCTTGAGCTGTGGAATCCGTGAGGCTCACCGCTGCGTCGGTATCAAGAAAATTGAATTGAGAAAAGCTTGCGTAAAGCTTCGAGGTCTTCACCTCCGTAACTCCATACCACTTCTGGTTTCGATCGCGATACTCCTGCAGGCTCCGATTCGCATTAACTTTTTCAGTCCGGCTATCAGCAAGAACCGCATCAAACTCATACGCCGCACTAGCGTCCGGGTTTCTTTTATTCCGACCGCAATAGAACAGCTCAATAGCCTCAAGAAGCGAAGTCTTCCCGGAAGCATTGGGTCCAAAGATGAGGTTCACCGTCCCAAACGTGAAGTCTCGCTGCACTGGAAAGGGGCGAAATCTCCGGAGATGCAGCGAGTGAATAAACGGTGGAGCCTTCACATCCACCTTAACCGGGGTCTGTTTCCGCCGCTTGATCGGTACGTCTGACGAAGACTCTATCAAAGACAGGCGCTTCGGCTGGTTGTCATCACTCAGGACCGCCTTATCAAGGCCCGCTTCGACGAGACGGTCTGTCCATAAGGAAAGAACATTGGTGTGAGGACTGGCTGCAGCAGGCAGAACTGCCGGTTGCGTGAGCACCAAATCAAGCTCTTCTTCTGAGATGACAAACTTGCGCGCATACGTGCGGTCGTGTTCTATCAGTTCTTTAGCTTGACGCGCTTCGTCGCTTTTTAGCCGGTCGTCACTCGTGATGAAATAGAGATAATTGTTCCATTGAAGGCTCTTATCGCCTTCAAAGTAGTACTTACCGATGACTCGGTCCTGATATTTCGTCAACGTCTCTTGAGTTCCTGGCAGGTCTTGCACGAGATCGAGGTAGAACACGGCAAAGGGGTGCTCCCCGGCTTTCCTGGTAAATCGGATAGTCGAATCATCCACCTGTTCGAAGTCGGAGAACCGTTTGGCCACACGCTCGCGGAGTTCGGCGATGTTAATAGTCATCTTTCCCTGCCTATGTCGAATTCTGAAATGTCACCTGTCTGATCGATCTGCAGGTAGCGATGTGGCTCGCAAAGAGTAATCTCACCGTTGTCACGAAACCAAACCGCTAGACGCTGCCTTACCGATATGCTTTCCTTGGGATCGGCAACGCTTCTGTGGAGATATTCGGCGGCCGTGTTTTTGATTTCCTTGACCCGCTCAACACTATACTCCTCGCCCATATAGATCGCAGTCGCGCGTTGACCTGTCGAAGAAATCGCATTCTGGTGAGGGAATTCGACTGACCATTCCAAGCCAAAACCCTGCTTGAAATCCTCCAGGGCCGTCGGCAACTTTTCATTCGTATTCAGTATGTCCCAGAGGTGTCCGCCGCGCTTGAGCCGTGCAACACGAAAATCGCGCGCATCTTCGTTTGTATCTTGGCAAAATGTGATTCGATAAATGATTTCGGACAGATTAATGGCGCACGAATCCAACTGGCGAACCCCATGCCAGTCGTCAACATGGCCGATCTTACCAGCACACAGCGCAAGTACGCGCTCTGCTTCAAGCGGATTACGATCATAAAGTCTCTGAATCTCGTCTTTAGCATTGCCACACTCGCCAACGACAGCAGAGAACCCGTCCTCAGCATTGGCTTGCTCGACCCACGCCGCCGCCGCTGTATTCCAGACGCACACTTTCGTGAGTTGCGGCCCCCTGCGCCTGGAAACCGGCCCTGGGACGCCAATGTGGGCGACCTTGCTCGCAGTGACGAGGTAGGTCGCCGGTTCAAAATTGAAGAAGAGGGCGTGTGTACGATGAGCTTGAAGCCATGTGTAATAAATCCCTCGGCGATGGTTGGCAGACAGAGTTGCGTCCCGGTCGTCAAAGCCTGACGGTTTCAGGTACCATGCCGAACCGGAAATGTTTTTCCAAGCTGTTGTTTGTCCGTCGCACCATATTTGCACGTCCTTGGCCCAGTTCAAACAAAGGATTTCTGTCGCATCGCCGCTAAAGCGCAGAAGGCGATCCCTGTATTGACGATACTGCTCTTGTCGGGGCTTGGGCGTCAGCTGTATGTGTACCACCAGCGCACGATCGTGGATGTTCTCGGCGTCAGCGTCCTGAAAATCCAGGGCATCGGAACAAATCAGTGAAACCAGTCTTATGCTCTGACCTGCTACCCCGAACTTGTAAATCCGATTGCCCCGCTGCAGCCCATTAACCTCAAAGTGATCCTCATCTCCCATCGGGTATGTCTTGAACTGGATAAGCACAACCACTCTTGCATTACCGTTAACTTCAGCTGGCGGAGCGCGAAACACATATGCAAGCGGGTCAGTGAATCTTTCCTGATTTGCAGGGAGAGCTTCATAGATCACAGTTGCGAATGGCGCGAGATCGTGTTTTACCTGTTCGAGGTCGCTATACTTAATGCTCTCGCAACCCAGCGTCTAGAGCTTGCCTTCTGCAGGAACGGCACCGGCTTTGATCGCATCAACAAGAGTCGTCCAGGGCATCGAGTACTCAGGTGTGATGGCCAGATCTGCCTGAGTTTCGCACGCTTCGTTTAAGAATCCGCCGAATTGACGCTGCGCCAGATCGCGGTCGCGATTGCGTACACCGGCAGTGCTCGCCTCGATCTCACCGTGCGGTTGCATCAGGAGCACCGTGTAGTTGTTCTCGTTCGGAATCAAAGCATTCAGAACTGGCGAACCAAGCCCCTCGTGGGCAAGCACATCGGCAACAGCTGTGATCTGCATGTGTTTACGACGCCCCAATCTGACCGTGGGTGCATTGCAGGATCGTACCTTCGGCTCGATTAAGGGCATTAGATCGAACCGGCGCAAGCGCACACCGTAGTAACTCGCGGAAAAGACCTAAGCAGGACCCCATTTCGGCGGTTGCCTCGGCTCGCTTTTCATCACCCGACACCATCTATCTACCCACCTCCATAAAATCCTGCCGGCATTCGGAACCTGAAGCACTCCAGCCTTCCTATTTTTCAACGTCACTCTCTGGCGGAATGCTTTCGTCAGACTCCTCGGACAGCGCTCCGACAGAAATGCCGTCAACGAGCATAGTTGGCATCGGTCTCTTCGTCTTAACACCCAAACTACGAATACGCTCCCCGATCGAAAGCGCATTGCCTTTACCTGTCGAAAGCCGTTTCACCGCTTCGCTGTGAGCGTGTAACGCAGCTGAAATCTTCTCCGCGACACCGTTTAGATCAACCAGGCTTGCGCTTACTTTGTCGCATAAGTCGCCGGCCAGCCCTGCAATCTCCTGCGCATTCTGGCCCTGTAGTTCATACCGCCAAATCGAGGCAACAGTACGCATCGTCATAAGCAGCGTCGGAGGGCCAACCAGCACGACACGACGATCCCACGCATACACGAAAAGCTCAGGTTCCCTCGTCAATGCGGCGGCCAACGCACCTTCAATCGGCACAAACATAAGGACACAATCGTGCGCTTCCAGCTTTTCATTTTCCTGATAACGCTTCCCAGCAAGGTCGTCGATGTGGCCCTTCATATCCCGCACGAACTGATCGGCGCAGATTGCCCTCTCCCCTTCGTCCTTCGCTTCCACTAACCGCTCGTAGGAGGTGAGAGGAGCTTTTGAATCGATAATCATCGTCCGCTCCTCTGGAAGGAGAATGATGACGTCTGGTTTCTGTGTGCCTCCGGCTTCACTCTTAAGGCCCAATCCACGACCTTGGGTGATATATTCCCGGCCCTCTTTTAGCCCTGCTGATTCCAGAATGCGTTCCAAAGCAAGTTCGCCCCAGCGTCCGAGAAGCTGAGAATCGCCTCTCAGCGCCTTTGCGAGCCCATCCGCCTGGTTGCCAATTGCATGGCTCGTCTCCACCATAAGTTTGATCTGTTCTTTCAGCGAAAGAACATCCCGGCTTTCCGCTTCGTAGGCGCTTTCAACCTTCTTCTGAAACTCCTGGATTTTCTCCCGTAGTGGATCGAGAATACCGGCCAAAGCTTTGTGTGAATTTTCTGAAAGCTCAGTGGCATTCGCTTTCAGTATACGATTTGCGATGTTTTCAAATTCCGTCGTCAATTGCTTCTGCAGGTCGACAAGCTGCACTCTCTGTGTTTCGATCTTCTGCGTAAGGGCGCTTTCTCGCTCTTGGAGCCGCACCACTTCGGACTCCGCCGCCTTCGCCTCACTCGCGGCCCTATCACGCTGAGCTTCGACTGAAAGGGTTTGCTTCGCTTGCTCGTCGTTCTGCTTCGTGAGGCTCGCAACACGCTCGGTCAGTCGCGCAACTTCTTCCCCTGCCTGCTTTGCTTCGGATGCCAAAGCCTTTTGTTCGGCTTCAAGCTGACCTGCGCGACCTTGGAGTACGACGTTTTCCTGACCTAGCCGACCCACCTCTGCTTGTGCCTTGGCCAGTGCCTCCGCGTCACTTCGTCGAACAGCCGGCCACACATATCGTCCGAGCACAATCCCCAATGCGCCGGCCAGAAGACCAATGATTATAAGAACCACAACCTCCACCTCGTTTATCCTCTCCACATAATCTTGATCCTATATAGCTCTATAGAAATTATCCTTCAAACGGAAGTCATTGGACACGGTTCCATATCTCACGGCTTTTTATTGTCGAGAAGAACTTGTCCCGAAAGAATCATGATGGGTCTCCCGTCTCTAATCAGTAGACCCTAGGGCGAATTAACATTTCGTTACTGTATCAGACAGGTTGTTGATTGTCAGCAAGTGGGGCATGTCTTGGACCTACCACTATCACCGCCTTCGTCGCCTCTGTCCTTCTCTTTCTGTCCACTCCTCCACCCGTTTTTTTCTCCTCTTCCTGCATCCCTCGGACTCTTTCCGGCCTTTTACCAGAGCCGTGCTCCCTGTCAAGGGTCTGGCGCTGAACTCCGGCTGCGCCTCCGCCCTGTGACTGGTCCGCTTGGCTCTTAAAGCTGGCCTCCATTCCGAGGGATTTTCGGAAAGAAAAAACTTTTAATGGAGGAAACTACGATGCAGAAAACAGAAAGAACAGAACGTCAGGACGTTTATGCCCAGGAAGAACTGGTCGCCGAATTGGGCGCAGCCTTCCTGTGCGCCGATCTGGAATTAACGCTTCAGCCCCGCGAAGATCACGCCGCCTATATCGCTTCGTGGCTCGAAGTCCTCAAGACCGACAGCAAGGCCATTTTCACCGCTGCCGCCCACGCGCAAAAGGCCGCTGATTTCATCCACAAATTCAGCGCAGGCACCGCCGGGAAAGTCGAAGAGTCTTGTGCGGCTTGAGACCATCCGCGCTTGCTGCCAGCTTCTGCGGGGAGGGGGAGCGGTCTCGCCCGCTCCCCCTATCCGTGGGCTGTGTTGCGTAAGACCCAGCGTGCGAAGACCGGACCAGCGACTAGGCAGCTCCTCAGCCTCACTTTAGGCTCACCAGTGTTTGCGTCAGGGCGACATCCGCTTGCGGCGGCATTTTCCCGTCGATGAACGTGCCCAGATTGAATGCGTGCCCCGGCTTGAGAGCGTACAGGGTCAGCATCGCGGCGGGCTTTGCTCCCAGCGAGCCTAGCGCGCCCGACGATTCGACTAATAGCATTGGCCCCACGACCCGACCCGACACGCCAGAGTAGACCGAGCTAACGCGTTGGTTGAACGTGTCTGTGAGGTCAGCCGCGAACTTGGCGAGTGTCTTGATCGCTTGCGTGGGTGCCGTCGCCGCAGTCGCCAATGCGGCGGCGACCTGCTTCAGGGCGTCTGTGGCGCCGCGCACCAGTTGCGCTTCGGTAAAGAGCAGCGAGCTGAGGAACGCGTCTCCAGTGGCGTTGAGCGCCTCTTCGACAAAGCGTCCAGCCATGGAAGGAGCGAAGAAACTCGCATTTCCGCTGCCCGCTTCCAGAAGCTGACTTTGAATTCCGGACAGCCGTCCGGCCAGGGTCGCAATCGTGTGCGAGTCGCGCGCGATTGCGCGCCGCAGATCGACGGCCGGCCAGTCCCAAAAAATGTCTTTGTCGGTGTTGAAGCGATTGATTGTCGGATCGTTGAAATCAACGCTGGTGGAAATGGGCAACGACGACCACACCAGGAGTGCGGCGACCGATTCGTTGGGTTGATACTGGCTCAGATTCTGGAAGTAGAGGACGGGCAGCAGGTTCTTCCAAACAGCTTGCAACGCTCGCGAAAGCTGCATCTGATCGGCGCGAAGTTGGCTGGCACTGCGGGGCTGGAACCACCCGCCCAGCACAGCGGCCTGAAGCGACAACTGCATCGACACTGCCATGTCGCCCAGGTGATTGCTCTGATTGTGCGTCGCGGCAGTGAGCGCGTTGTCGAGGTCGGTGTAGAAACTGCGGATCGATGCGTCTCCGCCGCTGAACAGGCCGTCTAGGTATTGATGGATGAATGCCGTGGTGCGCGCCTCCAGATCGAGCGGGCGCATGTCTGCCTTGACTTGCCGCATCTCGTACGCGATCGATCCTCCGGCATCGAGCCGCGGCGGTTGCCCGGACACGACTTTCAACGATGCCAGCACTGAAAGCTGGCTGGCGGCGCGGTTGGCGACGGTCACACTGTCCTGCGCATCGATCTGATAAAGCAGGAGTCGGCCCCCTTGGTCTTCCGCCGTCAGGGATACCATTGCGTCGTTGACGTGTGTGCTGCTGAAATCGAACAACGGCATGTTGAGATCGACCGTGCCCTTGCGATTGATATCGTGCGTCAGTTTGGCCTGATTGAGCATCACGCCATTCGTCTCTCGGGTCAACAAATTGTCGAGGTTGCTTTGCGCCACGACTTCGGCGAATAGTGACGCGGCGTCGGGCTTGGACAAATCGAAGTTAACGTCGATCAGTGCGGTGTCGGTGGTGGTCTCCTGATAGGTCGCCGCGAAATTCACGCTGTAGCGCTTGGTGAGCGCCTGCACGGCGGTCTTGTAGTAGTCGCCGACCTTCGTATCGAGCGTCTTGATCGCCTTTTGGATAT
>VFSW01003734.1_pt1 | contig 22828 bp, 21 predicted proteins | sample 5358111 | NCBI WGS metagenome assembly VFSW01 (sample SAMN11554181, study PRJNA540505) | mine drainage metagenome | isolation source: sediment from site ElyBrook_90M | place: USA: Ely Copper Mine, Vershire, VT | collected 2017
TGGCGCGCCCGGAGAGATTCGAACTCCCGACCACCTGGTTCGTAGCCAGGTACTCTATCCAGCTGAGCTACGGGCGCAATATCAAGCTTACGAGGCGCCGCATTATCTGAATACCATGCGGACGTGTCAACAAAGGGCGCCGAATTTGGCGGAGAGAGAGGGATTCGAACCCTCGATGGGGCTTTTGACCCCATACTCCCTTAGCAGGGGAGCGCCTTCGACCAGCTCGGCCATCTCTCCTTGGTTGCGGGCGCAAGAATACATCGACGCGGCAACCGGGTAAAGGAACACCCCACTGCAGATAGGCTCATTCAGCCGGTGTGTTGTTTGTCAGTGTCTGGCGCGGCAATCCCGGCCTCTTTTTCCTTCTTGATCCGCTCGTAGATTTCCTCGCGGTGGACCGGAATTTCCTTCGGTGCGTTCACCCCAAGACGTACCTGGTTTCCCTTAATCCCGAGAACTGTGACCTGCACATCGTCTCCGATGTTCAGAGTTTCGCCTATCCTTCTGGTTAGAATCAGCATCGTGCTGTGCTCCTTAATTCATCAGTAGCAATCTATTACCCAATCCGCAAATGTACTTCGTGGCCAATCGATCCGGATCGACCACTGCTCCATCCTTGTTATTATTAGGTCTTACTTGATGCCGCCGCAGCAACCTTCCCTGATAGACGGCCGAGATAACCGTGAAGCACAAATCCTTTCGAATAACTCCGGCTGTCGGACAGCCAGCTTGAGAACCTGTCGCCGCTCGTTAGCACACCCGGCAATGACCCTTCTTACTCACCCGGATGACCATGCAGCTTCCATGCCAATCATCGGCGACTAACGGTCGGCTGCTTGTCCAGCCCAAAAGCAGCGTGCAGCGTCCGAACGCCCAATTCCATGTATTTTTCATCGACGACCACGGAAATCTTGATCTCCGAAGTGGAAATCATCTGGATATTGATGTTTTCATCCGCCAAGGCCTTGAACATAGTGCTGGCAATACCGGCATGCGAGCGCATACCGACCCCCACCACCGAAATCTTGGCAATCCTGTCGTCCCCCGTCACTTCACGTGCCGCTAATTGTCCGGCGGTCTTTTTGAGTATTTCTAAAGCCGGGTGATAGTCGCTGCGATGGACCGTGAATGTAAAATCCGTGGTTCCGTCCGCACCGACGTTCTGAACGATCATGTCGACGTTAATGTTGGCGCTGCCAATATCGCCCAGGATGCGGGCGGCGATGCCAGGTTTGTCCGGCACTCCACGGACGGTTACCTTGGCCTCGTCGCGACTGAAGGCGATACCTGAAATGAGCGGCGCTTCCATCTCGTTCTCCTCATACGTAATCAGCGTGCCCGGCCCTTCTTCAAAAGACGATAGCACTCGCAATGGAACCCGGTACTTGCCGGCAAACTCGACAGAACGGATCTGTAACACCTTGGCCCCGAGGCTCGCCATCTCCAGCATCTCCTCAGCGGTTATGCGGTCCAGCCTGCGCGCGTTCGGCACAATGCGTGGATCCGTGGTGTAGACTCCATCAACATCGGTATAGATCTGGCATTCGTCAGCCTTGAGCGCTGCCGCCATGGCCACGGCCGTCGTATCCGATCCGCCGCGGCCGAGCGTGGTAATGTTGCCGTCCTCGTCCGCGCCCTGGAAACCTGCGATCACCACAACGCGCCCCTTCTTGAGGTCATCGCGCACGCGGGCATCATCGATGTCGATTATTCGCGCTTTTCCGTGGGCATTGTCAGTACGGATATGAACCTGGCTCCCGGTGTAGGAACGGGCCGAGCACCCGCGACGCTCCAGCGCCATACTGAGGAGGGCAATGGTCACCTGCTCGCCGGTCGAGATGAGCACGTCCAGCTCACGCGCCGGAGCCTGCGGATTTACGCTTTTGCCAAGGTTGATCAGACGATCAGTTTCCCCGCTCATCGCCGAAACCACCACGACCATGTCGTCTCCGGCCGCGCGCCGGCACGCAACCTTCTCGGCGACTGCCAGAATTCGCTCGGGATTTCCCACCGAGGTGCCACCATACTTTTGTACGATCAGAGCCATGTTTTCGTTACGGCGGTACCAAAGAACACAATTTATGGTACCAGCAGCCGCCTGGGGTTGAGGCATGGGGGAAAAAAACCGCAGATTAAACCCTGTTTTGCCCAAAGTGTAAACAGGTGGGGCGGAGCCGTCCGCCTGTGCGGCGCGTCAGAATTCACGGGATCTTGCGCGCGATCCAGTCGTGAACCTGCGCCAATGCCGCGTCCAGCGCCGAAGGGTCGTTGCCGCCGGCCTGCGCCATATCCGGCCGGCCCCCACCCTTGCCACCCACTCGGCTCGCCACCTCGTTGACCAGTTCCCCGGCATGCACCCGGCCAATGAGGTCCTTGGTGACCCCTGATATCAGGGTGACCTTGCCTTCCTGAACCGAGGCCAGCACGATCGCGGCGCTCCCGAGTTTGTCTTTAAGACGATCCACTGCTTCGCGCAGCGCCTTGCCATCGGCGCCGTCCATGCGTGTGGCAACAACTTTTACACCTCTGACCTCACGCATCGCGTCAGCCAGAAAATCGCCCTGACTGGCGGCAAGCCGTCTGCGGTAGTCGTCCAACTCCTTTTCCACCTGACGCAGGCGGACGTTGAGCTGCTCGACCTTACGCTCGACGTCGTCGCGGCCGCCGCGGACCAGATCAGCCACCCGCGTCAGCCGCTGCTCAGTATCACGCACATAGTCGAGCGCCACCTCGCCGGTTACCGCCTCCACACGTCGAACACCCGCAGCCACACCGCCCTCTGCGATGACTTTGAACAGGCCGATGTCTCCGGTACGGTGCACGTGGGTACCGCCGCAGAGTTCGGTCGAAAAGCTGCCCATGCCGACCACGCGCACCTGATCACCGTACTTTTCACCGAACAGCGCAACTGCCCCGGACTCCATGGCCTGGGCAATCGGCATGACCCGTGTCTCGACTGGATCGTTCATGCGTATCTCGCCGTTGACGAGACGCTCGATTTCTTCGATCTGGGCGTGTGTTAGCGACTCATGATGACTGAAATCGAAGCGCAACCGCTCCGGTTCCACGAGTGAACCTTTCTGCGTTACATGTGGTCCCAGGACCGTCCTGAGCGCAGCATGCAGCAGGTGCGTCGCCGAATGATTGTAAGCGGTTGCCCGGCGCCGCGCGTCGTCCACCTCGCAGGACACGGTTGTTCCTACGTGCAGTACGCCGTTTTCGAGACGTCCGATGTGGCCATGCCCCTTCTGCGTATCCTGCACTAGGAAGCGCGCACCCGCCCCCACCAGAACGCCACGGTCACCAACTTGGCCGCCGCTCTCGGCGTAGAATGGCGTACGGTCGAGGAACAGCACGCCTTCCTCACCAGCGCCGAGCTCCTGAACCATCGCTTCGCCGCGGCGGATTGCCGTTACGACCGACTCGGTGCGCGTGGTTTCGTAGCCGGAGAATTCAGCGACAGCCACTCCCGCGTCTTCCAGAACGCTCCCTGCCGCCTTGAACGTGGACGCTCCGCGCGCCCGCTGGCGCTGCGCCTCCATCTGCGCATCGAAACCAATGAGATCAAGCGCAAGCCCGCGTTCGCGCGCGATGTCGCCGGTAAGGTCTACTGGAAATCCATAGGTGTCATAGAGCTTGAAAATGGTCTCTCCGGGAATGGTATTCGCCTGCAACTTGGCGAAGTCCTCCTCCAGAATACGCAGGCCCTGCGCTAACGTTTCGGCAAAGCGATCCTCCTCCAGGCGCAAAACGCGCTCAACCTGGGCACGGGCTCGGCCGAGTTCGGGATATGCCTGACCCATCTCGCGAACCAGAGATTCGACCAGCCGGTAGAAGAACGGACCTTCGGCCCCAAGCCTGTGTCCGTGACGCACCGCACGGCGGATGATGCGCCGCAACACATAGCCGCGGCCTTCATTCGACGGCACCACGCCATCGGTAATGAGAAATGCGCACGAACGAATATGGTCGGCAATGACATTGAGCGACTTGTCCTTGAGGTCACGCGTGCCCACGATCTCTGCGGCATCGCGGATCAACCCCTGGAACAGGTCTATTTCGTAATTGCTGTGCACGCCCTGGATAATGGCGCTGATACGCTCCAGCCCCATGCCCGTATCCACCGACGGCTTAGGCAATGGATGCAGCGTCCCATGCGCGTCACGGTTGTACTGCATGAATACCAGGTTCCAGATTTCGATGTAGCGATCGCCATCGGCGTCTGCCGTGCCTGGCGGCCCACCTGCCACTCCCGGTCCATGGTCGTAAAATATCTCCGTGCAGGGCCCACACGGCCCGGTGTCACCCATGGACCAGAAATTATCGGTGCCGCTGATGCGCGCGAAGCGTGCCGGGTCCACTTTCATCTCCTTGAGCCATATGTCCGCCGCCTCGGCATCATCGACATAGACCGTCACCCACAGGCGCTCCGGAGGAAGATGCAGCTCGTCAATCAGAAACGCCCACGCGTACTGAATCGCCTCGCGCTTGAAGTAATCCCCGAAACTGAAATTGCCAAGCATCTCGAAGAAGGTGTGGTGGCGCGCGGTGTATCCGACGTTTTCGAGATCATTGTGCTTGCCGCCGGCACGCACGCAGCGCTGCGAGCTTGCCGCGCGCACGTAGGACCGCTTCTCCAGACCGAGAAAGACATCCTTGAACTGCACCATGCCAGCATTGGTGAACAAGAGTGTCGGATCGTTGGCCGGGACGAGCGAACTCGACGGCACGATCGTATGGTTCCGGCGCTCGAAAAAACGCAGAAAACGGTCACGGATTTCAGTACTTTTCATAGGCTAAACTAAGGAAACCTGCACGCTCAGTCGAGGTCGTCGGTGGTCAGTGCCTGCGTGATCTGGTCGTGGGTGTAGCCACGCTGCTGCAGAAAGCGCATCTGGCGCGCCCGCTCTGCGAAATCTTTCGGCTTCTGCTGTCCAAACTTTTTTTCCCGCACTCGTCGAACCTGTTCGATCCAGTCGGCGCCGGACATGTCCAGCCACCGGTCAATCAGCTCTCCTGAAACACCCCTTTGCTCCAACTCATGACGGATGCGCAGCGGCCCGTAGCCGCGCACGCGGCGGACGCTCGACAGCGCTTCTGCAAAACGCGCATCGGAGGCCAGCCCTTCGCGCACTAGCGCTGCAACCACCTCCCCAGCCACCCCTTCCGGATACCCCTTGGCGCAGAGCTTCGCCTGCAACTCCTGGCCGCTGTGCTCACGCCTCGCAAGCATGTCCAGCGCAGCTTGCCGCGCGTGCGCCGGATCCGGCGTTTTCCCGGCAGTCCGCCGACGGCTTGTTATCAGACTTCAGCCTCTTGGGGAATGCCTGGCTCCTCATCCGCCGTCCCGACCCCGGCTTGCGGCAGCTTGCGGGTAGCCTCGCGCACGCGTGCCTCGATCTCTGCGGCCATCGCCGTATTTTCCTTCAAAAACTGGCGCGTGTTGTCCTTGCCCTGGCCAATGCGGTCTTTGTTGTAACTGTACCAGGCACCAGATTTCTCTATCACTCCGTGCACGACTCCGAGGTCGATCAGCTCTCCCTCCTTGGAAATACCCTCGTCGAAGAGGATGTCGAACTCGCACTGCCGGAACGGCGGAGCGAGCTTGTTCTTAACCACCTTGACGCGCGTCTGGTTGCCGATCACCTCTTCGCCCTTCTTGATCGACCCGATGCGGCGGATGTCAAGGCGCACTGAGGCGTAGAACTTCAGCGCATTGCCGCCGGTCGTGGTCTCGGGGTTGCCGAACATGACCCCGATCTTCATGCGTATCTGGTTGATGAAGATTACCAAGGCGTTGGAACGCTTGATGTTGGCAGTCAATTTGCGTAGAGCCTGCGACATGAGCCTGGCCTGCAGACCCATGTGCGAGTCGCCCATCTCGCCTTCGATCTCGGCCTTGGGCGTGAGCGCCGCCACCGAGTCCACCACCACTACGTCGACCGCGCCCGAACGCACCAGCATGTCCGTGATCTCAAGCGCCTGCTCGCCCGAATCAGGCTGCGACACCAGCAGGTCGTCGATATTGACTCCGAGCTTCTTGGCATACGCCGGATCGAGCGCGTGCTCGGCGTCGATAAAGGCCGCGGTGCCACCGAGCAGCTGCGCCTCGGCAATCACCTGCAGGGTCAGAGTTGTCTTGCCAGACGACTCCGGGCCATAGATCTCGACCACTCTGCCGCGAGGTAGGCCGCCAACGCCAAGCGCTATATCGAGGCCCAGCGAGCCGGTCGGGACGACTTCGACGTTGGCCGTCGGCCCACCATCGCCGAGACGCATGACCGATCCCTTGCCGAACTGCTTCTCAATCTGACTTAATGCCGCGCCAAGCGCCTTGCCCTTATTAGTGTCCATTGCCTGCCCTCGCGCTTGGCCTTGCCAAGCATGGTGGTGGAGGCGCGCATCCGGTCGCGCCTGGTGTCTTTAGTTTATCAAAAGACGTATCCGGACGATTATTTCATAACTGGGCGGGCCAGTCCTAGCCCTCGTTGCAGGGAATGAGAGAAATCGCCGGATGACTGCGGCAGCCCCGCCCTATTCCTCGCCTATCCCTCCGCGGCGTAGTCGCGCAGACCCTCCAGGGCGGCCGCCACCGACTGGCGGCGGATCTCCTGCCGGTCGCCCGAAAAGAGCCGGGTTACGCTGCGGCTGGCGCGCTGCCGCTGTGCCCATGCAAAGCACACAGTCCCTACGGGCTTTTCCGGGGTGCCGCCCTCCGGCCCGGCTATCCCGGTGACCGCCAGTGCATAGTCGGCATGGCTGTGGGCGAGTGCTCCTTCGGCCATGGCCCGAGCGGTCTGCTCACTGACGGCTCCAAAACGTGCGAGCGTTTCGGTCTTAACTCCCAGCAACTCGCGCTTCGACAGATTGCTGTAGGTGACGAAGCCACGGTCGAACCAGCGCGAACTCCCGGGAATCGACGTCACGACCTGCGCCACCCAGCCCCCGGTACAGGACTCGGCGGTGACAAGGGAATGACCCGCCATCCGCAGGTCATGGCCGAGCTGTCTGGCCACGACTATCAGCACATCATCCATGGCGGACCCTCGGCCGGCCCTCCCAGCCCACGGACAAGCACCGTGCCCCGGATAGCGGACGGACGATACGCCACCACCTGATCGAGTGTGGCTTGATTCCGGCAAACCGAATTCCGGCTCTTATGCTGCCCCATGATCATGTTTCCCGTGGGCCGCGTACCAGGGGCGTACCTATGTTCTCTGAACTTGCCGGCGAACGCTGCCCGAGCGGCGCCGTACATGCCGTCTCCGTATCCACGTGCGGACAAAGCAGCACCCCCTGCCGGCCGGGCCAAAAGCGGACAGCCGTCCCGCTCAGGGACCGCGAAAATGGTCGAAACCCGGGATATCCGGCCGAAAGGCTGCCCCCGACGGCTCCACCAGGCGCAGACCGGGCCGCGCTTCGATCACCCCGATACGCCGTATCGCGCAATCGAACTGCGCTGCCAGCGCCTCCAGTGCCGGCTGCCGCTGCGCAGGCACAGTGAAACAGAGCTCATAGTCATCGCCGCGCGCCACCGCCGGATTCCAGCCGACCTGGCCCCGGACCGCCTGATAGACGGCGGACAATGGCAGCGTGGCAAGCTCGACCTGCGCCCCTACCCCGCTCGCCTCGAGCACATGACCGAGGTCGGCCACGAGTCCGTCGGAGATATCGATGCAAGCCGAAGCCAAACCGCGCAGCGCCTCACCTTCATGCACTCTCGGCGTCGGTCGTTCGAGGCGCTGGAGCACTTGGGCCCGATCGGACTCGGGCAACCGCAGCTGCTCGCGCAGGCACATCAGTCCGAGGGCCGCGTCTCCCAGCCAACCCGTGACATAGATGCCGTCGCCGGGCCGCGCGCCGCTGCGCAGCAGCGCCTGCCCATGTGGCACAAAACCGGCGATCTGGATGCCTATCGTGAGCGGCCCGCGGGTGGTGTCGCCGCCCACGAGCTGTAGCCCAAATGCACCGGCCAGATCGAAAAGTCCCGCACAAAAAGCCCTGAGCCAAACGGGATCGGCAGCAGGCAGGCTGAGGTTCAGCGTGAACCAGGCGGGGCTTGCGCCCATCGCCGCCAGGTCACTGAGATTGACGGCGAGCGCCTTGTAGCCCACCGCTGCCGGCGCGGTCTCCTGCGGAAAATGCACCCCAGCAACCAGCATGTCGGTGGACACGACCAGCTGGCGGTCCACCGGCAGTTCGAGCACGGCGGCATCGTCGCCAATCCCGACCACCACATCCGCACGGGTCACTGGCTGACGCGCGAAATAGTCCCGGATCAGCTCGAATTCGTTCAAGTACTTTATGATGCCCGGCGGCTGATCTCGTGCGAGCGCAGCTTCGCCGCCACCTTATCCAGCACGGCATTGACGAACTTATGGCCATGCTCGGCGCCGAAGATCTTGGCCAGCTCGACCGCCTCGTTCAGCACCACTTTGTAGGGAATCTCCGGATGGAACTCGAACTCGAAGGTACTAATGCGCAGGATCGCACGCTCCACCGGGTCAACCTCGTCTATGGTGCGATCCAGATGCGGCATCAGATGATCGTCGAGCTGGTGCCAGTGCAGCGGCACCTCGCGCACCAGATGATGAAAATAGTCCAGGTCGACACCGCTGAGCTCATGATCGCTGATGAAATGGTTTTCAATCTGGTCCGGCGGCTGTTCAGTCATTTGCCACTGGTAAATCGCCTGGACGGCCGCCTGACGCGCCTTGTTGCGGCCTCCCTTTTCCAGATGCGCGATCACGTGCGTAGCCGTTTCAGCAGGTTCGTCATTTCGATCGCGGACATTGCCGCATCCACGCCCTTGTTGCCGGACTTGGTGCCAGCGCGCTCGATCGCCTGCTCGATGCTGTCGACGGTCAGCACTCCGAACGCGACCGGCATGTCAAACTCCATCATGACCTGTGCAAGTCCCTTGGATGACTCCCCTGCCACGTAATCGAAATGCGGCGTCGCGCCCCGGATCACCGCCCCGAGCGCGATCAGCGCGTCGTACTTCCTGCTTGCCGCCATCACCTTGGCTGCGAGCGGTATCTCGTAGGCACCGGGAACCCGCACGACCTCGATCTGCGCGCGATCCGCGCCATGGCGCACCAGCGTGTCCAGTGCGCCCTCGAGCAGCCGCTCACCGATGAAGCCGTTGAATCGCCCCAGAATGATGCCGAAGCGCACGCCACGCGCATTCAGCTCGCCGTCGATGCTTTTCACTTCCGCCATGGTTATGTTCTCGTTATGCGCGTGTGCCGACGCTTTCCGCCAGTGGCGCCTCGTCCGCATGCTCCATCGGACTGATGTATTCCACGATCTCCAGCCCGAATCCCGATAACCCGGGGGCTTTGACCGGATTACTGAGCACCCGCATTTTGCCCACGCCGAGATTGGAGAGGATCTGGCTGCCCAGACCATAGGTGCGTAGTGCCTGGTGCGCGCGCCTGAGCGGCAATTCTATGCCCTGTTCCTGGCGATGAAAATGCTGAATCTGCCGGACCAGGTCGGCAGCGGGTTCTTCCTGGTTCAGCACCACGACCACTCCCGAGCCCTCGCTGGCAACGCGCTCAAGCGCTGCCCGCAGACTCCATGACGAACCGCGGTGAGCGGCCGTGAGCAGATCGAGCAGGCTGGACTGCACGTGGACGCGGACCAGCGTGGGCGTGTCTTGCGCGATCTCGCCCTTGATCAGGGCGAGATGCGCCGTATCGTCAATCTCGTCGTGATAAGCCACTGCCCGAAACTCTCCGAACTCGGTCGCAATGTGGCACTCGGCGGCACGCTCCACCGTCGACTCGTTCTCCATGCGGTAGCGGATGAGGTCGGCAATGGTGCCGATCTTCAGCCCGTGGGTGCGCGCGAACACCTCTAGCTGCGGCAGCCGCGCCATGCTGCCATCCTCGTTCAGGATCTCGCAGATGGCGCTCGCCGGGGTCAGCCCCGCCAGCCGCGGCAGGTCGATACCCGCCTCTGTGTGTCCGGCACGCGCCAGCACACCGCCGCGTCGGGCCATGAGCGGGAAAACATGTCCGGGCTGCACGATGTCGCGCGGCCCGGCATCTGGCCTGATCGCCGCACGCACCGTGGTAGCGCGGTCGCCTGCCGAAATGCCGGTTGTCACGCCCTCGGCCGCCTCGATGGACACGGTGAAGTTGGTCGACATGCGCGAGCCGTTGTCGTTCACCATGAGCGGCAGCTGCAGCTGGCGACAGCGCTCCTGGGTGAGGGTAAGGCATATCAGGCCGCGCGCGAAACGCGCCATGAAATTGACGTGCTCGGCGCGCACGTGCTCGGCCGCAATGAGAACATCGCCTTCGTTCTCGCGGTCCTCGTCATCCATGATGATGACCATGCGTCCGCGCCGCAGCTCATCCACGATCTCAACAATGGAACTGATTGGCATAGTTCGCCCGCTTAAAAACAACGATTATCCCTTATTTCCATCCGGCGTGTCGCTGTGGCCGGCCCGCACACCCCACCGGCCCTATGGGATCAACTATTATATATGGATATCGGGAAAGAAAGCGCGCAGCACGGGGCGCAAGGCCGTAGACGGGAACCGGCAGCTGCCGCACGAGAGACAGGCCTGTGGACTCATCCAAGAAGGTTGAAAAGCCGCGGGCCGATGCGCTCGCGGCATTCCGGCAGACCGAACCGGCAGCTCCGGTCAGGGTACTGACGGCCGCGTCGTTCGAAACGGGCGCGCTCATCGGGTGCTATACCGTCCTCGGTAAGCTCGGTGAGGGCGGCATGGGCGTGGTATACAAGGCCCGGGACAACAGCCTCGAGCGCATCGTGGCCATCAAGTTCCTGCCCCCACACCTGTTCCACAATCTGGCATTCCTGCAACGCTTCCGCACCGAAGCGCAGGCGCAGGCGCGCCTGAACTCCCCTAACGTCGTCACCCTGTACCAGCTGCTCGAAGTACCCGCAGGCCTGGTGCTGGTAATGGAATACGTAGAAGGCGAGACCCTCGAGCAGCGCATCAACGATCGCGGGCCACTCACGGTCGATGAAGCCACATGGGTATTCGATCAGGCGCTTCGCGGAGTGGAAAGCGCTCACGCGATGGGTATCATCCATCGTGACCTCAAGCCCAACAACATATTCATCACACGCAGCGGCGAGGTCAAACTGATGGATTTCGGCGTCGCCCGCATCGTCGGCCGCGGCGAGCCGGGACCCGGCGGCGCCGTGATCGGCACCCTGCTCTATATCTCTCCGGAGCAGATCAACGGACGCGAAGCCGATTTCCGTTCCGACGTGTACACGATCGGGATCAGCCTGTTTGAGGCCATCACCGGGCGCCTGCCGTTCGAGTGCAAGACCGACTACAGCCTCATGCACGCCCATGTCCTGGAACGCCCGCCGAACCCGCGCAAGTTTCAGCGCGACTTGCCGCCACAATTCGAAGCGGTGATCCTCAAGGCCATCGAAAAGGATCCCAGCCGCCGCTATCAGACCGCTGCCGCCTTCCGCGAAGCACTCCTGAGCCATGGCCGAGCGCCGGACGGCAGCAGCGCATCCAGCGTCAACCCGCTCCTGCCGCAAACCACCGGTATCGCGGTGCCACAGACACCAGCGGCGATAGGACGCGCGATGCCTGCGCGATGCAATCCGACTCGTCGGATTCTCGGTGGAATATGGCTGGACCTGGCCCTGCTTGCCGTGATTGCGGTGCTTGCTTTCCGGCTTGATCTCATTCCGCCAACCGGCCACCGCGGCATCGTATCCCGTCCGACGCCACCGTCGCCTACGGCGCACGCGAATAACGCAATACAGCACAGTGCGCCTGCGAGTACCGCGCATGCCGACCCTTCTAGCACACCTGCCGCACCAGCCCGCAGGCAACTGCCGCAGAAATACGATGTACTGCGGCGCGCCTGGGGAGGCGGCTGACATCGATCCGTACCCGATGTAGAGTACCGGTCGTCACCCCCCGACATGGAGACCAGCCAGCATGATTGCCCGTTCGCCTATGACAACACCGCGCCCGGCATCGGCATTGCTTATCGGCCTGATCATTGCGCTGCTATCCGGATGCGTCACGGCTCCGCAACACGAATGCCGCATCCAGGCGGCCAATGCCGGAAAGGTGGATTTGGCAACCCATTACCACAATGCTCCGCAGAGCCTGGCCTTCGGTCCGTTGCCACGCGGCGTACTGGCAGAGGCAACGCTTTATCGGATTGGCGTCAACAGCGATCGGATCCACCCCTGCGAGTACCTGAAGATCCACAAGGAGCTGTATTTGCGGCGCGGCGACCACGCAAACCTGCAATTGAAGGAGACGCGTGAGTTCTACGCTCAGGACGGGACGATGATCGCGTCCCATACCGAGGACCTCTCCGACCAGCTTCGCGCCGGCGGCTCCTACACCGCGACCACGCTCCTGCCGATCCCGCGCTCGGCGCCGGCCGGCAATTACCTGATTGTGAGCAAACTCGCGTTCCACCGCCCTGGCGAGCGCCGCAGTGTCCCGCTGGCACGCGCCGAGGTGACCTTTACCATACTTCCTCGCGGCTCGAACACGTCACCGGAAAGGTCTGATGTACGATGAGTGCGGCCGGAACTCAATCATAGCCAAAGACAGCTTGCTGTCTCGGATGCTGCCAAGTCTTTGATCGCACGACATATCCGTTTGTCCGCCCAGCCGATCCTTCCGTCCCGCCCGCACCGGCCGGCACACCAGATCTGGAGTAGGATATACAATATATAGATAAGAAACGATTTTGCGATTAATCGTCAGGGGTGCGTCAGGTATGTCTGATTTGCGTCTAGTGCGTGGCCGGCCGACAGCCGCGACACCGCAAAATACTGCGGCTCTCGCGCAAACCACGATTCTCGGAGTCGAATCCGCGCATCCGCGAACCGGCGGGAACCTGCTCGACACCATCGAGGCCGGCAGTACGCTGGGCAACTATCTCATTATCAGCAAGCTCGGCGAGGGTGGCATGGGCGTCGTGTACAAAGCCCACGACACCACCCTGGATCGCACCGTCGCTCTCAAAGTGCTGTCGCCGCATCTGTTCCGTAACAAAGAGTTCCTGCAGAGGTTCCGCATTGAGGCGCAGGCGCAGGCGCGCCTGAACGGGCCCAACATCGTCACGCTTCACTCGCTTTTCGATCTGTCCGGCAGCCTCGTGCTCGTAATGGAATACATCGAAGGACAGACGCTCGCCCAGCGCCTGCACAACGAAGGCCGGCTATCGGTCGCAACCACGGTCTGGGTCTTCGAACAGGCGCTGCTCGGCGTCGAACGTGCCCATCGCCTGGGCATCGTGCATCGCGACCTGAAGCCCAGCAACATCTTCATCACGGAAAGCCATGAGATCAAGCTCATGGACTTCGGCGTCGCCAAGATACTCGACAACAAAGACATGACACAGAGTGGCTCCATGATCGGAACGCTCATGTATATATCGCCCGAGCAGATCACGGGCAAGGATGCGGACTTCCGGTCCGACATATACACCCTGGGTATCACGCTGTTCGAGGCGGTCACCGGGCGGCTGCCTTTCGTGAAGCAGAGCGATTACGAGTATATGGATGCGCACCTGCACGAGCAGCCACCGCGCCCTGCATTGCTACAGCCCGACATCCCGCAGGAACTCGAATCCGTCATCCTCAAAGCGATTGCCAAGGATCCGGATAGGCGCTTTCAGAGTGCACACGAGTTCCGCAGCGCCCTGATTAAACTCGGCATGATCCATGTGCGCGCATACCGCCGCCTCAAGGCAATCCGAAAGGACAAGGACCGCGCGGCGATGTCACATTATATCGAGCCTCGCCCCCATTCACCGGACAAACACCCATCGCGCAACTCCGGTTCATACGCCGCGCTTCCGCTGCGTGCGCGCCTGTCTGAGCGTCTGCGTCGCTTTGTCACTGTGATGAAGGCGAGTCTGCTGCCAATCGCGGCGATTCTACTGGTTATCGGCTTCTATTATTCGGCCGGATCAGGCACCCGCCATCAAGTCGCTGCGCCGGCGGCACATGCACCGGCGTTGCCGGTACCGGTGGCCATATCCCCCGCACCGCCGGCAACCCCGGTGCTACCGACGCAAGCGCTGCCGGCCGCGCTGCCCGCGCCGCCGGTGACCGGCCGCTCGGTGGCGTTGCGACGCGTGCCACAACGCCACTATCCGGCACGGCATGCGCCGGCGCGCCGGTGGGAACGCCGGACAGCGAAATTCGAAAAGCGCTCGGCGAGCGCCCCGCCCGCCAATCGCAACAATGCAAAGTATGAAGTGCTGACACGCGCGTGGGGGCAGTAGCCGCGCGGGCGACTGCTTTGGACTTCACGGTCCAGGAGGAAGCCAGAAACCGTGGACTGCAAGGAAATCCTCATCGAGCCTTGCACCCGAATCGGGACCGCGCGCGATCAGGAGCCTTTCCAGGTAGCGGGCGATCAGGTCCACTTCAAGATTCACCCGCAGTCCTGCGCTCAGCATCCCGAGCGTCGTCTGCTGTGCCGTATGTGGCACGATATTGAGGTCAAAGCGCGCACCATCGACGGCATTGACAGTAAGACTCACGCCGTCAATACATATCGACCCTTTCTGCGCGATATAGCGCGCCAGCGTCGCCGGCGCCTCGATACGCAGACGCACCGATTGGCCGTCGCGCTGACGTTCCCGCACCACACCGATGCCGTCCACATGGCCGCTCACCAGGTGCCCGCCGAGGCGTGAGCCCGCAGCCAGCGCCTTCTCGAGATTGACGCGCATGCCGACGCGCGCCTCGCGCAATGTCGTATGCTCCAGCGTCTCGCGCGAGACATCCGCCCAAAAGCCGTCCGCGGCACAGTCCACGGCTGTCAGGCATACGCCACTGACCGCGATGCTGTCTCCGGTCCGCACATCGGACATGTTGAACGCTCCGGCGTCTATACGAAGGCGCAGGTCCACGCCCTTCGCTTCCACCCGCCCGATGTCGCCGACCGCCTCAACAATGCCCGTAAACATGTCGTAACACCCCTACCCCTTGCCATCATCCTCGCGCAACAACTGGCTGCACGCTGCCAGGCCGCACTCTTGCCACCACGCGCCAGTCGTCTCCGACCGCGCGCACGTCGCGAACATCGAGTGCTACGCGATCCTGCATGCGTTCCAGGCCCGGGATGTTAAACATGCCATGCGCCTGCGCACCCATCAGGTGCGGCGCGATATAGACCACCAGCTCGTCAATCAGTTCTGCGGCCAACAGGGCACCGCACAACGTCGCCCCGGCTTCGACCAAAACTTCGTTCATTCCGCGCGCCGCGAGCTGACGCATGAGTTCCGCCAGATCCACCTCACCGTCGGCATTTGGAAGGCACAGGATCTCCGCCCCCGCCTGACGCAATCGCCGTGCCCGCTCAGCATCCTCGCTCGCGGCAGCCAGCAGCGTCGAACCGGGCGGCGCAAGCACGCGTGCCGTGGTCGGCAAACTCAGCCTGGCGTCCACCACAACCCGCAGCGGCTGACGCCAAGTATCGATTGAGCGCACCGTCAGAGACGGATCATCCGCCCGCACTGTGCCGATGCCGGTCAGGATCGCGGAACTGCGCGCACGCAGCCGCTGCACATCGGCGCGTGCCGGTTCGCCCGTGATCCACTTGCTCTCTCCGGTCGCCATGGCGGTACGCCCGTCCAGACTGACGGCAAGCTTCACACGCACAAAGGGCCGGGCGTCGCGCATGCGCACTATGAATCCAGGGTTCAGCGCCTCCGCCTGCGCGCGCATCAACCCCTCCTCGACCGTGATCCCAGCGCGCCGCAGCGCATTGAGACCCTTTCCGGAAACCAGCGGGTTGGGATCTGGCATGGCAACCACCACGCGTGCTATCCCGGCACCGATCAGAGCATCGGCACAAGGCGGCGTACGTCCATGATGGCAACAAGGTTCGAGCGTGACATAAGCCGTCGCACCACGCGCGGCAGATCCGGCCTGACGCAGCGCGTGCACCTCGGCGTGCGCTTCTCCTGCCCGTTCATGCCAGCCCTCGCCGACGCGTTCCCCATCCTTGATGATCACGCAGCCGACGCGCGGATTCGGATCAGTGGTATACATGCCGCGCTCGGCAAGCTGCAGCGCGAGCGCCATCGCGAGTGCGTCGTCCACCGGACTGATCATTTCTTGGTGCCGCCGGTGCCCGGTCGCTTTCGCTCACCGGCGGCGCTTCCGCCCGGGAAATCGCCGTCGGGAATGAGTTTCAACTGCTTGCGGCGGCTTTCCGCGGTCGGCTCGCTCTGCAGCCGCTGTACCTCTTCACGGAAGGCATTCAGGTCCTGGAAACTTCGATACACCGACGCAAACCGCACATAGGCGACCGGGTCGAGCTCCTTGAGCTCCTCCATGACCCATTCGCCGATGTTACGCGACCTGACTTCCCGCTCGCCGCTGGCAAGCAGCTTGTGCCGTATCCGGCCGATCGCCTGTTCCACGGCCTCGGCATCCACGGGACGCTTTTCCAGTGCGCGCGTCATGCCACCACGCAGCTTGACCTCGCTGAAAGGTTCGCGCCGGTTGTCAGACTTGATCACTTGTGGAAGGCGCAATTCCGCGCGTTCGAAGGTCGTGAATCGCTCCGCACAAACCTCGCATTCGCGCCGCCGACGCACCGAGTCGCCATCGTCGGCAAGGCGTGAATCGATCACGCGGGTTTCATCGGCGAAACAGAAGGGGCAGCGCATATTGGGATCAGGGCTGCGGGCAGCGGACCACGCCTGCCACGCAACAACTGCATGCGGTGGCGGTACGTGCCCAGCTAGCAGCAGATGGATTCATACACCGGGAAACGTGCGCACATTCTTTCGGCTTCGGTACGCACGCGCGTGCGTACCGCCTGGCTCGACAGATCGGTGAGGATGTCACATATCCAGCCGGCCACCGCCGCCACCTCACGATCTCTGAACCCGCGGGTGGTCACCGCCGGGGTGCCGATGCGGATGCCGCTGGTGACAAACGGCGACTGCGGATCATTGGGTACCGCGTTCTTGTTCACCGTAATGTGCGCTTCACCCAGTGCCGCTTCTGCATCCTTGCCGGTAATACCCTTGTCGACGAGATCCACGAGAAACAGGTGATCATCGGTGCCGCCAGAGACGATCTTGTAGCCACGCTCGCTCATAACCCCTGCCATGATGCGCGCATTGTCCAGAACCTGCTTCTGATACAGCTTGAACTCGGGCGCCAGCGCTTCCTTGAAGGCAACCGCCTTGGCAGCGATCACATGCATCAGCGGCCCGCCCTGCGTTCCGGGGAAGACCACAGAGTTGAGCTTTTTCTCGATGTCCGGATTGGACTTGGCCAGGATGAGGCCGCCACGCGGCCCGCGCAACGTCTTATGGGTGGTCGAAGTGGTTACATCGGCGATGGACACTGGGTTTGGATACAGGCCAGCGGCGATCAATCCGGCCGGATGAGCCATATCCACAAACAGGTACGCGCCAATGGCGTCGGCGATGGCACGAAAGCGCTGCCAATCGACCACGCGGGAATAAGCGCTGAAACCGGCCACCACCATCTTCGGTCTGTGTTCCTGCGCCAGCCGCTCGACCTCGTCGTAGTCGATCTCGCCGGTTTTGACGTTCAGGCCATACTGCACCGCGTTATAAATCTTGCCGGAAAAGTTCACCTTGGCGCCATGCGTGAGATGCCCGCCATGGGCAAGGCTCATGCCGAGTATCGTGTCGCCCGGCTGCAGCAATGCCATGTAAACCGCAGCATTTGCCTGCGATCCGGAGTGCGGCTGCACGTTTGCGTAGGCCGCCCCGAAAAGCTCCTTGACCCGCTCGATGGCGAGACGTTCAGCGATATCGACGTACTCGCACCCACCGTAGTAACGCTTTCCGGGGTAACCCTCCGCATACTTGTTAGTGAGCACCGAACCCTGCGCCGCCAGTACCCGCGGGCTCGCGTAGTTTTCCGACGCGATGAGTTCGATATGATCCTCCTGCCGGCGCAGCTCGTTCTGCATGGCTTGCCACAGATCCTCGTCAAACCCGGCAATCGTCATATCTTTAGTAAACATCGGCTCACGGATCTCCTGACACTGATGCCCGGTGACGTCCTGAATGACGGAGGGCATTTTCGGGGCTGAAAAGTGTTCAAGGATAGCTGATTCGGCGCGCTATGACTATTTGGGCACACTACCGCCGGAGAGAACCGCTCCGTCAGCCGCAGGCCGGCTCGTGGAACAAAGCCGTGGCCGCTGCCGGGCTTGCGGCGGAAACGGGCGCGACTGCAACCTGCGTTGATTTGGCCGGCGACAGCTAAGGTCTGCTGTCGAGCTGGGCGCTGTCCTTCTTACTCGGCAGCATGTCCTCGCGTGAAATACCGAGCCACATGACGACAGGGCTTGCCACCAGCGCCGAAGAATAAATGCCGAACAAGATGCCGATGGTCAGGGCAAGTGCGAAATAATGCAGCGTCTGGCCGCCGAAGAACAGCATCGACAGCACCGCGAGCTGGGTGCAGCCGTGGGTAATGATGGTCCGCGAAAGCGTGCGGGTGATGGCGTTGTCGATAACCTGGGACACGGAGGCGTGGCGCATCTTGCGGAAATTCTCGCGCACGCGGTCGAACACGACGACCGACTCGTTCACCGAGTATCCGAATATGGCAAGCACGGCAGCGAGCACAGTGAGCGAAAATTGCCAGCGGAAAAAGGCGAAGAATCCAAGGATGATCACGACATCGTGCATGTTCGCGATGATCGTGGCTATGCCGAATTTCCATTCGAACCGGAACCACAGATAGACAACAATCCCGAGCGCAACGACGAACAGCGCCAGCGCGCCATTGTTCAGCATCTCGCTGCCGACCTCCGGCCCCACGAATTGGATGCTGCGCAGCTGCGCCGAGGCATCTTCCCCGTGCAGTGCCGTCATTACCTCATCGGACAGCTTGTCAGCCGCCTTGCCCTTCGCGGGTGGCAGCCGGATCAGTACGTTGCTGGAGGTACCGAAATTCTCAACACCGGCATCATGATATCCAAGCGTGGCAAGCGTGCTTCGGATCTTCGGGATGTCGGCCGAATGTTCGTAGCGGACTTCCAACACCGTGCCCCCGGTGAAGTCCACCCCGAGGTTGAGCCCGCGCGTGACAAGAAAGAACAGCGCCAGCACGAACGTGATCGCAGAAATCACGTTGAACACCAGCGCGTGGCGCATGAAGGGGATGTCTTTTCTTATCTTGAAAAATTCCATGGTGCGTCGTTACCGTGGCGAAAGACCTATTTCCAGGCGGTATTGCCAATGGAAATGCGTTCCAGCCGGCGCTGGCGACCGTACAGCAGATTGACCAGACTGCGTGACACCATGACTGCACTGAACATGGAAGTAAGAATGCCCAGACACAGGACCACGGCAAATCCCCGGACCGGACCGGAACCGAACATGAACAGCGCCAGCCCGGCAATCAGGGCGGTGACATTGGAATCCAGGATGGTGCCGAACGCGCGCTCATATCCGGTGTTGATGCTCGCTTGCGGCGTGTTGCCGTTGCGCAGCTCCTCGCGGATGCGCTCGTTGATGAGTACGTTGGCGTCGATCGCCATGCCCAGGGTGAGGGCGATACCCGCCATGCCGGGAAGCGTCAAGGTCGCCTGCAGCACCGACAGCAACGCTACCAGCAGCAGCACATTGACCGCCAGCGCGGCGACGGAAACGACACCAAAAATGAGATAGTAGGCAATCATGAAGACCGTGATTGCGGCAAATCCGATCCAGGTCGAGTGGAAACCACGCCGGATGTTGTCCGCACCCAGGCTCGGGCCGACCGTCCTTTCCTCGATGATTTCGACCGGTGCCGCCAGGGCGCCGGCACGCAGCAGCAGCGACAAGTTGCGCGCCTGCTGGATGTTCTCTAGGCCGCTTATCTCAAAACGCGCCCCCAGCTGCTCGCGAATCACCGGCGCAGTAATAACCCGCTCGATGCGCACTGCCTGTTTCACCGGCCGGCCACGCTTGTCCAGTATCGGCTTGCCTGCAGCATCGAGCTGGGTCTCATGCCGGATCTCGAGATACACCACTGCCATGCGCTTACCAACGTTCGCGCCGGTGACCCGCTCATTCACCGCAGCTGCACGCGAATCCAGCGTGATATTGACCACGGCACCGCCCTGCTGCTGGTCAAAACCCGCCGCCGCATCCACGATGTCGTCGCCTGAGTAGATCACCCGGTTCTTGAGCAGGATCGGCTGACCCTTACGGTTGTAGTAGATCTTATCGCCCGGCGGGACCTGCCCGGCAAGCGCCGTAGCGAGACTATGGCTGTCGTCCACCAACATAATTTCGAGCGTCGCGGTGCGCCCGAGAATTTCCTTGGCCTTGGCGATGTCCTGCACACCCGGCAGCTCGACGACAATGCGATCCTCGCCCTGCTGCTGGATGATCGGCTCGGCCACGCCTAGCTCGTTGACTCGGTTGCGCAACGAGGTGATGTTCTGGTCGAGCGCGAACTTGCGCTTTTCCTCCAAGGCCTGCGGTCCGAGCTTCGCCAGCATGTCGTACTCGCCCACCTGCTGCTGGTCGGCGAGCACGAGCTCGGGAAATTTTCCGGCGATCACCGCGCGACCGGCGTCACGCTCCTTGGCAGTGCGGAACCGCACCAGCACCCCGCCGGTATCGAGACGCGCAACCGACAGGTAGCGCGTGTCCTTTTTGCGCATGGCATCGGCCAAATCATCGACATAGGCCTGCTCGGCCTTTTTCACCGCCGTGGCCATGTCCACCTGCAGCAGAAAATGCACGCCGCCGCGCAGGTCCAGTCCGAGGTACATCGGATAGGCATGGAGCCAGCGCAGCCACATGGGCGTGGCCGGAAGCAGGTCAAGAGCTACGGTATAGTTGTCGCCCAGCACCTGCTGCACGAGGTCGCGTGCGCGCAACTGGACCGTCGTGTTGGCGAAGCGCAAGGTGATGCCATGCGCACCGATCGTGGCGGATTTGTATTGGAAGTTGGCTTGGGCGAGCGTCTGCTCTACCTGGGTGAGAGTCTGCGCGTCAACCTTGCCGGTGGCATGACTTGCCGAGATTTCGACCGCGGGATCCTCACCGTACAGGTTGGGAAGCGCGTAAATGATCCCCAAAACCACAATCGCAAGGATCAGGAGATACTTCCACAGCGGGTACCTGTTCATTGACGCGCTATTTTATTTACGGGCGGTTCGCACCGTGCCCGGTGCATGACAGACCGCTGTTCCAGCCGCCAGGGGCCGCCTCCGCACGCCGACGATGACAATCCGGGTTCGCCATGATTACGTCGACTTGATGGTGCCCTTGGGCATCAGCGATGCGACTGCCTGCCGCTGCACCTTGATGGATATGCCCTCCGCCACCTCCACCGTGACGAATGTCTCGCCAACCTCGGTGACGCGCCCCAGGACCCCGCCGTTGGTGACTACCTCATCACCCTTGGCCAAGGCGGCAACCATCGCCCGGTGTTCCTTGGCACGCTTGCTTTGCGGCCGGATCAGCAGGAAATAAAAGATGATAAAAATCGCAATGAGCGGAAGGAACCCCAGCAACCCGCCACCCGCGACGCCAGACTCCGCCGGCCCGGCAGCATAGGCATTTGAAATAAATAGATTCATCATGGGTCGATCCGGATACCGGTCATTACTGAGTTCATCGGTCGCGGCCTGTTCTTCGGTCTCGTTATCGCCGGCCGGCCGCGACGGCCTCGCCCCGGTCCCTGGGATCCGGCATACCGCCGCAAAACCGCCTCATTCCTCAGGCGGGCGGCGCATACAATAAAACTTCTTGACGAAATCATCCAGTGTTTTCGTAAAGATCGCCTCCCGCAGCCCGCGCATCAGCCGCTGGTAATAGTAAAGATTATGGATCGTATTGAGCCGTGCCCCCAGGATCTCGTTGCTCAGGTGCAGATGCCGTAGATAGGCGCGGCTGTAGTTGCGGCAGGTATAGCAGTCGCAGGCCGGATCCAGCGCAGCGGTGTCGCGCGCATAGCGGCTGTTTCGGATCTTGACGGCGCCGTCATGGGTAAAAAGCCAGCCGTTGCGGGCATTGCGCGTTGGCAGCACACAATCGAACAGATCCAGCCCACGGCAAACGGCCTCCACCAGATCTTCCGGGGTACCCACACCCATCAGATAGCGGGGGCGGTCGGCGGGCATACGCGGCGCCAAACGTTCGACGACGCGCAGCATGTCGACCTTCGGCTCACCTACCGACAGTCCACCCATCGCATAGCCGTCGAAGCCGATCTGCGTGAGGCCGGTAAGTGAGATTTCACGCAGATGCTCGTACATACCTCCCTGGATGATGCCGAACAGCGCTCCGGTGCCTCCGTCGCTGGCGGCTTTACTACGCTCGGCCCAACGCAGACTGAGCTCCATCGAGGCACGCGCCTGCGGTTCACTCGCCGGGAACGGAGTGCATTCGTCGAACACCATCATGATGTCCGCGCCCAAAGCCCGCTGCACTGCCATGGACTCTTCCGGGCCCATGAAGATGCGGGCTCCGTCCACGGGCGACTGGAACTGCACCCCCTGCTCGCTGATCTTGCGGATCTTCCCGAGGCTCCACACCTGGAAGCCGCCGGAATCGGTGAGCATGGGTCCGCTCCAGTGCATGAAGCCGTGAAGGCTGCCATGCTGGCGAACCACCTCCACGCCTGGACGCAACATCAGATGAAAGGTGTTTGCGAGGATTATCTCGGCGCCCACCTCTCGCAGCTCCTCCGGAGTCATCGCCTTGACAGTGCCGTAGGTGCCGACCGGCATGAATGCCGGTGTTTCGACAGTTCCCCGGGGAAACGTCATCCGTCCACGACGCGCAGCGCCGTCACTCGCCAGCAGTTCAAATTTCACGTTCGTGATTGC